>Ga0213836_100089_pt1 | contig 98242 bp, 70 predicted proteins | sample SWPATP03_FD_160578 | JGI IMG/M metagenome (GOLD analysis project Ga0213836, IMG submission 160578) | Coastal seawater microbial communities from Marineland, Florida, United States - SWPA TP0 #3 | ecosystem: Environmental > Aquatic > Marine > Coastal | place: USA: Florida | collected 2016-08-05
TTGCTGGCGAACTCGACGTCGGAAAAGCTCGTTTGCTTCATCATGTAGGTGTAAGAATGCGATACGCCATTGTGCCAGCTCAGCTCGCTGCCGGCGAGACATCGCCGATTAAATCAGTGCTTCCCTAACGCACGTCAATGATTTAACTGGCGATACCGCCTATACCTACAACGCAGCCGGGCAGTTAACCAGCCAGGTTAACAATATCTATAGCGATATCTTTACGACGACATGGAGCTATGACGCAGCCGGTAGGCGGACTAGGATGGTTTATCCGACCGGCCTGACGCTGACATATGGCTACGATAGCGCTGGCCGTGTGTCCTCGGTGTCGAGCAATTTGGGAGGCGCTTGGTCAACACTCGCCAATTCTATGCTGTACCAGCCAGCTACAGATCAGCTTTACGGGTGGCGCTTTGGCAACAATTTACCCAGGATGATCACCCTCGATGAGAGTGGCCGAGTGGCCCGGCTTGCTACTCCTGGCAAGCATGATGTCTCAATAAATTACCATAATTTCGATCTAATTTATTCGCTTAGTGACTATATCTATCCGTCGTTGAGCACAGGCCGCATTGATTACGATGGAAGTAACAGAATTGTTCCTGTACCACGCAGTGGAGATGGACAAGTTTTTCGCTGGGATGCAGTAGGGAACCGTACCTCGCATAGTCGGGAGGGTGAGGGAAACTACACCTATACGACCGAATCGCAAAATAATCGATTGGCTGCGTGGAGCGGGGCTGGAAAATGGCGAAATTTTAGCTACGATAACGTAGGTAACTTGGTTAGTGAAACCCGGAACGACGGAACGCGCTCCTATACTTACGATACATTCGGTCAGTTGGATACCGTGTATATTAACGGGGCGTACGCTAGCCTCAACCGCAGCAATGCATTCAATCAACGCGTTCGACGGCACGCAGGGAGCATGGGTTGGTCAATGATTTACGGGCCAGACGGTGAGTTGCTTGCACAAATCGGGACGCAAACATCCAGTTACGTCTGGCTGGACGGCCAAATCCTTGGTATGGCGCGTGAGGGGCAGTTCTATGCCAGCCACAACGACCAGGTGGGACGACCGGAAGTGTTGACCGATGCGAACGCTGCCGTTGTCTGGCGTGCCGAGAATTCCGCGTTCGACCGCCGTGTCGTGGTCGATAATGTCGGTGGTTTTAATATCGGCTTCCCAGGGCAGTATTTCGATGCTGAAAGTGGACTTTGGTATAACTGGAATCGGTACTATGATGCGTCGCTTGGGCGGTATATCCAGTCCGATCCGATTGGACTAGCGGGCGGGACGAATACTTATGCATACGTAAGCGGCAATCCATTGACGAGCATAGATTCCAAGGGTTTAGAAACTTGTGTAGTTACTACTTCGTCCATGGGAATACGCGATCATGCGGCGCTTTACATGTCCCAGGCCGGCGACAAAGGCGAGGCTGTTTTGTATGATCCAAGCGGTTCATATGCACAAAGCCACGGCGGTGGAACTGGAGACTTTGTAAATGGGGAAGACGCCAGCTTGAAAAAATTTGGGGATTACCATAAAGGCTCAAAAATTGAGAAGGCTTGTAAAGCAACTTCGAAGGCTGAAGAGAAGCGTCTTTTCGAAAAAATTCTCGCCGCCCCGAGTGCTGGTATTGCGGCATGTGCGGCAAATGTCTCAACAATACTTGATGGATCTTCCTACTTCCCCCGCGTCAAGGCAGGCACTATTTTCCCCGGCAATCTCTATAACGCAGCAGGAGGAAAGTGATGAGTAGGACTAGAATTATTATCGTTATAACTACCCTGTTTCAGGGCGCTTGGCTCTTTCTCCTTATTGGACGGTATGGTTTTTTTCCGATAGCCGTAGGTTTCTTCGCTTTGGTCGGACTGGCAGTATGTATCATGCGCCACCAGTACTTCGTCACTCGGCCTTGGTCCCGAGTAGGGTGGGGAGCTATTTCCGGGTATGTAGCATCGTGCGTCGGCGCTTTTATTGCTGAGTTTCTGTTGCGAGGGGGGGAAGTATTTGTGCGCCCGTATCCCATCCAAAATTTGTATTGGTTTCCGCTCATATCGATGGGATGGATATTTGGAATCGTAATAGCACTCGCATGTGCGTCCTATTCGGCGAAGCCGCGGGATTCGTCCGGATAGGCTTTGTTATATAAAACAGCCTGGATAACGCTTATCCCCTAGGATCGCAGGCGATAATCTTACCTGACGGCTGTCAACGCCAGGCCGACGGGGGGCTGGCTGACGGGTACGGCCCGAATGTCAAATTCCGTGGCGGGCTAACTAGCTGTTCAGACTCGTGGGATCATGTACCCATCCGTAGCTGGCCGCTCTTCAAGGCCAGGCACGTTTTGCGTACACTGTTCCAATCCGATCTTTCACTGGCAACTCGATGACCCAGGCACTGCACAGCCAAGCCCGCACTACCCACCTGATCCGCGAGGAAATCAGGAACTCGACGCTCCCGCAAGCCGAACTAGCCAGGCTGTACAACGTTACCCGTCAGACCATTCGGAAGTGGCAAAGCCGAGCTACGCCGCAAGACAAGTCGCACGCGCCCAACAAGATGTACACGACGCTCACGCCCGAGCAGGAGTTGATCGTGGTGGAGCTGCGCACGACGCTGCTGCTGCCCACGGACGACCTGCTGGCGGTCACGCGAGAGTTCATCAATCCTGCCGTCTCGCGCGCCGGCTTGGGGCGCTGCCTGCGCCGCCATGGCGTCTCCGACCTGCGTGATCTGGTCGAACCGGAGGGCGCCGCGCCGGCCACGAAGAAAACCTTCAAGGACTACGAGCCGGGCTTTGTGCACATCGACATCAAGTACCTGCCGCAAATGCCTGACGAGACGGCAAGGCGCTACCTGTTCGTTGCCATCGACCGCGCTACGCGCTGGGTTTTCATCGAGCTCTATGCCGACCAGACAGACAGCAGCAGTGTCGACTTCCTCAGCAAGGTCCAGCAAGCCTGCCCTGTCAAGATCGTCAAGCTGCTGACCGACAACGGCAGCCAGTTTACCGACCGCTTCACGGCCGGCGGCAAGAAGAAGGAACCCAGCGGCTCGCACGTGTTCGACCGCCTGTGCCAGCAACTCGGCATCGCGCACCGGCTCATCCCGCCTCGTCATCCGCAAACGAACGGCATGGTCGAGCGCTTCAATGGCCGCATCAGCGACATCGTCAATCAGACCCGGTTTGGCTCAAGAGCCGAACTGGAATCGACGCTGCGCAATTACGTCAAGATCTACAACCACAGCATCCCGCAACGGGCACTCAAGCATAAAACCCCTATTCAAGCGCTCAAGGAATGGCAGGGGAAACAGCCTGGATTGTTCAGAAAGCGCGTGTATAACCAGCCGGGTCTTGACATCTAGCGATCTCAATATTTAGAAAATATTTCCTCATTCATGATGGAGAGTGGGAAGGCACCCCTTGATCTGCTCACTTCATCGTCGTCGGCTCGCTGACCCGCACCGGCTCCTTCGGATGCCTTCTCAACCGATGCACGCCGCGATTCATCAAGTTCTTGAAGTCGTCCACATAGGTAAACACCGCCGGCACCACGAGCAAACTGAGCAGCGTCGAGGTGATCAAGCCGCCGATCACCGCGATCGCCATCGGCGAACGGAAACTCGGGTCGCCCGAGAAGCCCAGCGCCAGCGGCATCATGCCGGCGCCCATCGCGATGGTGGTCATGATGATCGGGCGGCTGCGCTTGTGGCAGGCGTCGACCAGGGCGTCGAAGCGGTTCATGCCCGCCACGCGCGCCAGGATCGCGTAGTCGACCAGCAGGATCGAATTCTTGGTCACGATCCCCATCAGCATGATCAGGCCGATCATGGTCGGCATCGACAGCGCGCTGCCCGTCACCAGCAGTGCCACGAAGGCGCCGCCGATCGACAGCGGCAGCGCCGCCAAGATCGTGATCGGCTGCATGAAGTCGTGGAACAGCAGCACCAGCACGCCGTAGATGCACAGCACGCCGATCGCCATCGCCACGCCGAAGCTGGCGAACAGCGCCTGCATTTCCTGGGCGTCGCCCAGTTCCGCGATCTGGACCGAGGCCGGCAGCGCCGCGAAGGCGGGCAGGGCACGCGCTTCTTCATTGACTTCACCCAGCGAACGGCCACCCAGTTCGACGTCGAGCGTGACGTTCCGGCTGCGGTTCAGGCGGTCGATCTGGGCCGGCCCGCTTTCCATCGTAATGTCGGCCACGCTGGCCAGCAGCACCGGTCCCTTGGTACCGGGCACCGTCAGGCGTCCGATGGCGTCGAGGTCGGCGCGTACGGCGTTCGGCAGCTTGACGCGGATCGGCACCTGGCGCTCCGATAGATTCATCTTCGCCAGCGCCTGCTCATAGTCGCCGGCGGTCGCCACGCGTACCGTTTCGCCGATGGCGGCGGCCGTCACGCCCATGTCCGCGGCGCGTGCGAAGTTGGGGCGCACGATGATCTCGGGGCGCACCAGCGAGGCGCTCGAACTGACGTTGCCGATGCCCTGCAAGCCGCGCAGTTCGCGCTCGGCGCGCTGGGCGGCGGCGGACAAGGCCAACGGGTCTTCGCTGCGCAGCACCAGCTGCAGCTTGCCGCCGGTGTCGGCCTGGCCGACGGAGAAGCGCGCACCGGGGATACTGGACAATTGAGTCCGCATCGAGCGCTCCAGGTCGGACAGCTTCTCCTCGCGCTTGCTGCGGTGCGAGGTCGTCACCGTCAGCACCGCGCGCCGCGCCTCGGCCGATGCGCCGGGGGCGAAGGCGTCGCCGCTGGACCCGCCGCCGATCGAACTGAAGACACTTTGCACGCCGGGCACGCGCAACGCCGCCAGGCGTGCCTGCTCGGCCACGTCATGGGTTTGCGCGAGCGTCGAGCCGGGCGGCAGTTCGACGTTGATGATGGTCTGGCCGCGGTCGGCGGGCGGCACGAAGCCGGTCGGCAGCAGCGGCACCAGCGCGATCGAACCGGCAAAGAACAGGAAGGACGCGAGCGCCGTGATGCCGCGGTGGCGCAGGCACCACTGCATGGTGGCCATGTAGCGGCGCATGATGGCGCCGTCCTTTTCGACGTGCGGCTTGGACGGCTTCATGATGTAGGCCGCCATCATCGGCGTCAGCAGGCGCGCCACCACCAGCGAGGCGAGGATCGCCAGCACCGCGGTCCAGCCGAACTGCTTGAAGAAGCGCCCCGGAATGCCGCCCATGAAGGCCGTCGGCAGGAACACCGCCACCAGAGAGAAGGTGGTGGCGATCACCGCCATGCCGATTTCGTCGGCCGCTTCCAATGCCGCCTGCATCGGGCTCTTCCCCATGTGCAGGTGGCGCGCGATGTTTTCGATCTCGACGATCGCATCGTCGACCAGCACCCCGACCACCAGGGCCAGCGACAGCAGCGTCACCATGTTGAGCGTGTAGCCGAAGAGGTACTGTCCGAGGAAGGCCGGGATCACCGACAGCGGCAGCGCAGCAGCGGCGACGAACGTGGCGCGCCAGTCGCGCAGGAACCACCACACCACCAACACGGCCAGGACCGCGCCTTCGTAGAGCATCTCCATCGAGGCGTCGAAGTTCTCCTGCACCGGCTCGGCGTTGTCGACGACTTCCTTCAGCACCACGTTCGGATGCGCCTTTTGCAGCTCGGCCACCGCGGCGCGTGCGCCCGCGGCCACTTCGGTCTCGCTGGCACCGCGGGTGCGGAAGACTTCGAAGCCGACCACCTTGCGGCCATCCTGCTCGGCCAGAGAGCGCGGCTCGGAGACCGTGTCAATCACGGTGGCGATTTCGTCCAAGCGCACGCGGCGCCCGTCCGGCAAGGGAATGTCCATGCGCGCCAGTTCCTGGGCGCTGGCGACGGTCGCCAGGGTGCGCACCGACTGCTCGGCGCCGCTCACGTCGCCGCGTCCGCCCGGCGCTTCGCGCTGCACGTTGCGCAGCTGGCGCGACACGTCCAGCGCCGACACCCGCAGCGCCGCCATGCGCGCGTCGTTGAGTTCGACCCGCACTTCGCGGTCGACGCCGCCCACGCGTTTCACCGCGCCCAGGCCCGGCACGCTGAGCAGACGCTTGGCCACGGCGTTATCGACGAACCAGGACAGTTCCTGGTCGTCCAGGCCGGCGCCGCCCGCTTTCGGGGCCGCCGTGAAGGTCAGGATCACGCGTCCGGCGGTGGCCGCCTTGGTCACGCTCGGCTCGCGCATTTCCGGCGGCAGGTCGGAGCGCACCTGCGAGACGGCGTCGCGCACGTCGTTGACGGCGTCCGACAGATTCTTCTCGAGGATGAATTCGACGGTGACCGTGGCCACGCCGTCGAGCACCTTGGTATAGATGTTTTTCACGCCTTGCAGCGTGGCGACCGAATCCTCGATCTTGCGCGCCACTTCGGTTTCCAGCTGGGCCGGCGCCGCGCCGTCGAGCGTGGCGGTGACGGTCACGATCGGCAGTTCGATATCGGGGAAGAACTGGACCTTGTTGGCCTTGAAGGCAAGCAGGCCGGCCAGCGTCAGCAGGGCGAACAGCAGGATCGCGGGGATCGGGTTACGAATCGAGAGGGCGGAAAAATTCATGGTCCTGTCCTCAGCGCTTGGCGACCTTGGCCGCCGCGGCCGGCTGCGCCGGCACATTGCGCACCAGGTCGCCGTCGTTCAGGAAGCCGGCGCCGGTGACGACGATCCGCGTGTCCGGCGTCAGGCCGCTGACGACTTCGATGCGGTCGCCCAGACGGCGCCCGGTACCGATCTTCAGCTGGCTGACCCGGCTGTCCGGATTGAGCCGGAACACATAGCTGAAACCGTCGCGCACGGCGATCGCCTGCTGCGGCACGGTGAGCGCGTTCGAGACGCCGAGTTCGAATTCGCCGCCGGCGAACATGCCCGCTTTCAGGGGCGCGGTCGACGACAAGGCCGGCGGCAAGTCGACATACACCAGCGTGGTGCGCGACTGCGCGTCGACCGTCGGCGCAATGGTGCGCACCTTGCCCAGCACCTCGCTGCCGTTGGCGCCTTTGACGCGCACGCGCGCGCCCGGTTTGACGCGGCCGATATCGGACGCCGGCAGTTCGGCGCGCCACTCGAGGCGGCCCTGGCGGATCAGGCGAAACAGTTCCGTGCCGACGCCGACCACGGCGCCGACGGTGGCGCTGCGCGCCGAAATGACGCCGCTGTCGGGCGCCACCACCTGCGTGTATTTCAGGCGCAGCTGCTGCTGGTTCAGCGTGGCCTTCGCCGCCGCCACGCGCGCCGTCGCCGTGCGGGCCGCGGTCGCCCACTGGACCACCTGCTGTTCGCTGATGGCGCCGGAACTCTTCAAGTCCTGGCCGCGCTTCGCATTGGCGGCCGCCTCGGCGGCATTGGCCTGGGTTTCCTGCAGCGCCGCGCGCGCCTGCTCGACATCGGCATTGACCGTATCGGCCGAGAACACGGCCAGCACTTCGCCCTTCTTCACGACGTCGCCCACGTTCACGCGCACTTCCAGCAGGCGCAGCCCGCCGGATTCGCTGCCGATCACCGCTTCCTGCCAGGCGGCGACGTTGCCGTTGGCGCTCAGTTTGAGCGGCAGGCTGGCCGTGGTGGGCGCGGCCGTGCTGACCGTCAGCGCCGGCGTGGCGGGGGTGCTCTTCTTCTTGTCCTCATCCTTGCCGCAAGCGGCAAGCGCGAGGGAGAGCAGGGCGGCCGAGCCGGCGAGCAGAAGAAGGCGTGGTGTCGATGTTGGCATGTGTGGTTCCGGTTCCATGAGCAAGCGGGATGCCGTGGCATAAACGGCAATGGAGCAGTTTATCAAAAGGCAGGGATGTAGTCGCAAACTCGATAGCGGCCGTGGCGCCGTCGATTCGCAGGCGTGGCTAGAATGGGACTTTCGATGGAGGCGACGATGAACAAGCCTGTACTGTTGGCGGCCATGGTCGCCGCGCTGCCCCTGGGCGCCGGCGCGCAGCAGGAGCGTCCCGACGCCGCGCGCGCGGAGGCACCGCGCGCGTCGAGCGCCTTGCCGGCCCGCGCCAGCACCAGGCCGGAGCCGCAACTGGGCACGGTTGCGCCAAATACGCGGGTGCCGTCGCATACCCTGACGCCGTCCTTGCGCGCCATGCGGGCGGCGACTGCAAAAGAGGAGGCACGTACGGCCGGCCGCGCGGCGACCGACTGTGCACCGGCGGTGGCGCAAGACGACGTCGAACAGGATTAAATTGCACCAATATGGTGCGGTTTGATCGGCTCGCGCACAGCCATGATGCAGCGCGTCATAGGCTGTGTCAAAGTTGCGCCTGAGTGCGATTTGGAGCGATCAACCGTCGAGGAGATATACGGTATGGGTACCGTAGTTTTACTGTATTGCGGTGCACAATGAAGCGCAGTATATTGGAACTGTCTCCTCCAGTGTTTCTCCGAAATTCTGGATTGCCGCCCGCTACCCTCAGGTTCGCGGGCGTTTTTTTTGGTGGATGCCTGTTAAACGCCCTCGCCCTGGAAGCTTCCCGCGCGCCAGGTCAGCACCAGCGTATCGCGGTGCCCGTGTTCGCCCAGCGGCTGGATCGGCGTCGATTCGTGGATCACGGCCGCATCGTCGAGCAGCAGCAGGGTCCAGGGTTCGGTCATCGTGAAGCGCAGGCCGCGCGGACCGTTCGCTTCGAACACGCGCGTCTCGCCGCCCTTGATGGCGCTGCGTCCGATCAGGATCACGGCCACGAAATCGACGCCGTCGCGGTGCGCGCCTTCGGGGGTCGGGCGGCCGATGCCGTCGGCGGTATCGATGCGGAACTGGTGCGCTTCCACAAACCAGGGCTGCGCGCCTTTGACTTGCGAGCAGATCGCGCCGAGCGAACGCACCAGCTGCTGCCAGGCCGGCTGGGCGACGGTCGCCGCTGCGATCGGCTCGAACAGGCGGTGCATGCCGCCGTGAAGGGCGTTGTACTCGACCGGCTGCCAGTGCGCGCGGTGCGGCGTCGGCGCCAGCGTCTTGCCGTCGTCGACGAAACAGGAGTGGCGCCGGCGGCGGTAACGTCCGCCGTCTTTCAGGTAGTGGTCCAGTTCAAGATGGTCCCAGCTCGGCGCGAGGGCGTCGAGTTCGGCCAGGGTGCAGCCGGCCAGGCGCGCCACATCGCGTGGATGCAGCAGGGCATAGCCATCGCCGAGCATCGCCTCGGCCAGGCGGGAAGGATCGCTGTAGGGGAGTTCAGATGGTGTCATGCCCGCTAGCGTAGCATTTTTCACCGGGGCCGGCGAATGGCGGCCCCCCGCGGCTTACCAGGTTCTGGTGAGCGTCAAGCGCAGCGAGCGCGGCTCGATCGGATGGAAATGGACATCCTCGCGCGGCGCCGACTCGCCGGCCAGCTGCGACGCATAGTAATAGTCGATCGCCGAATCGCGGCGCTGGGTCAGGTTGAAGGCTTCGACTTCGACCTGCCAATCCTTGCCGGCGCGGTAGCCGATGCGGCCGTTGAGCGTGGTGCTGGCCTGCGAGCGCACGCTGTTGTCTTCGATCAGCGGACGGGGACCGAAGTAGCGCAAGCGCAGCGCGCCCGACCACGGCCCGACCTTGTCGACAGTGAGCGCGAGCTGGCCCACGCCTTCGACCGAGCCCGGTATCCGGTCGCCGTTCCTGGACCGTGCGCGCGCGAACGCCGCGTCGACGTCGACCGACAGCCACTTCAGCGGCCGCCAGTAGTTCGAGAGCTCGATCCCGACGCGGCGGCTGGCGTCGCCGGCCTCGGTCATGCCGGCGTCGCCGATATAGGTGAGCTCGGAGTCGAAGTCGAGGCGGTACAGCGAAAGCGCCGTCTGCATGCCGGGCAGGGCGTGCGTGCGCAGGCCCAGTTCCATGCCGCGCGAGCGCACCAGGCCCGGCGCCCGTTCCAGCGCGTCGAGCGTCTTCGGGTCGATGGCGGCGACGGTGCCGCGGGCGTCGTTGCTGTGGAAGCCGTGGCCATAGTTCAGGTAGAACTCGGTCGAGGCGAGCGGCGCGAAGATCAGGCTCAACGAGGGACTGAGCTGGGTGTCGTGGGCGCGTCCCGTGTTCGCGGCGAGATCGCTGCGCACGTCGAAGCGGTAGCGGTCGGCGCGTACGCCAAGCACGCTGCGCAGCGTGTCGCTCCAGTGGGTCGCGCCTTCCACGAACACGCCGCCGCTGGTCTCGACGATATGGTCTTCGCGCGTCGTCGCCAGGCGCGTACGGGCACGGGTGTCGTACAAGCCGTTGAAGATATTATCGTTCTGGAGCCGTGCCCCGACCGTCACGCTCGACGCCATGTGTTCGTCGCGGTGCAGGTGCCAGGTGTGGGACGCATCGGCGCCGCTGGTGACGCGCCGGTCCGGCTGGGCGAACTGGTCGCCGTTGACCGGGTCGTTCATGAAATAGGTGAAATTCGAGAACAGGTCGAGCTGGTTGCGGATCACGTAGGCGCTCAGTTTCGAGGACGATTCGGTCCCGGTCCGGCGCCAGATGCCCGACAGGCTGTAGCGCCACGCGTTGCCGCCATCGGTGTCGTCGATCGCGTCGAAGCGCCCCAGCGTGCCGTCGTCCAGCGCGCGCAGCGGGATCTGGTCGGTGGCATTCCAGATGCCGCGGTAGGCCATCGCCGTCACGCTCCAGCCGTTGTTGGCAAAGCCGCGGCTGTAGCGCAGCACGCCGTTCAGTTTGCGGTAATCGTCGGGCCGGGTCCAGGGGCCGTCGTTGTGCAGCGTCTCGAGCGCATACAGCAGCGTGCCGTCCATCAGCGCGGGCGAACCGGCCAGCATCGCGCGCGCGTAGCCGTCCTGGCCGAGCGTGACCGTGCCGATGTTTTTTGCAAGCCGGTTCGCGTAGCTCAGCTCCGCGCTGCCGGCCGACGCGAAATCGGCGTCGCGCGCCGAATACGGCCCCTTGCGGTAGTCGAGGCGCCCGACCAGTTCCGGGATCAGGAAGTTGACGTCGGTCCAGCCCTGGCCATGCGCATGGCTGCGCTGGTTGACCGGCATGCCGTCGACCCAGGTGGCCAGGTCGGTGCCGTGGTCGAGATTGAAGCCGCGCAGGTAGAACTGGTTGGCCTTGCCTTCGCCGCTATGCTGGCTGGCGATCAGGCCCGGCATCGCTTCGAGCATCTCGCCCGGCCGGTAGGTGGTGCGCGCGGCCAGCTCCTTCTGCCCGACCGTGCCCGCGTTCGCCGAATCGGCGAGGCCGAGCTGGGACAGGCGCGAGCCCTCCACCAGCACCCGTTGCAGAACGAGATCGTCGGCCAGGGCGGGGGAGCAAGCAAACAGCGCGGCCAGCGCGCAGGGCAGGGGGCGAAGAAGGGGCATCGTCGTCAGCGCGTCGGCTGTTCCAGGTGATTGCGGTCGAATGTGAGCGTGCGCACGGCATTGCCCTCGTTGAGATTGATCGTATTGACCTGCTCAGCAATGAAGTCTATCAGTACGCTATCGTGGATGGCGCCCGCCTTCCACAGCGGCGCCTGTTCGATTTCCTGGAATACCTGCACCCGCTCGGCGTCGGCCGTCATGCCGACCCAGCGCAGGTTCAGGCGCGCCTTGTCCTGGCCCAGCATCCAGAAGCGGCCCTCGACATATTTGCGCAGCAGGTCCTGGTCGTCCGCGTCGTTCAGGTCGAACGGACGCCCGTACAGATTCGTCAGCAAGGCCTCGACGTCGTGCGCCATATAGGTGTGGACGATCTCGGTATTGCCGGTGCGGGCATTGAAGGCGATGTCGGTGATCCCCGCGTGGAAGCGATGCGCGGACAGCGCCGCGCTGCATAGCAGCAGCATGGCGCCCAGGGCGGCTCTCACGCCGCGCATCACTGCGCCGCCTTCGGTGCGGCGGGCTTCGCCGCATCGGGCTTCTTCAAGGGCGCGTTGAAGTCCTTCATCATGTCGTTGCCGCCGCGCTCGCTCTTGAACAGCTCCAGGCGCGATGGGGCCAGCTTGCGCGGCCAGGCGTTGTTGTTCTGGTCGATGTCGGCGGTTTCCCAGAACGGATCCTGGGTCAGGCTCACCATCGGCTCGTCGGTGACGATCAATTTCGTGATCTTCGACGGCGAATAACGCCAGACTTCGGCCGGAACGCGCTCGATATACTTCTTGCCGCTGGCAAGCCCGATTTCGAGCACCAGCGGCGTCACCAGCCCGCCGACATTCGTGAAGTCGACCAGGTACAGGTGCTTGCCGGAGGCGAGCAGCGCCTTTTCCCAGTCTTCCAGCTTGTCCTGCGACTCCTGAAATTTGTTGCGCTCCGCATTCGTGACCGTGAAGTCGTCGTGCGCGTTATAAAAATCCTTCAGTTCCGGATGGGCGTCGACCCGGCGTGGCGTACCCGCGTTGCGCTGGTCGCTCAGCGAGACCGGCTCGGCGTCTTTCAGCTTCTTGCGCCATGCTTTTTCCGTTTCCGGATTCTGCGAGCTGATGGTGTATTCGCTGATGCCGTCCACGCTCACGTCGACCGCGTCGGTGGTGTAGAACCAGCCGCGCCAGAACCAGTCGAGGTCCGTGCCCGACGCGTCTTCCAGCGTGCGGAACAGGTCCGCCGGGGTCGGGCGCTTGAACTTCCAGCGCCGTCCGTATTCCTTGAAGGCGAAGTCGAACAGCTCGCGTCCCAGCACCGTCTCGCGCAGGATGTTCAGGGCCGTGGCCGGTTTGCCGTAGGCGTTCGGGCCGCGCTGCAGCACCGACTCCGAGTTGGTCATGATCGGCGTCTGGTTCTTGCTGCGCATGTAGTCGGTGATGTCGCGCGGTTCGCCGCGGCGGGCCGGATAGTTCTCTTCCCAGGCTTGCTCGGCCAGGAATTGCAGGAAGGAGTTCAGGCCTTCGTCCATCCAGGTCCACTGGCGCTCGTCGGAGTTGACGATCATCGGGTAGTAGTTGTGGCCGACCTCGTGGATGATCACGCTGATCAGGCCATACTTGGTCGCCTTCGAATAAGTGCGCTCGCCGGTCTTCTTGTCCTTGGTCGGACGCCCGCCGTTGAACGAGATCATCGGGTATTCCATGCCGCCGATCGGACCGTTCACGGAAATCGCGGTCGGATACGGGTAGTCGAACGAGTACTTGCTGTACTGTTCGATGGTGTGGACCACCGCTTGCGTGGAGTACTTCTCCCACAGCGGATTGCCTTCCTTCGGATAGTAGGACATCGCCATCACGCTGGTGGCGCCGCTCTTCATGCCCTGCGCGTCCCAGATGAACTTGCGGCTCGAAGCGAACGCGAAGTCGCGCACGTTGTTCGCCTTGAAACGCCAGGTTTTCATGGCCGTCGCGCGGCCCTTCTCGGCCGCTTCGGCCTCGGCCTGGGTCACGATGACGACCGGCGTTGTCGCCGTGCGGGCTTTCGCCAGGCGTTCGCGCTGGGCGGCGCTCAGCACCTCGCCCGGGTTTTGCAGTTCGCCGGTCGAGGCGACGATGTGGTCCGCCGGGACCGTCAGGGCGACATCGTAGTCGCCGAATTCCAGCGTGAACTCGCCGTCGCCCAGGTATTGCTTGTTCTGCCAGCCCTTGATGTCGTAGTAGGCCGCCATGCGCGGGAACCACTGGGCCACTTCGAACAGCTCGTTCCTATCCTCTTTGTCGAAACGCTCGTAACCCATGCGCCGGCCCAGCACGCTCGCTTCGGGAATGTTGAAGCGCCATTCGAGCGCGAACGAGAAGCGCGCACCCGGCTTCATCGGCTGCGGCAGGTCGATCCGCATCATCGTCTTGTTGACGACGTAGTGCAGCGCACGGCCGTCGGCCGCCTTGACGTTCGCGACCGCGATGCCGCCTTCGAAAGCACGGCTCTCGAAGGCGAAGCGCATCGCGTCGAACTTGACGCCGTCCGCGCCGCCTTTTTGCCAGGCGTCGCGCGAGGGAATGGTCGAGATGTTGCGGTTGTCCGAATCGGCGCGGAACATGTTCTGGTCCAGCTGTACCCACAGGTAGCTGAGCGTGTCGGGCGAATTGTTGTGATAGGTGATGGTGCCGGCGCCGCTGATGGCACGCTTCGACTCGTCGAGCGTCGCGCGCAGCTTGTAGTCGGCGCGCTGCTGCCAATAGGCGGGGCCAGGCGCGCCCGAGGCGCTGCGCGTGGCGCCGGGCGTGGGCAGCAGCTCGTCGAGCTGGCGGAATTTGTCGTCGAACTGGTCGGCGGCGTGGGCGCCGGCGCACAGGGCGAGGGTCAGGGCCAGCGAGGAAAGGCGGGCGATGTGCTTCATGTTCATAAACATTCGATCTTCCAAACGAAACAAACCGGTGGCCGCGCCGAGAACTCAACGCAACCACCGGCCAAACCTGCGTAACGCGTGGACGGCAGCGCCGTCCACGCGACGACCTCATTACTGCACCGCCGGCACCGTCTCCTTGTCCTTCTTCGCGTCCTCGGCCGCCTTCTCTTCCTTGGTCTTCAACTTGGTATTGAAGTCCTTCATCATGTCGTTGCCGCCGTTACGCTCGCTCTTGTACAGTTCGAGGCGCGATGGGGTCAGCTTGCGCGGCCAGGCGTTGTTGTTCTGGTCGATGTCGGCGGTTTCCCAGAACGGATCCTGGGTCAGGCTCACCATCGGCTCGTCGGTGACGATCAACTTCGTGATCTTCTTCGGCGAGTAGCGCCAGACTTCGGCCGGAACGCGCTCGATATACTTCTTGCCGCTGGCAAGCTGGATTTCGAGCACCAGCGGCGTCACCAGCCCGCCGACATTCGTGAAGTCGACCAGGTACAGGTGCTTGCCGGAGGCGAGCAGCGCTTTTTCCCAGTCTTCCAGCTTGTCCTGCGACTCGTTGAACTTGTTGCGGTCGGCATTCGTGACGGTGAAGTCGTCGTGCTCGTTATAGAAGTCCTTCAGTTCCGGATGGGCGTCGACCCGGCGTGGCGTGCCCTTGTTGCGCTGGTCGGTCAGCGAGACCGGCTCGGCGTCTTTCAGCTTCTTGCGCCATGCCTTCTCCGTTTCCGGATTCTGCGAGCTGATCGTGTACTCGCTGATGCCGTCCACGCTCACGTCCACCGCGTCGGTGGTGTAGAACCAGCCGCGCCAGAACCAGTCGAGGTCCGTGCCGGACGCGTCTTCCATGGTGCGGAAGAAGTCCGACGGGGTCGGGCGCTTGAACTTCCAGCGCTGGGCGTATTCCTTGAAGGCGAAGTCGAACAGTTCGCGGCCCAGCACCGTCTCGCGCAGCACGGTCAGCGCGGCGGCCGGCTTGGCATAGGCGTTGTTCCCGAACTGGAGCAGCGACTCCGAGTTCGTCATGATCGGCACCTGGTTGCGGCTCTTCATGTAGTCGGTGATCAGGCGCGGCTCGCCGCGCATTTCCGGCCATTGCTCTTCCCAGGCTTCCTGGGCCAGGGTCTGGACGAAGGAGTTGATGCCCTCGTCCATCCAGGTCCACTGGCGCTCGTCGGAGTTGACGATCATCGGGAAGTAGTTGTGGCCCACTTCATGGATGATCACGCCGATCAGGCCATACTTGGTGCGCTTCGACCAGGTCAGTTCGCCGGTCTTCTTGTCTTTGGTCGGACGCGGGCCGTTGAACGAGATCATCGGGTATTCCATGCCGCCGACCGGACCGTTCACCGAGATCGCGGTCGGATACGGGTAGTCGAACGAGTACTTGCTGTACTGTTCGATGGTGTGGACCACCGCTTGCGTGGAGTACTTCTCCCACAGCGGATTGCCTTCCTTCGGATAGTAGGACATCGCCATCACGTCGGTGTCGCCGCTCTTGACGCCTTGCGCGTCCCAGATGAACTTGCGGCTCGAAGCGAACGCGAAGTCGCGCACGTTCTTCGCCTTGAAATGCCAGGTTTTATTCGTGGTGGCGCGCGTCTTCTCGGCCGCTTCGGCTTCCGTCTGGGTCACGATGACGACCGGCGTTTTCGCCGTGCGGGCTTTCGCCAGGCGGTCGCGCTGGGCGCCGGTCAGCACCGAACCGGGGTTTTGCAGCAAGCCGGTCGAGGCCACGATATGGTCGGCCGGGACCGTGATCTCGACATCGTAGTCACCGAATTCCAGCGTGAATTCGCCGGCGCCCAGGAACTGCTTGTGCTGCCAGCCATAGACGTCGTAGTAGGCCGCCATGCGCGGGAACCACTGGGCGATCTCGAACAAGTCGTTCTTGTCGTCGAATTTCTCGAAGCCCGAACGCCCGCCCAGCACCTTCTGTTCGTTGATCTTGTAGTTCCACTCGACGTCGAAGGAGAAGCGCTGGCCCGGTTTCAGCGGCTGCGGCAAATCGATGCGCATCATCGTGCGGTTGATCACGTAGGCCAGCTTGCGGCTGCCCGCCTTCACGTTCGTGATGTTGAAGCCGCCATCGAAGCTCAAGCCTTCGAAGGTCGAGCGCAGGGCGTCGAACTTCAGTCCTTCTTCCGGATTGCGCGGCTTGGCCCAGGCCTCGCGCGAAACCGTGGCCGCCGTGCGGGCGTCGGAATTGGGCTTGTAGATGTTCTGGTCGAGCTGCACCCACAGGTAGTTCAGCGTATCGGGGGAGTTGTTGTGATACGTGATCGTCTCGGCGCCGCGGATCGAGCGGTTCGCTTCGTCGAGCGTCGCGCGGATCGTATAGTCCGCGCGCTGCTGCCAATAGGCCTGTCCCGGCGCGCCGGAGGCGGTACGGATGGTCGACGCGGTCGGCAGCAGCTCGTCGAGCTGACGGAACTTGTCGTCGAAAGGATCGGCCGCGAAAGCGGACACGCTGAGGCATAACGCAGCCACGGCGATTGGCAGACGAATCATGGTTCCCCTGTTTTTATGTTGGAATTTGGAGAAACTATTCTAAGGGTATCTTTCAAGCAAGCCTGCGCGGATTTGTAAAAAAGCTGATACATGATGCATATGCAACACGCATCAGTCCGCGCGGATGAAGGGTACATCGAAGGAACCCGACACGATGCGCCCGCCGTTCGCCGCCAGGCGCAGTTCCAGTTCGCTCGACAGGACGAAGAATACGGTCGGCGAGGCCGCGTACAGGGGTTCCCAGGTGTCGCCGCGCAGCGCGATCATCAGGCGGCCGGCGCGGCGCGCGATCCGGAAGTCGCCCAGCCCCTTGACCTGGTAGCGCCCGGCGATGCGCGCCTCGGTGGCCGATGGGAGCGGGGTGGCCTTGCGCACTTGCGTGCGCCGGCTCGGCCACTTGTACTCGGCGGCGATCGCGCGCAGCACGCTGTCTGCCAGTTCGGCGCCGTTCGCGCCATTCGTCATGATCACCGCGCCGTCGCCATGGCGGGCATACGCGAACAGGGTGTTTTGATAGCCCATGTTGCTGCCGCCATGGGCAAAGCTCAGCGTGTCGGCCCGGCCCTCGACCCGCACACCCAGGCCATAGTTGTTTTTTACCGGTTCCAGCATGGTGCGCGCCATGGCGGGCGAGAGCACGCCCTTGCCGCCGCCCGCGCTGCGCTGCAGGTCGAGCGCGAAGCGCGCCAGGTCGCTTGGCGTCGTCCACAAGCCGGCCGCGGCCAGTTCCGGATAGGTATGCGGACCGCCCGCCACCGGCTTGCCTTCGGCGTCGTGCGGCAGCGCGGCCCGCGCCAGCAAGTTCGCCGGCAGCGGCTGGGCGAATCGGCTGTCGCGCATGCCGAGCGGCGCCAGCACGGCGTCACGCAGCAGCACCTCGAAAGGCTGCCCACTGCGGTCGATCAGCGCCTGCTGGACGACGCTGTAGCCGCCGCCCGAATAGCGCCACTCGGCGCCCGGTGCCGATTCGATCCGGACCGGCTGGGTCTTCGCGGGCGGCGCGCCATCGAGCACCTGCAGCAGGGTGGGCACCGGCTGGTTCGCCGCATAGCCAGGAAAGCCGGACACGCCGGTTCCCGCCGTGTGCGACAGCAGCTGGCGCAGCGTCACGCTGGCCGTGCCCGGCGGCAGCGCCCAGCCGGTCAACACCGTGTTGATGTCGGCGTCGAGATCGACGTCGCCGCGTTCGGCCAGGCGCAGCGCCGCCATCGCCGTCACCGGTTTGCTGATCGAGGCGGCCTGGAACAGGGTCGCCGGCGTGATCGCCGGGCCGCCCGCCCAGGCCACGCCATAGCCGCGCGCCCAGGCGATCTTGCCATGGCGGATCAGGGCGACGCTCACGCCCGGCACGTGCAGGCGGCGCATGTCCTCGGCCAGGGTACGCGTCGCGTGCGGCTCGCCGGCCAGCGCCACGGGCGGGCGCAGGCTGCGTTCGATGCGGGCGATCTGTTCGGCCTGGCTGGCGAAGGCGGGCGCCGTCGCCAGAAGCAGCGCGAGGATCGGCATGCGTCTCATGGTTTTTCCCTGCTCGTGAAGGGCAGGGAGGCGGCCAGCACTTCGCGAATCGCGTCCGCCACCAGCGCGGGACTGGTCACCTGCATCTGGTGCGAGGAGTCGGCGACGATGGTTTTCGCCGACGGATACAGGGCGCGCACGAAATCGCGGGTCTGCGCATCCTGGTTGAAGGCGCCGAAATCGACGCCGACCGCCGTTTTCGACAGCGGCCGGTTGACGAGGCGGATGATCGGCTTGTCGTCGATCCCGGGCAGGGCGACGATGGCTTCGCCGGTGGCGTGGATCAGGTCGATCTCGCGCTGTACCGTGTTCGAGAAGAACAGCCACTTGCCGACGCGGGTGGCGAGCGGGAAGTCCTCGGGCTTTTTCACGATGCGCGGGTAGAGCGCGTCGACCAGCACCAGGCCTTTGACTTCCTGCGGATAGCGGCGCGCGAACAGCTGCATGTACAGGCCGCCCAGCGAATGCCCGACCAGGACGTAGGGCGGCGCCAGGCCTTTGCGGCGCAGCGTGCCGCGCAATTCTTCGACGATGGTGGTGCCGTCGCGCGGCGCATCGGTCGCCTCGCTGCTGGCGTAGCCGGGGCGGTTGTAGGCGAACACGGTGGCGCTCGGGCTGACCGCGTCGAGCACCCCGTCCCAGCCGTCGAGGGTGGCGCGCGAACCGTTTTCGAACACCACCACCGCCGGCGAACCGGCCTTGCGCAGCGTGACCGATTCGAGCTTGTGGCCGTCGACGACATCGACTTGCGCACGCGGCGCCGCCAGGGCGGCAAGGGGCAACAGGGCGCTCAGGGCGAGATACGACCGGAACGGACGAAATGGAAGGCATGGGCGAAGTGCGGAACGGATCATGGTGGAGGGGAGGCTGATCGAAAACCCGATGGTGTCATCGCCCCGGGGCCGGGGCGCGCGCTTTGCGACGAACTGCCAAATGGCGCGACAGGCTGCCAGGTCAGCGCCGGTTCAATCGAGGCCAGGCAAGAGGGCGCTGGCTTTTCGACGCGCCTGCGAGGATGGGCGTGCATATTTTCACCGACCGGCAGTTCAGAAAGGATGGTTTCGATGAATGACGACCAGGGCCGCGTTACCTTCCCGCCGATCGACGCCGGCACCGAAAAGCCGGAAAAGACCGCGCCGCCGGGCGACCCGTGGCATGCGCGGGTCGGCATCGCGATCGTCGGCGTCGGGCTTAATTCGCAGAACATGGGCGACCCCGGGCACTGGCGCCTGAAGCGGGCGCTGGCCGGCGGCGGCCCCTTGCCGGACGTGGGACTGTACTGCATCAACCAGGCGCGCTTCCTGAGCGGCGAGGAGCCGGTAGAGGTGATCGGCCACACCTGGTCGACGCCGGGCGACGCGCGCTTCACCGAAGTCGAGCAATCCTGCCAGTTCACGCTGCGCTTCCCGAGCGGCTTCATCGCCACCTGCTCGACCGCCTACAGCGCGCACAAGTCGCAGATGTACCGAACGGGGCCACGGGCTGGGCCGAAATGAGCCCGGCCTATGCCTACCAGGGCAACCGCCTGCGCGTCTCGCGCGTGGAAGAGGGCAGCGAGCGCAGTACCGAGCTCCAGATCGACGAGGGCAACCAGTTTGCGAAGGAATTCGATCACTTCGCCCAGTGCGTGCGCATGGACCGAGAACCGCACACCCCTGGCGAGGAAGGCTTGCAGGACCAGCGCATCATCGAAGCGATCTACGCGTCGGCGCGCAGCGGACAGCCGGTCAAGCTGGCGCCGCCGGGCCGCACGCGCGGACCGGCGCCGCAAGACGAGGCCTAAGAACCTATTCCAGTAGGGAATGAGTCGTTGCTGACGCGCCTGACAAGCGGCTGCTGCGTTGCTCGTCGTTGCATGGCTCGCCATGCGGCCTCCTCGCGCCTTGCCCCCGCTTGCCATGCATCGTCATCAACTTCCTCCTCCCTACTGGGATAGGTTCTAAGCGACTCCCCGCTCAGGTCATCAGCTTCAGGTCCAGGGCGCGCTCGGCCAGCCATACCATGGCCAGCAGGGCGATCAATGCCGAGCCGCCGGCCATCACCGCGCGCCGGTAGAACAGGCCGCGCCGCATGGCGTAGGCGAGCGGCAGGAACACGGCGACGATCGCCAGCTGCCCCAGTTCCACGCCGACGTTGAAGCCGACCAGCGACAGCACCAGCGCACCCTGCGCCAGGCCGAGATCGGCCAGCACGCTGGCGAAACCGAAGCCGTGGATCAGGCCGAAAACGAAGGCGACCAGCGCGCGCCAGCGTTGGACCAGCGGCCACAGGTTGTTCAGCGCCGCCAGGATCACGGAAGCGGCGATCAGCGATTCGACCAGGCGCGAGGGCAGGCTGAGCGCGCCGAGGACGGCCAGGGTCAGGGTCAGCGAATGCGCCAGCGTGAAGGCGGTGACGATTTTCAGGACGTCGATCACGCAAGCGCGCAAGGTCTCGCGGCCCTGCCACTGGCCATCGCGGCGCACCAGCACGGCCGGCAGCAGCAGCGACACCAGGAACAGGATGTGGTCGAAGCCGATCCAGATATGCCAGACCCCGTGGCGCACATAGTCGACGAACTGGCGCCAGCGCGCGGGCGCCGCCACCTGCAAGGCCTGGCTGCGGGCGTCGGGCGCGAAGATGGCGCTGCTGGTGGCCGTGCCGTGGGTCAGGCGCAGCAGGCCCTTGTGCTGGGGATCGATGTCGAACAGCAGGCTGTAGTCGACCGTCAGCGTGGCCACCGGCGCCGGGCAGGCACCCCGCAGGCGCAGCACCGCGTAGGCGCCGTCGGTATGGCGGTCGATCAGGTGTTCGCTCACGCGCAGCGAACAGGCCTGGCCGTCGCCGGCGAGTTTCAGGCGCGCCAGCGCATAGGCGGCAATCGCTTCGTGGCGCGCGCGCACCTCGTCCCAGGTGATCGCGGCATCGTCGTTGGCGTCGAGGCCGACGGCCATCTCGAGGTCGCGCAGGGCGATGTCCCATTGGCCCTCGATCTTTTCGTTCTGCACGGCGAGAGTCAGGTAGCTGTCGCTCGCCTTGTGCGCCTGCGCCGGACCGATCCAGGCCCAGCACAGCGCGAGCAGGAGCAGGCAGCGCGCCATCATGCCTTCGCTCCCAGGCGCGCGATGGTGGGGGCGATGGTCGCATCCTCGATCTTGCTGCTGCCGAGCCAGTTACGCACGATGGCCGTCGCTTCCGGGTCCTTGCTGGCCAGCGCCGCTTGGGCGAGGATGTGCAGGTCGGCCGGTTCTTTTTGCACCGCCCAGTTTAATTTGGCCAGGCGCACGGCGGCGGCAGTATCGCCGCGCAGCGCCAGCTCGAACCGTGCCTGCTCGCGCTGGTGGACGCTGTCGCGGCGCCGCATGGCGGCCTCGAAGCGCGCCGCCAGTTCCGCGCTGGCCTGGGCCGCACCGGGTGCGCCCGCGTTTTTCAGGGCGATGGCGTAGCGCAGCAGCAGGGCGTCGGCCTGGGTCTTGTCCTTCAGGAGTTTGATCACTTCCGGCGCCCGGTCGCGGTCGAGCAGGAAGTCGGCATAGGCGCCGAGCAGATAACTGTCGGCCGCGTCGAAAGCGAGCGCTTCGCGCATATGCGCCTCGGCGGCGTCGGGCCGGCCCAGGCGCGCGGCCATTTCGCCGAGCAGGGTCGCGACCCAGGCGCGCAATGCCGGACTTGCGTCGGCGCGGGCGGTATAGGTCTGGCGCAGGCGCTCGTAGCTGGCGCCGGCCTGGCCGCTGACGCTGCCGACACTCGACAGGCAGGCCTGCACCACCAGTTCGGGAGCGCGCGAATACAGGCGCATGCAGCTGGCGCGCGCGCCTGCGAAGTCGCCCGTGATCAGCTGCACCGTGGCGCGCGTGAGCCAGGCCTGGCTGTTGCCGCTGTCGCGTTTCAATACCGCGTCGAGATCGGTCAGGGCGGGGCCGAACTGGTGCGTGCTCTGGCGCAGCGTGGCGCGCAGCACCAGCACCGGCGAGGGCGGCTGCGGCTGGGTCCACCAGGGCGCGAGCGCGGCTTCGGCGTAGCCGAGATAGCGCGGATCGCCGTCGCGCCGGCTTTGTTCGATATAGCGTTGGGCCAGCGTGGTGGCCAGGGTCAGGTCGTTCGGTTTGCCGCTCAGTGCGGCGCGCAGTCCTTGCAGCTCGCGGCGCGCGGGATCGAGGCCGCCGGGCAGGCGTTCGAGCACCTGGCTGCCGCTGGCCGGAATGGAAGGCGCCGCGCCCGCGGGTGCGAGGGTGCAGGCGCAGGCAAACAACAGGATGATCTTGCCAAGCATGGGGACTCCGTAAAAACGCGGGACGGCAAGCCGTCCCGCGCTGTTGATCACCGGTCAGCCGACCGGTTTGGGCTCGGTGTCGTCCGGCTTGGTCTCGGTCACGCCGTCGATCGAGGCCGGTTCTTCGTTGTCGATCAGGGCGTTCACGCGTGCCATGACGTAGTCAAAGAACGAGTCGCTGGCCACCGGCGGCTGGGTCGGCGTTTCGGCGACCGGCGGCTCGTGACGGGTCGTGTTGCTGTCGCCGCCGCATGCGCTCAGGGCGAGCGCCGTGCACAGGGCCGCCGCGAGCAGGGCGCCGCGTCTGGGGAGGAGGAGATTGGACATGATGACGCTCCTCGTTTACTGGTTACCCGGCAGCGGCGTGTTCAGGTACGGGAAGCCCGCCTTGAAGCTGCTCGCGTCCTTGCGCACGCCATCGGTCAGCGGCAGGCCGCCGGCCGGCGCATCCGCGGGCTTGCAACCCACGCCGAGTGCATCGTTGGCGCCGGTCAGCACGCACAAGGCGCCCATCGACACGCGCAGCGAGACGTCGACGATATCGTCGCCAGGACGGCGACCGTTCGGGAAGCCGGCATTGTCGCCGGCGGCCACGCCCAGCGGGTTCTGCGAGGCCTGCACGGTCGGTGCGATCGACGTATTCAGGCGCAGCATTTCCGAAGCGACGACATTCTTCGGCTGGTTCACACCCGGCAGGCCCTTCAAGAAAGCGGTGACCAGGTCGGTACGCGGGAAGTTGGTCGGTGCCTTGGCCGATGGGAACAGGGTCTCGACGACCGCCGGCAGCACCGGATTGGTCACGTAGTTGGCCCACTGCGCATCGTCCTTCGGCTTCGAGGTGTTGAAGCGGTCCTTGTCGTCCATGCCGATGATGACTTCGTTCACCAGTGGCATGCCGACACGCGAAACCTGGGTCCAGGCGCCGCCCTCTTTGACGGCGGTGTTGATGCCGGAAGCCGGGTTCGGATTGACCAGGCGCGCCTGGCGCACGCTGGCCGTGGCATACGCACCGATCACGGGGTCGGCGGCGGTCGCCAGGCAATCGACCGGGACTTCCAGCGCGATCGAGCTGACGTTCTTGTTTTCCAGGTCGTTCTTGTTGCCGCCCGACTCAGCGCCGAGCGGGTTCAGGTTGAACAGGTCGAAGATCTTGCCGACGGCGATATAGAACGGCTCCTTGCGCTGGCCGACGAACACGCGGCCGGTGCCGCAGCCTGGAATGGCGATGTCGAAGATGTGCTGGTTGGCGTAGGTTTCGTAGCCGCCGGTGCCGCCGAAGACCTTGTCGCCGATGTTATCGACCGGCTTGTCGAATTCGGTGGCGCCGTTCGGCGCGGCCAGGCGCGTGCGCGTGCCGCCGCGGCGGTCGCCCTTGACCATGTCGATCGAATAGGTTTCGCGCACGTTCAGCGAGGCTGGATTGACGCCGCTGATGGTCGACGAATTGATCAGCGGGATCAGGACCTGCTTGCCGCCGATGGTCAGCGCGGTGCGCTTCGAGGTGTTCTTGAACTTGATCTGGAAGGTGATGTCTTCCTTGGCGTCGCCGTTGTTATCGACGTGGATCTCGTACAGGGCGTTCTGGTCGAACTGGTAGAAATTCGGGCCGCCCTGGGGATCCTGGAACGGAATGAAGTTGGCGATCATCGTCACGAAACCGCTGCGGCCTGGGGCGTAGCTGCGGAACATGTAGAAGTCGGTGCCGTCGACTTTGGGTGAATTCGTCAAAAATGGCGCTTCACGATGGCTCGAGGCACTGACCGGACCGGACAGCGCAAGCAGCGCGCCTCCCGTCAATACGGCGGCTGTCCATAGGGATTTCTTCTGCAACTGTCTCATCTCGCTCTCCGGTTACCAAGGTGGTTTAATTTATAGTCAGATTACTAATTTGATGATACTGAGTATCATGCAAGCCCTGCCGCACGATTGAACCGAAGGGGCGCGCGGTGGGCCGTACCGACATATACGCAGCCGCGGGCTTATCGGATTCAAAATATTTTTCTTGCAATGAGACAGCGGTAAATATGGTATTTTTCCTTTCGACATCATCACGGGCACGACCATGTATTCATTGAAAGCTGCACCTTGAACGGCGCCGCCATCCACTCCGATCCGGCGCAGCTGCGCGCCTGGCTGCACGGGGCCGCGCAGCGCGACCGCAGCGCCTTCCGCTCGCTCTACGATGCAAGTTCGCCGCGCCTGTACGGCCTGGCGCTGCGCATCCTCGGGCGGCGCGAACTGGCCGAAGAGGTGCTGCAGGAGAGCTTTGTCGCGATCTGGCACCATGCACGCGATTACGAAAGCGCGCTGTCGGCGCCGATGACCTGGATGACGACGATCGTGCGCAACCGCGCCTTCGATACGCTGCGCCGCAGCCGCAACGACAGCGACGCCGATGCCGTCGACAGCCAGGCGCTCGAATCGCTGGCGGACCTGGCGGCGACGCCGGCCGAGCGCCTCCAGATGAGCAGCGAAGCGCAGGCGCTGGCCGACTGCATGGCGGCGCTCGAAGAGAAGCACCGCGAAGTGGTCGGCATGGCCTTTTTCCACGACCTCTCGCACAGCGATGTCGCGCACCAGCTGGCGCTGCCGCTGGGGACCGTCAAGACCTGGATCCGGCGCAGCCTGGCGCGCCTGCATTCCTGCCTCGTCGCGCGGGGGGCCGCATGAAGCTCAAGAATAACGAAGCGCTGCGCGAACGCCTGGCCGCGGAATATGTGCTGGGCACCCTGCGCGGACACGCGCGGCGCCGCTTCGAGGGCCTGATGCACGACGACGCGGCCCTGCGCCGCACCACCCGCGAATGGAACGAACGTCTCGGCGCGATGGCCGAATTCGCGCCGGCGGCGACACCCGACGTGCGCGTCTGGCGCGCGATCGAAGACCGCCTCGGCTTGCGTCCGGCCGCACCGCGCTGGCAGTTCTGGCGCCACGGCACGCTGGCGCTGTGGCGCGGCCTGGGACTGGCCTCGTCGGCGGTCGCGGCCTTGCTGGTGGTGAGCGTGCTGCAGCAGCGCCCCGAGAGCGCGCGCATGAGCGACATCGCCAGCCTGACGGACGAGCAGGCACGTCCCGCCCTGGTGGTGACGGCCGACCGCGCACGCGGCCTGATGACGGTGAAGGTGGTGAGCACGGTGCCGCTCACGGCGCAGCAGGCGCTGCAACTATGGGCGGTGCCGCGCGACGGCAAGCCGCGCTCGCTGGGCGTGCTCGGGGCGAACCGGGCACTGACCCTGCCGCTGCCGGCGAACGCCATCGGCGCCGACGTCGCGCTGCTGGCCGTCAGTCTCGAACCGAAGGGTGGCTCGACGAATCCCGACGGTCCGAGCGGTCCGATCCTCTACAAGGGAAGCTGGGCGCACGTGTTGTGATGGACAGGCGCTGCCGCGCAGGTTGCGGCAGCGCCTTCGGTCACGCCGCCGCGCGCGCGGCGGCAGGCCTGCGCACACGCGCCAGCATGCCCGCTCCGAGCAGCAGCAGTGCGATCGACGCCGGCTCCGGCACGTCGGCGGCGTCGACACGGATGTCGTCGATCACCACGTCGCCGCCGGCGACAAAGCGCAACTGCGTCAGTCCCGTCCACATCGGGAAGGAAAACGCGCCCAGCTGCGACAGGTCGAGCTTCGCGCTGCGCTGGCTGCTGTCGCCGAAGATGCCGGTGATGTCGAGGATGGCGCCGGCTCCTTCATCGAGCGCGCCGGCGGCCAGGCCGGAAAAGCTGAACAGGCCGGCGTTGTTGGCCCTCAGGTTGAAGCTGCCGCCGTCGATCAGGACGAGGGCGCCTGAAAAAGCGCTGCCCAGCCCATCGATCGTCAGGAAAGCGGCCGCATCGCCGTCGAGCCGGAAGCCCGCTTCGCGGTAGACGGCCGCGCCGCTGGCATTGTCGATGTCGATCAGCCCGGGGTTGTCGAAGTCGATGACGGCGGCGCCGGCCGCCTGGCTGGCGCCGAGTGCCAGCGCGAGTGTCACGGCACTGAATAATTTTTTCATGTCGGTCTCCTTGTGCGGGCGCTTATTGGGCGCCCGGCAGCGGCGTGTTCAGGTAAGGGAAGCCGGCCAGGAAGGGCTGGGCCGCCTGGTCGACGGCGTCGTGCAGCCGGAACGCGGTGCTGCCGAGGGGCACGGCGGACGGGTTGCAGGCCGCGCCGAAGCCAAGCGCGTTGTTGTTCCCGTTGGCCATGCACAGGCCGCCCATGGCGACCACCAGCGAGATGTCGACCACGTCGTCTTTCGGACGGCGTCCGTTCGGATAACCCGCATTGTCCGAGCCGCCGGCCAGGATGTTACCGACGATACCGAGCCGGTTTTGCTGGGCGAAGGGCACGGCCGGAATCGACGTGTTCAGGCGCAGCATTTCGGAGGGCGTTGGATTCAGGGGCCGGTTGACGCCGGCGATACCGGTCAGGAAGGTCGTCACCAGATCCTGGCGCGGCAGGTTGCGCGGCGCGGCGGCACCCGGCGCCAGTCCCATGCCGATCTCCACCACTTTCGGCAGGGTCGGATTGGTGACATAGGTGGCGAACTGGGCGTCGTTCTGCGGCAGCGCGCTATTGAAGCGGTCCTTGTCGGGCAAGCCGATGATCACTTCGTTCACCAGTGGCATGCCCAGGCGCGACACCTGGACGAAGGCGCCGCCATAGCTGATCGTGGTCTGGTGGCCCGATGGCGGATTCGCGTTGACCAGCTGGCTTTGGCGGATGCTGGCCGTGGTCCAGGTGCCGATCACCGGATCGGCCGTCGTCGTCGACAGCAGGCAGCTCTTGTGGACCTCGACCGCCAGCGACGTGATGTTCTTGTTGGCCAGCGGGTTCGGCGCGGCATTGATCAGCGAGGGGTTGGTGATGACCGACAGCGGTGCGTTGATCAGGTCGAATACCGTCCCGAGGTTGACGGCGAAGCCTTCGCGCCGCTGTCCCACGAAGACGCGTCCCGGTATCGCGCAGCCGGGAATGGCGACCGGATGGATGTGCTGGGCGGCATAGGCGGCGTATTCGGGAATGGTTTTGGTGCCGATGTTGTCGACCGGTTTGTCGAAAGTGGTGGCGCCGCTGCCCACGCGCGACAGGGCCGCTACCTGCCCGCTGCGGCGGTCGCCGCGGATCAGGCTGACGGTGAAGCGCTCGTTGACGTTCAGCACGGGGGAATTCGGTCCCTGCACCTGGCCCGCCTGGGTCAGTGGAATCGCCACGTTCTGGTTGCCGATCGGCAGTGTGATGCGGTTGAAGACGTTCTGGAACCGGAACTGGAAGGTCAGGTCTTCCTTGGCGTCGCCGTTGTTGTCGATGTGGATTTCGTAGATGGCGTTCGGATCCATCTTGAAATAGTTCGGACCGCCAAACGGATCCTGCAGGGGCTGGTAATTCGCGATCAGGGTGACATAGCCGGAGCGGCCTTGTTCGTAGCTGTTGAACGCATACAGATCGGTGCCGTCGACTTTCGGCTGGGTCGTGATGAAGGGCGCTTCGCGGTGGCTCGACGCCTGGGCGGGCAGCGCCGCCATGACGGCCAGGACGGGACAGCTTGCAGCGATGAGTAACTGACGGAACCTTGCACAGCGTACGGCATGATCAACCATGATGCGTCTCCTGAAAGGAATTGCGATTGTCAAAATAATCAAATTTTTGCGCAGTACGCACTCAGATATGGGGAATCGACCGGTTGATTTGCCAAAAGTGCGTGTTCAAAGGCCTTAGGCATAAAATGTGCCATTGCCAAGCGAGCCTATGAGCGCAGCACCCGCGCAGGCGTGCGCATGCCCGGTCATGTAAAGATTACCGACAAGTTTCAGTAAATAAATTTGCGCTGGGGAGGAAGGAAAACGATTGCCGCTGCGCGGCCCGCCAATCACACTGCGCGCGGCGGAGCGATCGTGAGCAAGGTCGTCAGGATATCGTCGAGCTGCACCGGCTTGACCAGGTAATGGTCGAAGCCGGCCTCGCGCGCAAGTCCGGCGGCGTCATGCGCCATGTGACCGGTGATGGCAACGATCAGGGCGTTCGCCATGTCCGGCATTTTTCGCAAGGCGGCGCAGACGTCGAAGCCGCTCTGGTCGGGCAGGAAGATCGCCGTGAAGACGGCATGGGGGCGGAAGACGCTTGCCCAGGCCAGGGCTTCGGTACCGGTGGCAACCGTCTTGACTTCGTAGCCCAGGCTCAGGAAGAGTGCGGCGAACAGATCGCGTGTCTCTTCGCTACGGTCCACCAGGAGAACCCGGAAAGGCTGCTCTCCACTAGTACTTGGAAGCATTTTGATTGCCTTTCGTTAACAGCGATCCTCAGTATGGGCGCCGCATGCGGGAAAGCGCAAGGCTTTTTGGCGCTTTCGCGCCGGATTCAGGCAGGGCCGCGCGCCGCCCGGCGAGGTAATCATCAACAATGTTAACTATCGACACATTCATGGTTTCCTGTAGGATGCCGGAATGGTTAAAAAAGCACTGATTGTCGACGATTTGCCCTTCGATGTTGAGTTGACCCGCCGCGTTTTGCAGAGCTGCACGGCGGACCATGAAGTCGTCGTGGTCGCGGACGGCGAAGAAGCGTTGCGCGAATTGAACAAGTCGCCGGATTTCGACGTCGTCCTGCTCGACCTGAAATTGCCGAAGGTCGACGGCTTCGAAGTGCTGAAAGAAATCTCCTCCAAACCCGCCTTGTCGGATATCCCCGTCATCGTCCTGTCGAACTCGCACAGCGAAACGGACCGGGTCCGCACCCGCATGCTGGGCGCCGGTGACTTCGTGGAGAAGGCGATCGATTACGCGGTGTTCAAGGCGAACCTGGTGCGGGCCTTGACGCAGTTCGGGTTTGGCTGAGCGCGAACGCTGACGCGCGCCGGCGTCAGGGTATGTTTCGTTTCTTGCGCGAGGTCGCCGCGTGCTTCACAGCTTCCCCGGGCGCGCCTTGCGTGGTTGGGCCGTTCGAAGCACGCGACCCGATTGGCTCGTTCGAGGTCGCCGGTAGCGGTCCAGCCTCCAAATCATGATTGCCAGGCAAAGCGATGGTCCCGCCTATCTCGCGCAGGCTAGCGCGAATTCCCTCTGTCAGCGCGCTGCGGAATTGATCCGATGCCATTAGCTCGCCGAGCTGCGGGAATACTTCACTGCGCCATACACTGGAAGCCCAGGCGTCATCGGGCGGCAGCACCTCGGCCGCCGGCGTTCGCCGGACCGGTACGAAGCCGACCTCCAGTCCAAAGAACTGGCCGATGCGGTTCAGCGTGGCCACCGTCGGATTTCCCTGACCTAGTTCGATCGCCTTGATGACCCGCGCGCTGACCTCGCGGTGGCGTGCGAACTCTTCCTGCGTCATGCCGGCAATCGCACGCATCTCGCGCACGCCTTCGGTGAGCGACAGATCGGCCGCGGCGGCGGACGCCAGCAGCTGGTTGCGCCGATCCCGCGCCTGACCCTTGTCCATCGTTTTTCGTTTGCTCATGCCTGTCTCAGTGCCAGAAGTTGCGTGCGTTGGGCCGCGATGCTGGGCGTGACGAAATCGACGATGTCGGCATCGACACCCGCCTCGCGCATGGACTGCGCCAGTGTGCCTAGCTGTTCGCCGCACTCTACCAGTGCTTCGACGAGTCGACGGTGTTCCGGTGGCGGCAGGGCCAGGTGCGCAACGATGTCTTCCCAGCGCTGCAGTTCATTGCCCGTTTCAAGGTGATACCAGCGCGCCGCGCGTGCAATGCCCTCCGGGTCGAGATACATCGGTGCGAAATCGAACAGGGGCGTGATCCGGGTAATGCCGTCGACGGTATGCACGGCGGTGTTGCGGGCATGGTTGTCGGGATTGCGCATCGCCAGGTTGAGGACGTCGCGCCGGATGAATTCGATGGTCTCCTCGAACGGCTCATCGACGACGGCGCGGATCGCGGCCAGCAGCTGGAACTGATTGGCCTGGACACCGAAACCGGCCAGACCGGCGATCGAGGCTGCGCTCTCCTGATGAAAACGGTGCACGCGGCCGTCCTGTGCGCGGCGGTCGAAACGCGGAATGAATAACAGGTCGTCGTGCAGGAAAGGCAAGTCGAAGCAGCGAATGCCGAAGCGCCGCGCCACTTCCATGTAGCGTGCTTCATTGCGCAGCACTTTACGGTCCTCCTCGGAGGGACCACGCGGCCGCTTCACAATGTAGTGACGCTCTGCGTGGGCATCGGGAAGCGCCGCGTCCGGATACCATTTTCCGTCATTCGCGCGGGTCAACAGGTACTTGGGAGCGACGCCCTGGACGCCAGTGCCGCCCGCTGCAAGCATACCGTGCACCATCATCGTTTCATGGAAATCAGGCGCGCGCGCAAGCAGTTCCTCGAACGTGAAACCCTGGGTAGCCAGCCCATGCCGTCTGACATGCTCTTCGAAGTAGCGCACCGCCTCGCGAATGCGCAGCCGGCCAATGGGGTTGAATGCGCCCGCGCACAGGAGCGGCAGGTCGGACGCCTGTGCGTCGGGAAGCTGGAGGCGGTCGAGCAGGAACTTGCGCCCGTTCCCTTGGGGGACCAAGTCATACAGGAAGGCCGGCCAGGCCTGCCGAACGTGCCGGTCGGCGTCGACGGGAAAGGTCAGCGACACAGGAGGCGGGGCGGCGCCGAACGCGTAGTCGAGATCGTATTCGAACACACAGTCATTGCCGCGAAAGCCGTTGCGCACCTGATCGGAAAAACCGGCATGGGCGGCTTCCAGCCATTGGCCGTCGTGAAAAATCTCGATGTGGCAATCCATGCTTGGCTTTCACGCAGGCTAGGCAGCTTTAAATGAAGTAAAGTGCATTAAAAGATACTGGAGTGAGTATATCAAATCCATCGCGGTGTAGCGTCGGATATCCTGGTCGACTTGCTATCTCAATCGAATCCCCGCACCGGCAAACGCGCATCGCGCTGGATCCAGTTGCGCGCCGAGTAAACGGTCGCCGCATCGGTCGCATGCAGCGTGAACGCGTGGCGCGACACGGGCGAGCGGTTCGGTGCGCTGTAGTGCGGCAGCAGCCCATGAAAACAGATCAGCGTGCCGGCCTTCGCTTCGAGCGGCACCGCCACGCTGTCATCCGGCCAGGGCGTGCTGTCCAGCTTTTCCATCGTGATCGCATCGCCGTCGCGCAGGAAGCGCTCGCGCAGCGGCCCGCGCTGGCCGCCCGGTTCGGCCCACAGGCAGCCGTTGTCCACGGTCGCGTCTTCGAGCGCGAACCAGAAGGTGGTCACGCTGATCGGATCGGTATCGAAGAAGGTCGCATCCTGGTGCCAGCGCACCTCGCCGCCGATGCCCGGCTGCTTGAAGATATACATCGACTGCCAGACCTGCGGTCGTGCCAGGCCCAGGTCGCGCGCGAGCTCGGCCAGTTTCGGGTCACGCGTAAAGGCGTCGAATACGGGATCGAGGTCGTGCATCGCGTGCCCGATCTTGTTGATCGACAGCGCCTTGGCCTGCCTTAGCTGGCCGTCGGCGCCGAAGGCTTCCTCCTCGAAGAAGCAGCGCACCGTGTTATCGGACCCCAGGAACCAGGCGTCGCTGGCGCGTTCCTGGTCGCGCGTCGTGAAGATGGCGCGCGAGTCGTTCGGGTCGAAGGCCTCGACCATGGCTTCGGCGCGCGCGCGCAGCGTGGCGATCTGGGCCGCATCCTTGAAGTCGGGGAGGACGATGAAGCCGTCGCGGTCGTAGCGGGCGCGTTGTTCGGGCGTGAGCATGGGATCGGCCGGGAGAAAAAGGGATGAAACGATTGTACCGAACCGTGGCCGCGCGCGGGAAGCTACACCGTCCAGGCCCCGTCCGCATACACCTGCTCTTCGCCCAGGTACACGGCATCGGTCACGACGAACACGTCGATGTGATAGCGCGCGTCCTTGCGCTTGAAGCCCGGTTTCGGATACACGCCATGTTTCGCGCCGAGCGACAGGTGGATGCCGCACATGCGCTCGTAGGTGCCGATGTCGTCGACGCGGCGCTCGCGGGTAAAGGCGCGGTTCATGCCGAAGCCCAGTTCGCGCACCCAGACTTCGCCCTCGTCGAGACGGATGATGTCGAGCACGCGCTGGAATTCCGGCGTCGCGTTCTCGGCCGCGACGACGCGGCCGCGTTCGACCACGATCGTCACCGGCAGCGCGGGCCGGTTCGACAGGTAGGAGGTGTCGCCGAACACGTGGATCCGGGCGCGGCCGTTCACCGCTTCCAGGTCGAGCGCTTCGGTAAACACTTCGCCGATCGGGAACTGGCCGCCGACATTGTTCATCTCACTGTAGTCGCCCACGTTCAGCTTGGCCGGCTCCAGCGCGGAGGCGAACACGAGCTCCTCGCCGCCGCCGCACACGCGCGCGCCGGGCGCCGCGTCGATCCGGCCTTTCAGTGCGCGGCCGACGCCGCGGAAGTAGGCCGGGTCGTAGGCCAGCGCGTCGATGTAATGCTCGCCCTGCAGGCCCGGCATGCGCGACAGGTGCACATGCTCGATTACCTTCAGGCCCAGCTTGAACAGTTCGACGCGGATGCGGAAGGCCTCGAGCCGGAAATTGGTCGACTGGACCAGCACCACCAGGTCGTGCGGCGCCAGGTCGCGAAAGCGCGCCAGTACCTCGGCGGGGGCGACACTGTCGAAGTCGAGGAACTCGGCCGCGGGCAGGTTGCGCCGGTAGGCTTCGACCAGGGCGCGCGCCAGGCTTGTTCGCGTATCGTAGACGACCAGCGCGCGCCGGGCCGGGCCGTGTTCGATGGCGATGGCGAGCACGCCGCGCAGGTGGGCGGCGGCGGCGTCGACGGCGTGGGCCGGCAGGTCGGGCGTGGGGGGCAGGGCGGGAACGGTCATGGCGGGCCATCGGGTACGGAGGGACCCGGCATTATACGATTTCGCGCACGATCTCTCCGGCGGGGTGCGTATGGCGCTCCCCGCGGTGGCGCCGGGCGCTACCGGCCGAACGGCGCGCCGCAAAAGGGCCGGGGCAGTTATGATTTAGACAGCAATGACCACGCGCAGTACATGGGTGGCATGCATATCTTAATCACCGGCGGAGCATGATGACGTATCAATGGGAAACGCCGACCAGCACCTGGCTGGAAGACGACACGCATGGACAGTTCGCGCTGCAGGCCACGCAAGGCCTGGGGCCGATCGACTGGCAGGCGCATGCGCGCGGCCGGCTGCCCGACGTCGCCCATCTGCTCGGCGCTTCGCTGCCCACGTCCTGCGCCTGCGCCGGCATCTATCCGGAAGGGTTTGCCTTCTGCCCGCGCTGCGGTGCGCCGCTCGACCGTTTGCAGGGCCGCGTCCGCCACCAGATCGACTGGTGGGGCGCGCCCAGCGACCAGGCGCTGCCGCGCCACGTGCCGCATGGCTTGCCGGTCACCTCGCTGGCGCTGGGCGACCGCCTCGAGGGCCGTCCGGCAGCGCCCCATCTGAACCGCGCCGAGCTGGCGATGGCGGCGCCGCCGAACGCCCATTGCGAGTTCATCGCGGGCAGCTACGGCTTTCCCGAGCAGCGCCTGCTGGCGCTGGCCCCGGCGCGCGGCGTGCTGCAGTACTGGGATCCGCTGGCCCAGCTGTGGCATGTGATGGGCGCCGAACAGGCGGGCAGCGACCTGCGCTTCAGCCTGGGATGCTACGGCTGGCTGCCGGCGCTGAACCCGGCGCGCGGCGAAGTCGGCATCGTGCCGCTCGATGGCGGCCTGTCGCGCCTGTGGATCAATCCGGTCAACGAAAGCTACAAGCTCGAAGTGCTGTTCGCCGGGCGCCTGGCCTCGAGCCCCGGCGTCATGCGGCGCCAGGTCGGCTGCCTGTACGTGGAAGACGGCGTACTGAACCTGCTCGATGCCCAGCTCGACTTCGTCAACGGCACCACCTTCGAATGCCCGGACGCGCCCACATCCGGCTGGATGCGCCCGATCGGCTACGACAACCGCCTGTTCTGGCTGCACGCCCAGGGCCAGCTGGTCTGGCGTCCGGGCGAGGCGCCGCGCTGGACGCCGTGGCCGCGCGGCTGGACCCCGAAGCTCGATTTCGGCGGCCCGACCCAAAGCCGCGACGGCCGCCTGTGGCATATCGGCCATGACGGCCAGGCCTATTCCTTCCTCGAACTGGGCGCCGACAATCCGCAGGTCGAGCCGATCGACGGCGCGCGCCTGGGCTTTGCCAATTTCCTGTTCCGGCGCGGCCATCCGGTGCTCGACCAGCCGTGGTCGGCCGAGCACATCGAAGACGCGGTGCAGGACGATTCGCTGGTGCTGCCGCTGCTGCGCAGTTTCAATAACAACCGCGCCCAGCCGAGCGGCCTGGTGCTGCGCTTTCACGCCTACACCGGCCGCGCCGAAGAGGCCCTGGCCGGCCGCACCATCGCCCGGACCACGATCGAATGGATCGGCAAGCGCAACGTGATCCTCGACGAAGTGGCGCGCCTGGCGCGTCCCCTCGAGTGCGTCCCCTTCGTCTACGACGGCGCGCTGTGGCTGCACCATCCGGACTGGAACACGGTGCGCGGCTGGCGCCTGGAAGCCTTGTCGTGAGGGCGGTGTCCATGGCTGCCTCGAGCGCGCGTGCCCTGGCCATGCTCGCGCTGCTGATCGGCGCGGCGCCGGCGCAGGCCACGCCGCACGTGTTCCTGGTCCAGAACTCGGGCTGGATGGAGCCTTTCTACAGCGATCCGGCTTCGCCCTTCAAGCCGCTCGTCACCGAACTGGCGCTGGCCGTGGCAAAGCCGGGCGACGCGCTGGTGCTGGCGGCGTTCAACCAGTCGCAGCCGAATGCGCCGTCGCCGCGCGCGCTGGTCTCGACCAGCGTCGACAAGGACACGCGCGGCGCGGTCACGCGCGCGCTGGCAGGTCTCGACACCGCGCGCAAAGCCGGCGGCGCGCTGGCCGACACCGACCTGGGCGAAGCCGTGAACGCGGCCATGACGCAGGCACTGGGCGGCAAGGACGGCATCGTCTGGCTCGTCACCAACAACCGCAACAGCCCGAACAACGACCAGGCGACCAGCCTGCGCAACCGCGAGTTCTATCGGCTGATCCACAGCGGCGACGCGATCCGCACGGCGCTCGCTTTCCCGCTGCGCATGCCGGTCCAGGGCGCGCATTACCGCGCCAACGGCCTGATGGTGTACGCGTTCGCGATCGGCGAGGGCGGGGCGCGCGCGCTGGACGCGCTGCTGGCATCGGGGGCGGTGCGCAGCATCGTCACCGAGCCGCCGGCGCGCCTGAAGCCGCTCGACCGCAATACCGTGCGCCTGGTGCCGCGCAAGGTCGAGAACGCGCCGGGCGTCAGCTTCGCCATGGGCCAGAACGGCGTGCTGCGCGCCGACGTGGCGCCGGATGCGACGTCGCCGACCGCGAAGATCGGCTGGAACCTGGAAAACACGATCTACCCGTACACCATCGTCAGCGCAGCGCTCAGCGCGCGCTCGACCCTGGGCGGCGAGCCGCGCGGCGTCACGCTGGGCAGCACACGCATCGCGGCGCTGGCGCCGGACAAGCCGCAGCCGCTCGGCTCGACGCTGCGCTTGCCGGTGGCGCAGCTGCCCGGCAAATGGTCGCTGGCGGCCTTGAAGTCGGCCGGATCGGCCTATGTGCTGCCGGGGACGATCGAACTGCACCTGGCCGACCAGCAGCTGGCCTTGTCGAGCGGTTTCAGGCAGCGCATGACGGAGCTGTTCCCGGGCGACCCGCTGCCCGACATTTTCACGCCCCCAAACCAGGTGCAGGCCTCGACCGCCGTGCTGCCGATCGAAGTACGCGTGCATTACGGCAGCGGGCCATTGCTGGCGGCCGGCGCCGGCCTGCTGGCGCTGCTGGCCGCCGCCGCGGCGGCGGCCTACGGCTGGATGCGTCCGCGCCGCGCGCTCGTGACGGTCGAAGACGAGCAGCGCACCATGCATGCGCGCACCGGCACGGTACAACCGATTTACGACAAGGCGGGCAACGAAGTGGCCCGCCTGAAGACCACCCTGTTCGGCCACCAGTTGATTGACCTGCGCGAAGGCGCGCAGGTTCGTCTTGGCCGCTGATTCCAAGGAAAACAAGGAAAACCATGCAAGCCCAACACAGCAGCGCCCAGACCGACCCAGGTTTCAAACTCCCAGCCGACAAAACCGCACCCGACGATCCGCTGCCGAAAACGACGCCCGAAACGGCCACCGGCCCGGTCGAAGTGATGCCGGGCGCGAAAGCGCCGCTGACCGACACCTCCACCCGCGACGTGGCCATCGGCGGGGCCGTGTTCCTGGTGCTGCTGGTGGTGTACTTCTTCGTCCGCAACGCCTTCGTGCACCACCTGGTCGTGCGCCGCGTGGCGCCGTCGAGCGCAGGCAGCGCCGGCTGGCTGCTGTTCCTGGGCCTGTCCTTCCTGTCGGCGGCCGTCGTGCTGGCGATGGTCAATGCCAACAAATACCTGAGCTTCGCGGTCACCGCACCGCTGGTCCTGGTCGGCCTCGTGGCCCTGGTCGCAGCCCTGTTCACCGGCCGCCGTTAAAGTCAGCACTGAAAGAACCCCCATGGCAGATATCCCGACACTCGACCAAATGAACCGCAAGTCCGAACTGAAGGTCGACCTGCGCCCGACGCTGTTCATCGGCGCCGGCGGCACCGGCATGGAAGTCATGATGCGCATCCGGCGCCGCATCCTGTCGGCCGTCTGGAACCGGCACCACCCGACCCGCGTCGAATCGATCGCCGACTTTCCGGTGGCGCGCTTCCTGCACTTCGACCTCGACTCGAATGCCGTCATCGACGAGGGCAAATCGCAGCGTACCGATCCCTGGTACGAGCTGGTCAAGCTGACCGACGAGGAACGCCTGGTCGAGCCGCTCGACCTGCCTCAGTACCACGAGTCCGACGACAGCCTGGCGCGCTTCCCGCTGATCGAAAAATGGATGCCGCTGCGGCCGAAAAAGCTGCGCTCGCTCGGGATCGACCCGTCGAAAGGGGCGGGCCAGATCCGCGCCGTGGCGCGCCTGTACCTGTTCGATAAATATCCGAAGCTGCGCGGGCGCATCAAGGGTGCGCTGAACTACCTGGGCAGCAATGCCGGCATCGAGCGCAAGGAAAACTACCAGCGCCTGGGCCTGCAGGTGGACACGTCGAAGTTCCGCATCGTCGTCATCGCCTCGAACGCGGGCGGCACCGGCGCCGGCAGCGCGATCGACCTGGGCTGGATGGCCAAGGCCATCGCACGCCAGGAAGTGGCCGACAGCCAGGTGGACCTGGTGATGTTCATGCCGTCCGGTTTCGCCAAGGCGAACAAGGAGCGCACCGAAGCGAACGCCTACGCCACCATGATGGAGCTGGAAACGGCCATGCGCGACATGAACGCGCAAGTCAAGTGGATGGACCCGGACAGCATCACGGGCCGCGGCGCGCCCTTCGACGACGTGTATTTCGTCGACACCGCGAACCTCGCCAACAAGGCCACCAACGACGTCAAGGACGTCTACCAGATGGTGGCCGACACGCTGTTCGAAGATTTCGCCTCGGCCGATTTCGCCAACCGCAAGCGTTCGGTGGCGGTGAACCAGCAGCAGCACAAACTCGGTCCCTACAATCCGCGCGTGCCGGAAGGGCGCTTCGGCGACATGCGCCTGTCGTATTCGAAAGTGTATTCGGCCTTCGGCCAGTCGGTGCTCGACACCCAGCAAAGCCTGCGCGAAGACATCCGCGCGTATGAACTGGCGGCGCTGATGGTCAAGGAATTCTTCGGCCTGGTCGGACGCGATGGCGCACTGGCGCGCCGCGCCGGCGACCAGGAACGCGACGGCTTCATGCGCGAACACATGGACATGCGCGAGCTGCCCTTCGACGAATTCCCCGATTTCAAGAAGGGGACCGTGGATATCGCCCCGTTCCAGGAATACGCGCTCACCGGCCTGCTCCTGCGCGACAAGGAAGGGCGCTCGCTGCTCGAACGCGTGGAAAGCAAGGTGCAGCTCGAGATGGACCGCATCATGGCCGCTTTCGACGTGCCGCAGTGGCGCGAACGGGTGGCCGAGCTGCTGCCGAACCTCGAGCGCGATGCGATCCGCGAGGCCGGCGCCAGCGCCGAGACCAGCGAAGACCGCATCAAGCGCCACACCATCGAACTGAGCGGGCGCCTGAAGACGCGGGTGCGCGAGCGCCTGTACGCCTTGCTGGACGACCGCAAGCAGGGCGGCCTGGAATTCGTGCTCTCCCTGCTCGAGCAGGTCAAGGCGCGCCTGCAGCAGCGCGACCTGGCCAACGCCGAGCGCAACGGCCGCCGCTACCGCGACATCCGCGACGCGCTGCGCACGCGCCAGGTCGAGGAATCGCTGAACAACCTGTCGCAGGCGGCCGGCCGCCTGTTCGGCAAGGACGCCCAGGCGCGCGAGGTCATGGCGCACCTGAAGCGCGACATCGCCGACTACCTGCGTTTCCACTTGCTGGCGGTCGCCGCCGGCCAGTCGATCGAGGTCATGCGCGGCATGTCGACCTGGCTGGGCGAACCGCAATCGACCGACGAACAGGGCAATGCCCAGTGGAGCGGCATCGCCGGCGAGTTCCAGGAAGGCCGGCGCCACGTGCAGGAGATCCTGCGCGCGGTCGACGGCCGCATCGGCCAGTTGCGCGCCGATGCGCGCCAGGAGCACGCCACGTATATCAAGCTGGCCGGCGACATGCAGCCGGCGCCGGTCCGCTTGAGCGGCGACGTCAGTGCCTGGAGCGAAGAGGTACTGCTCGAATTCGGCGGCTCCGGCAAACTGTTCCCGCAGCTGGGCGACGAGCGTACCCGGGCCGAGTTACTTTTAAAATTGTTCCGGCGCGCCCAGACCCAGTTGTCCAACGGCGAACTGCAGGACGAACCGCTCGACCCGCTGCTCGAACGCCTGAACGCGATGACGCCGCAGGAACGCCAGCGCGTCTTCGCCGAATGGATCCGCAGCGCCATGCCCTGGGTGAACGCGCGCTTCTCGGCCGAGTTCACGCCGAACGCCGACCAGTTCAAATGCTTCATCGGCGTGGGCGACGTTGGCGCCTGGCGCAAGATGGAAGCGGAGATTCGCGCTGCCATTCCGACCGGGTATTTTCACGGCGACCTGGTCTCGGTGGTCAACACCGGCATCCCCGGGCGCGCCACCTGCTATATCGAGCTGTCGGGCTTCCCGATGACGATCCTGCGCGGCCTGCCGACCTGGCGCGCCTCGTACCAGATCGAGAACCCGAAGATCCCGACCCACCTGCACTTCGATTCGACCCGCTTCCGCCATCCGATCTCGCCCTCGATGGACGAGCTCAATCGCCTGGCCGACGATTACGAATGGTTCCTGCAGGCGGTCGCGCTGGGCGTCATCCGGCGCAAGGTCGATGCCGGCGACCGCGAGGCCGCCTTCCAGCCGCGCGGGCAATACCTGTTCGAGGTCGAACCGGGTTCCGGCGAATGGCTGCAGATCGGGAACGAGTTCGCGATCCGCTCGAACGGCTTGCCGCCGTATTATCGCGAGCAGGTGATCGCGGCCGTGCGCAACCGCCAGGCGGGACTCGGGCCGCACCAGTTGCTGCTGCTGGCCGCGCTGATGCGCCACTACCAGCTGCGCGTCTACGAGCCGCGCCTGGAGACCGACGAAACCGGCGCCCAGCTGCCGTCGCCTTCGCTGCCCAACATCACGGCGCGCCGCCTGTACGAAGCCTGGCTGCGGCGCGCGCAGGCCGGCGACAGTACGCTGTCGAACGTCGCCGTCGATGCCGCGCTGGCCGCGCTCGCCGCCTGGACCGAGCCGGTGCCCGATTCCGCGCTCGACGCCTACAGCTGGGAAGTCGAGCGCCCGCTCGACAAGCGCGTCATCAAGCCGGACATTCTCGCGAGCGAAGCGCGCGCCGCGGCCGCGCTCGAAGTGCGCGGACTCGGCGCGCCGCTGGCGGCGGCCGCGGTCGCCGCGATTCCCGATCCGGCGCCGCTGCCCGAGGCGGCGCGCTATAAACTGTTCGTGGCGGGCGCCCAGCGCGGGCCGTTCGGGGTGGACGACATCGCGCGGCAACTGGCGCGCGGCGAGATCGACCTGCAAACGCGCGCCTGGAACATGGCGCAGGACCCGAAGGTCGGTAAGTGGCAGATGGTGGCCGACATTCCGGGCGTGCGAAGCGATGCGCCATCCATTCCCGATCCGGACGACGGCGTCCCGGATCCGCAATAACAGGGGAGGGCTGTGCAAGACAATTCAATGGTACGCTGCATCCACGCCGCGTGCGGGCACACACTGCCGCGCCGCGTGAATTTTTGTCCGTATTGCGGGACCGCGCAAGGAGAGGCAGGGCAGGCCGGTGCCGTCCCGCCCATGCCGCCGCCGCGCGTGGAAGCCGCCGCCGACACGCTGGCGCCGCATGCCGTTGCGCCGGTATCGCTGCCTGTGCCCGCGCCCGTGGCGCCAGCGCCCCAGGCGGCGCCCCCTGTCACGCCGCCCGCACCGCGTCCGGCGCCGCATCCGCCACGGGTCGAGGCGACGGCCGGCGCGCCGCCGCAACGCGAGCCGGTGCGCCTGCGCTGGTGGCTATTGGCGCTGGCGGCCTTGTGGGCGATCTGGCTGATCGCGAAACCCTCGAACCGGCGCATCGAGGCGCAGATGGACAAGGCGATCGCGCTGGCGGTCGATTGCAAGCCGCGCGAGGCCCAGAGCGAATTGATCGCCTTGCGCGGCACGAAAGCCACGCCCGAGCAGCTGCAGCGCGTGCAGAAGGGGCTCAACGACGCCAGTGCCGCCTGCACCCGCAAACGCCAGCGCGACAAGGCCTGGCGCGAGGCCAAGGCCGGCGTCGACGCGGCGCTGGCCACGTCTTCGTTCGAGCGCGCGCGCTTGCGCCTGCGTACCTTCACCAAACGCTGGGGCGAGGACGATGCGACGCGCGCCGTCAAGCAAGAGATCGATGCGCGCCAGCCGGAACATCGGCGCGCGGACGAGGTCGAATGAGCGGTGGCACACGGATGGATATCCGCAAAGGTGTATGCTTCAGGAAATACATTCACAGGAGCAAAGCATGAAAACGACCATGGTTGGTGCAGTGCTGGTTCTCGCCCTGGCGGCCGGCTGCTCGCCGCGCGACAACGAGCCGGGGCCGGCGCAAAAGGCCGGCAAGGCGGTCGACGAAGCCGGCGAGCGGGTCGCCGCCGGATTGCGCGCCCCGCTCGAAAAAGCGGACGAGGCGGCCAAGAAGCTGGCCGAACGTGCCGAAGAGGAGCGGCGCAAGATCGCCGAACGCACGGACGAAGCGCGCGACAAGATCAAGGATGCGACGCAGGAAGCCGGCCGCGGCCTGCAGAAAGCGACCGGCAAGGTCGGCGAGAAGGTCGAGCAGGCCGGCGAGAAGATGCAGGAAGCGGCGCGCTGACGCGGCCGGCCTGGGGTGGGGCCCGGCGGCCCACGCCAGGCGCTGACGCGCAAATCAGGCGCTGACGCGCAAATCCGGATACCCGCCCGTCACGATCGCCATGTCGACGAAGCCCGCGCGCCAGGCCTGTTCCAGGTTCTGTTCGACTTCTTCCATCGAGGTCCGCCCGAAGTTGGCGAAGCCGCGCACGCCGTAGGCGCGGTTGCGGCCGTGGCCCTTGGCCATGTATAGCGCCATGTCGACCAGGTTGACCGCGCGTTCCCAGGGCAGGACGGTGCCGTTCGGTGCCAGCGGATACGGCGCGTAGCCGATCGAGACGTTCACCGACAGCGTCGTGCCCTGGTACTCGATGCTGGTCTCGCTGATGCCGTTGAGCAGGCGGCGCGCCACCTCGTCCAGGCCATTGCGCGGAATCGCCGGCAGGAAAGCCAGGAATTCCTCGCCGCCCCAGCGCACGATCATGTCGGTTTCGCGCAGGATATCGCGCATGCTCTCCGAAATCTTCATCAGCACCGCGTCGCCGGCGCCATGGCCCCAGGTATCGTTGATGTGCTTGAAATGGTCGACGTCGAGCAGGAACAGCGCGCTGACCATCTCCTCGCCCGAGGTGCCGGCGCCGCGCTTTTCGTCGACGCGGTGGCCGCGCATGAAGTCCTGGAAGTGGCGGCGGTTGTACAGGCCCGTCAGCGGATCGCGCGCGCTTTGCTGCTTGAGTTCCTGGTTCTTCATGAACAGCAGCGCGTTCGCGTGGCGCACCTTGCGGTACAGGAGGCCGACCACGACCGAGGCCAGCGCGAACACCACCGCCAGCAGCCACCAGACGCGCTGCTGCAGGCGCCGGTTGTCGATCTCGACCGATTTGACCTGGTTCTCGCGCTCGAGCAGCACGATCTGGCGCTGCTTCTTGTCGGCGTTGTATTTTTCCTGGAGTTCGAGCACTGCCTGCTGGCGGCGCTTCTCGAACAGCTCGTTCGACAGCGTGCGTTCGCGGTGATAGGCCTGGACCGCGCCGGCGTAGTCGCCCGCCTCTTCGAGGGCGTTGCCGTATTCGGCCAGGACGGCTTGCAGGTTGGGCTTGTCGCCGGTCTGCATGAACACGTCCAGGCCGGTCTCGAAACTGCGCTTGCCTTCCGCCAGGTGGCCGGTGGACAAATAGGTCTGGCCCAGGTTGACGCGCGCCGTCGCCAGCGCCACATGGTCGTAGATGCTCTGCGCGGCCTCGATCGCCTGCAGCGAATAGAGTTTCGCGTTGCGGTAGTCGCGCATCTTGAGGTAGCAGTCCGACATGTTCACCAGCGAGCCCACCACCAGCGAGCGGGCGCCGATCTTGCGCTGCAGTTCGAGCGCCATCGACTGCGCCTCGAGGGCGCGCTGGAACTGGCCGGTGTCGATCGCCAGGCCGTATTCGGTGATCTTCAGGCTCGCCATGCGACCCGGGGACTTGGTCTTGCCGGCCGCCTCGGTCGCTTCCGCCAGGGCCTCGAAGCCCTTGTCGAACTCGCGCATCTGGCCGTACAGGCGGGCCAGCGAATTGAGTACCATCACCAGATGAACCGGCGCGCCGTGCTGGCGCGTGTAGGCCAGTACCGCTTCGGTCTTTTCGAGGGCGCGCGGGAAGTTGCCGTCCTCGGCGAACGACTCGGCCGAGGACACGCCCACGCGCACCCGCAGTTCGACGTCGTCGGTGGTGGCGGCCAGGCGCTCGGCCTCCCAGATCAGCGCATGCGACTCGGCCAGCTCTTTTTGCGCGTACTTGATATACCCCTTGCGCACCAGGCCCTTGGCCAGTGCCGCCGGGTCGTGCGCCGCGCGGCCGAATTCGATCAGCTCCTCGCAGGTGGCCAGTGCCTTGTCATGCTGGCCGACGCCCATGTAGGCAACGCACAGCTGCGCCAGCATCTCGGCCTTGTCGGCCACCGCCGCGGCGCGCGCTTCGCCCTCGACGGCGAGCAGCATCGGCAGCGCGCGTTCCGGGATGAAGCGGTTGATTTCGCGGATCTCGGCCAGGCGCGCGCCCAGCGGCGTGGCCTGTGCCCAGGCGCCGGAAGCGGCCAGCAGCGGCGCTGCCAGCAATAACGAGGCCAGCAGCGTCGCGGTGCGACGGCGTGGCTGTCTGGTCGTGCGTGCTGCCGGCATAGTTGATCTTTCGACGGGGTGGTCGGAAGCGCGTGCCCACGCGCGCCCATCGGGCATTATATTCTTGTTGCAAGACAGAAATATCGTTTTTTTTCGTAGATATCTCCAAAATACGACGCCGAGATGGCAAGCTTGGCAGGCAGTCAAGCGCCGGGCGCCCGCATGTTAAGCTGTGCGCCTATATAAAAAGGGTATGTCAATGAACGGATTGGTGAAGACCGGGGTTGCCGGCCTCGACGAAGTACTGCATGGCGGCGTTCCACGGAATAACAACTTGATCGTCGAGGGCCCGCCGGGCTCCGGCAAGACCACGCTGGGCCTGGGGTTTATCTACCACGGCGCGCTCGACCACGACGAACCGGGCGCCATCGTCTCGTTCGAACTCGACCCGGCCAAGCTGCTGCGCGACGCGGCCGGCTTCGACTGGGACCTGCAGGGGCAGATCGACGCCGGCAAGGTCAAGATCATCCAGACCAGCCCGGCCGTGCTGCTGAACGAATTCCGCAGTCCCGACGGCGCTTTCGCCGCCTCGCTGGTGGCGATGGGCGCCAAGCGCCTGCTGATCGACGGCCTGACGCCGCTGCGCCTGTACGCCGAGGGCAAGGACATGCCGTTCCGCGAGGACGTGCACCTGCTGATCGAAGGCTTGACGCGCCTGGGCGTGACCACCATGGTCACCGCCGAAAAGGACGAAACGCTGAGCGGTGTGTTCGCGCACGAGCGCTTCGTCTTCGACACCATCATTTCGCTCACGCGCGACGAACACCGGCGCCGGGTGCAGCGCCGCCTGACGGTCATGAAGTCGCGCGGCCAGGATTTCATCGGCGGCAGCCACACGATGCGCATCGAGCCGGGTGTCGGCGTGCACGTCTACCGCCGCGCCCAGTCGCGCCCGCTGACCTCGGAGATCCAGCCGACCTCGGAAGAGCGCCTGTCGACCGGTTCGGCCGCGATCGACACCATGATGGACGGCGGCATCTACAAAGGCTCGGTCACGCTGGTGAGCGGCATTTCCGGCACCGGCAAGACGGTGCTGAGCGTGCAATTTTTGACCAACGCGATCCGGGAAGGGCATAAAACCCTGCTGGTGAGCCTGGACGAGCACCAGGCCCAGCTCACCCGCAACGCCCGCTCGCTCGGTTTCGACCTGCAGGCGGCGGTCGATGCCGGCAACCTGTTCATTCACTACGAGTCGCCGCTGGAACTGGAACTCGACGTCCACTTCGACCGCATCGTCAAGCTGGTCGAGGAGCATGGCATCGATTGCGTGGTGTTCGACTCGATCGCCGTCTACGAGTTGACCAGCCGCGCCGAAGTGGCCGACTACCTGTATGCGCTGGCCACGTATTTCAAGAACCGCCTGGCGACGACGCTGTTCAACTACGAAAGCCCGGAACTGCTGGGCGTGTCGCAGATCAGCGAAGAGCTCAAGGGCTCGCACCTGGTCGACAACATCGTCCTGCTCAACTACGTCGAGGTATCGACCGTCCTGCGGCGGGCGATCGCGGTGCCGAAAGTACGCGGCAGCCGCAACCTGCAGGTGACGCGCGAGTACACCATCGGCGTGGGCGGCCTGCTCTTGCTCGACGAAAGCGACAGCGCGCAGTCGGGCGCCGTGCCGCAACTGCCGTTTTCCTCGTATTACGGCCTGCTGTCGCGCTCACCGTCGCGCCAGAGTCCACTCATCGAGGAAGCCGTGGTCAACGGCGCGCCCATGCCCGCATCCGCGGACCTGCCGACCGAAAAGCCGCAGTGATCACTGTCAGCCTGCCGGACCGTTCCCCGGTCGACTGGGATGACTGGGATACCCCGCTGTCGCAGTTCGCGGCGGCGACCGGCCTCGTGACGTCCGCCTTCGACATCGATGGCGTGCGCCGCATCGGCCCGAAGACCGGCTCGCGCCTGGCGGACTTGCTGGCCGGTTCCAGCCTGTGGGCCGAGGACGGCGTCGGCACTGCGCTCGAACGCAGCCTGGTGGCAGCGAGCTGCGCCGACGCCGGACCCGCCGCGGCGCAGCTGGGCGGACTGCGCGTCTGCTCCTTGCCGCTGCTGCTGCACGGCGAAGTGTATGGCGTGGTCGTCTTCGGCTGGCGCTTCGCCGACTTCAGCTCGCCCCTCGAGTGCGAGCGCATCGCCAGGCAAATCGGGCTGCCCGGACACGCGCTGTGGAACGAGGTCAGGCTCGACGCGCCGGTGTCCGAGCAGCGCATGGGCACCTATACGGCCTTGCTGGGCACACTGGCCAGCACGCTCGACCGCCAGCGCGAAACGATCGACGACCTGACGCGCGTGAACCGCACGCGCGAACTGTTCCTGGCCACGGTGTCGCACGAAATGCGCACCCCGCTGTCGGCGCTGTCGATGCGGATCGAGCTGATGCTGCGCACGATTCCCGACCTGCCGCCGAACGCGGTCAGCGGCCTGGAATCGATGCGCGTGCACGTGCGCCAGGAAGCGGGCATGGTCGACGACCTGATCGACGCCGCGCGCACGCTGACCGGCCAGATGTCGATCACGCGCACCCAGGTCAACCTGGGGCAGGTGGTACGCGACGCGATTTCGACCGTGGAGACCTTCGCCCACACCAAGCAGATCCGGATGCTGGTCACGCCTTCCGACTACGGCGACCATATCCGTCTCGAGGCGGACGGGCGCCGCTTGCAGCAGGTGATCTGGAACCTGCTGTTCAACGCGACCAAGTTCACGCCCGAGGGCGGCGTGATCCGCATCGCGATCGCGCGCGAGCACGACATGGTCGCGATCGACATCGCCGACTCCGGCCAGGGCATCGAGCCGAGCGACCTGCCGCACGTCTTCGGCGCCTTCACGCTCCAGCAGCACAACAACGCCACCGGCCTCGGACTGGGCCTGTACATCGCACGCCGCATCGTCGAGCTGCATGAAGGCACGCTCAGCGTCAGCAGCGCCGGACGGGGACAGGGGGCGACCTTTGCGATCCGGCTGCCGGCCGGGGGCGACGGCAAGCTGATACGACAGGAAGCGGCCGATGCTTGAGCCGCAAGTCGTGGTTCCACTGCGGGTCGTCGTGGTGGGCGGTGGTTTCAGCGGCACCATGGCGGCCATCCAGCTGGCCCGCCTGGGGTCGGCCCGCCCGGTGTCGGTGACGGTGGTCAATACCGGCTACAAGCCGGCGTGCGGCGTGGCCTACGACACCGCCTGTCGCGAGCACCTCGTCACGCTGCCGGCGCAATCGATTTCGGCCTTTCCGGACAATCTCGCGCACTTTGTCGAGTGGCTGCAGACGGATGCCTGTGCGCAGGATGAGGAAGTGCAGGCGCTGGACCCGGACACGCTGCCGGCAGCCTTCGTCTCGCGGCGCCTGTATGGCCGGTACCTGCAGGACCTGATGCATGCCTACGTGAGCCAAACGCGGCCGAACGGCGTGACCATTCGCTACGTGGACGGGGAAGCGCTCGACGTGGAGCATCGCGCCGCGCCGGGCGCGGGTGCGGACGTCGTGCTGCGCGACGGCCGGCGCCTGCATGCGGATAAGATCGTCCTCGCGACCGGCAACGAAGCCCCGACCGCGCTGCCCGGCTTTTCCACTGCAGCCGTGGCACGGCATCCGGGCTGGGTGGCCAACCCCTGGCGCGACTGGTCGACCCGGTTGACGGGTGCCGACCGCCACCAGGACGTGGTCTTGCTCGGCACCGGCCTGACGGCCGTGGATATCATGCTGACGCTGCTGCGCCAGGACTGGCGCGGCAGCATCACCGCCGTCTCGCGCCATGCGCTGCTGCCGCTACCGCATTTCAAGGCCGACGAGCGCATGGAGGGCACGCACGACTGGCCGCCGGCCGGGGTCGAACTGACCGAGCTGACGCTGGACGAGTTGCTTTCCCTGTTCAGCGCGCACGCCGCGCGGGTGAAAGCGGCCGGTGGCCATCCGGCCCGGCTGCTCGGCAAGATCGGACCGCAAGTGACGCATATCTGGCGCCAATTCGACCTGGCCGACAAGCAGGCATTCGTCAGCCGCTATGCCACGCGCTTCAAGATTCTGCGCCAGCAGATCGCGCCCTCGCTGCATGCCGAACTACAGCAGGCCGTGGCGCAGAACAAAATCGAGGTGGCCCGGGGCAGCGTGCTGGCCGTGGACACCGACGAGACGCAGCTGTGCGTCCGGACCCAGGATGGGGCCGACCCTGCGCTGGCGCGCACCCTGCGCGCCGATATGGTCGTCAACTGCCTGGGGCCGAATGTGCGCATGGCCGACACGACTTCGCCGATGCTGCGCAACCTGCTCGACAAACAGCTGATCGAGCCGGACGACATGAACATGGGGATCCGGGTCGATACCAGCCTGCGCGCGCTGGTGCACGGCCAGCAGGTGTCGCCATTGATCCTGGCCTTGGGTCCGCTGCTGCGTGGGACCTTCTGGGACAGCATTGCGCTGCCCAACCTGCGGCTGCAGGCGCTCGAGGTGGCCCAGACCATCCTGGCCGAAGCCTAGCGGGCAGGGCGCACATGCCGCGCCCGGCCGGCCATCACACCGCCAGCTGCTGCAACAAATACAAACGCTGGTACAAGCCGCCTTCGATCCGCATCAGCTCCTCGTGCGCGCCCGCTTCCGTGATGCGGCCGTGGTTCAGGACCACGATCCGGTCCGCATCGCGAATCGTCGACAGCCGGTGCGCAATCGCGATGATGGTCACGTGGCCGCGCAATTCGTCGAGCGCTTCCTGCACGATCTGTTCGGTCGCGCTGTCGATGCGCGAGGTCGCTTCGTCGAGCAGCAGGATGCGCGGCTCGCCGGCCAGGGCGCGCGCGATCGCGATCAGCTGCTTCTGGCCCGACGATAGGCGCGAGCCGCCTTCGCCGAGCGAGGTGTCGTAGCCTTCTTCCAGCGCCACGATGAAGTCGTGCGCGTGGGCCGCGCGCGCCGCCGCTTCGATCCGGTCCAGCGCCAGGCCGCGGCCCATGTCGATGTTCTCGCGCGCCGACGCGGCCAGGATGAACGGGTCCTGCGGCACCAGGCCGACTTCGTTGCGGAAGTGCTCGTTGTCGATGGCGGCGATCGGTTCGCCGCAGATCTCGATGCGTCCCTGCTCGGCCGGGTAGTAGCGCAGCAGCAGCGACAGCAGCGTCGACTTGCCGCTGCCGGTATGGCCGACGATGCCGAAGAACGCGCCTTGCGGGATGTCGAGCGAGATATCGTGCAGGACGTTCTGGCCCGGCACATAGGCAAAACTCAGGTCGCGCACGCGCACCGCCGGTGCATCCGGGCGCGCTTCGAGGCGCGTACCAAGCGCGCGGCCCACTGCATGCTCGGCGGCGCCGGCTTCGTCCAGGAGGGCCGAGACACGTGCCGTTGCCACCACCGCCTGCTGCAGGCCGCTAAATTGCATCGTGATCTGGATCAGCGGCTCGACCACGCGCGCGATATAACTGATGAAGGCGTACAGCACGCCGACTTCGACCGCGCCGATCCGGCGCTGGCCGAAGCTGAAGATGACGACCGCCAGCAAGATCACGTTGAGCAGGTCGAGCGCCGGGCGCAGCAGGAAAGCGTTGGCCTTCAGTTCGGCCAGGCGCGCATGATAGTGCCTGTCGTTGGTGGCGGCGAAGCGCTCGCCGAAGCGGCCCGCGGCATTGCTCGCCTGGAGCACCGTCATGCCGCCGATCGATTCGGCCATCTGGCCGTTGATGTCGCTGCGCAGGCCGCGCGCGCGCGTCACCGCCGGCGCCGAAAGGCGCTGGTAGAGCCAGACAATGAGCAGCACCGCCGGCAGCAGCGCCAGCACGATCAGCATCAGGCGCCAGTCGAGCCAGGCCATCGCGATCATGGTGCCGACCAGGACGATGCTCGAATCGAGCAGCACGAACAGCACCTGGATGTACAGGGTCTTGACCGCCTCGGTGTCGTTCGTCACGCGGCTCACCAGCTGGCCCGTGATCGCCCGGTCGAAAAAGGCCATCGGCAGGCGCATCACGTGGCCATACACCCATTCGCGCAGGCGGCGCACCGAGCGCATCGCCATGCCCGACAGGCGGATCAGCTGCAGGTAGCGCAGCCAGGACGCGGCCCAGCCCGAGACCAGCACGCCGCCCAGCAGCAGGGCCATGCGCGTCCAATCGGCGTTACGCGGCAGCAGGTGGTCGTCGATCAGCGCCTTGCCGAGGATCGGGCCGATGACTTCCAGGCCGGCGGCCAGCATCAGCCACAGCGTGGCCAGCACCAGCTGGCGGCGGTCGGGCCAGGCGGCGCGGCGCAGCAGGGAAGCCGCTTGCGTGACCTGGGCGCGCCCGGCTTTTTCGATCGTGCTAGCTGGCGTCAAGGCTGGCCTCCAGTTGTTGGTAGCGCCACTGGCTGGCATACCAGCCATCGAGCAGCAGCAGTTGTTCGTGGTCGCCCGATTCGACGATGCGGCCGTCTTTCAGCACGACGATCTGGTCGGCGTTCACGACGGCCGACAGGCGGTGGCTGGCGATGATCGCCGACAGCGCCGGCTTGGCGGCGCGCAGCTCGGCCAGGTGGTCGAGGATGCGCGTCTCGGTGCCGGTATCGACGGCCGACAAGGCGTCGTCGAGCAGCAGCAGCGAGCTTTCGGCCAGCAAGGAGCGCGCGATGGCGACACGCTGGCGCTGGCCGCCCGAGAGCGTGATGCCTTTTTCGCCGACCGGCGTGTCGTAGCCTTGCGGGAAGCGCAGGATGTCGTCGTGGATCGCCGCCATGTCGGCCGCCTGTTCGATCTCGCGCCGGCTGGCGCCGGGGCGCGCGAGGGCGATGTTCTCGGCGATGCTGGCCGAGAACAGGAAGGATTCCTGCGGCACCCAGCTGGTCGCCGCGCGCAAGGCGTCCAGGGTGTAGGCGTCGAGCGCATGGCCGCCCCAGGTGACCTGGCCGCCTTGCGGCGTGGCCTGGCGCAGCAGCACGCGCAGCAGGGTCGACTTGCCGGAACCGGTGGGGCCGACCAGGCCCAGCGTCATGCCCGGGCGCAGCGCCACCGAAACGCCGTCGAGGGCCGGCTTGTCCACGCCGCCGTAAGCGAAGCGCACGTCGCGCAGCACCAGCGGACCGTCGCCGATCCGGGTCAGCGTGCCGTCGTCGATGACCGTCAAGGGCGCGTCGAGCATCGGCTGCAGGCGCGCCAGGCCGGCGCGGCCGCGCTCGATCAGGGACAGCACCCAGCCGGCGGCGAACATCGGCCAGATCAGCTGGCCGAGGTACATCGTGAAACTGGTCAGCGCGCCGATCGTGAGCTGGTTGTTCCAGACCAGGTAGCCGCCCAGGCCCAGGGTCAGGGTGCTGGCCGCGGTGAGCGTCAGGCCGACCGCCGGTTCGTAGGCCGCTTCCCATTTCTGGGCCGTGAGGCTGGCGTCGGCGGCCTTGCCGGCCAGGTCGGAGAACTGGCCGGCGCTGCGCGTTTCCAGGCCCAGGGCGCGCAGGGTGCGCACACCCGAAAGCGACTCCTGAACATGGTCGTTCAGCGCCGAGAAGCGCTTGAGCGAATCGGTTTCGGCGGTGTGGATGTGGCGCGAGATATACCAGAACGCGAGACCCATCAGCGGGAAGGGCAGCAGCGCGATCAGGGCCAGGCGGTAGTCGACCCCGAGCAGCATCACGCCCAGCACCATGACCAGGGTCAGGGTGCCGTCGAAGCCGGCCAGCATGGCTTCGCCGGCGGCCATCTCGATGGCGTCGATGTCGTTGGTGGCCAGCGCCATCAGGTCGCCGGTGCGCTGCTTCTGGTAGAAGGCCGGACCCTGGTGCGACAGGCGCGCGTACAGGCGCGTGCGCAGCTCGACGCCGAGGCGGTAGGCGGCCGAATACAGGCGGATGCGCCAGCTCACGCGCAGCACGTAGATCGCCACGCCCAGTCCCAGCAGCTGCGCGATCTGCAGCATCAGGTCGTGATGCGACAGGCTGTGCGCGGCGAGGCCGTCGATCATCGCGCCCACCTTGCGCGGCACCCAGACCGTGCACACGGCCACGCCCACCAGCATCACCGCCGACGAGGCATAGGCCTTCCAGTGGCGGCGCACGAAACTGCCCACCAGGCTCGCTAAACTCATGACGCTCCTTGCGTTGCCGCCCGCGCCAATGAAAAGCGGGCCGAAGCCCGCTAGTTTACTGTCTTTGCACGCAAGGCGCAGCGCGCCCGGGAAAGCCGGTCAGTTCTGCTTGCGACGGCCCTTCGAGCCGCGAATTTCGGTGACCTTGGTGGTGGTCGTCGTATTCGCCACGGGCGGCGCCGCATCGACCGGCTCGAGCTTGGGCAGCTCGATCTCGACCGCGACTTCGACCGGCACGCTGGCGGCCACCGGGTGCGGCGGCGCGACCGGCATGTCGGCCATTTCGCTGGCGGCCTGGGCGATCGCCGTCGGCGCGCTGCCGGGCTCGACGTCGGAGGTGACGACCGAGAAGGCCGGGGCGCTGTCGGGCTGCGCCACGGGCGCGTTGACCGGCGCCGCTTCCTGGGCCGTTTCCTGGGCCGGGGTCAGGCTTGCCACCGCCGCCTGCACGGTTTGTTGCGCCGCAGCGGCATTCGCCGAGGTGATCGCGCTGAGCGCATCGGCGCTGTAGCTGCGCAGCGGCGTGAAGCCGGCGCCGGAAGCGATGGAAAACAGTTCGCGGCTATAGTCGAAGATGCTGCGTAACTGCTGCTGGGATTGCGCGCCCAATTGCGTACCCAGCGTCAGCAGGTCGCGCGGCTCGCGCACGTCCAGCAACTGGCGCATGGCGGCGGACGATTGTTCGATGGCGCTGCGCGAAGCGTTCAGCTGGAGCGCGATCACGCGGCTGGTCTGGTCGAGCGCCTGGTCGCTGAAGCTGCGCGCCAGGTTGAGTCCATTGTCGAGCTGGGTCAGGCGAGCCGCGGAGAGCTGTTCTGGAAGTGAAGTCATCGGATTCCCTTATTCGGTCGGTTATGGCGCACTGCAACATAACAAGTGTAGTACCGATGCGGAACGCTGCAAAGCGAAATTTGTCACTGTGTCAGCGGTGCAATATTGCGTTGCAGCATGGTTACAAATAGACACGCTAAACAACATCGAAAGCGATGGGAAATCGCTACAATTGTTTGATCTGAACGGGAGCGTCCATGGATCTTGTCATACGTAATGCCAGCCTGCCCGATGGCCGCACCGGGATCGATATCGGGGTGGCGGGCGAGCGCATCGTCGCCCTCGAAGCGAGCCTGTCAGTACAGGGCGCGCGCGAAATCGACGCCGGCGGCGACCTGGTCACGCCGCCCTTTGTCGACGCCCATTTCCACATGGATGCGACGCTCAGCTATGGCCTGCCGCGCGTCAATGAATCCGGGACATTGCTGGAAGGCATCGCGTTGTGGGGCGAGCTGAAACCGCAATTGGCGCAAGAGGCGCTCATCGAACGGGCGTTGCATTATTGCGACTGGGCGGTAGCGCGCGGCCTGCTGGCGATCCGCACCCATGTCGATATCTGCGACGACCGGCTGTTAGCCAGCGAGGCCCTGCTCGAGGTCAAACGGCGGGTGGCGCCGTATCTCGACCTGCAACTGGTCGCCTTTCCGCAGGACGGCCTGCTGCGCAGCCCGGGGGCGTTCGGGAACCTGAAACGCGCGATCCGCATGGGGGTCGACGTGGTCGGCGGCATCCCCCATTTCGAGCGCACGATGGCGCAAGGGGCCGAGTCGGTGCGCCTGCTGTGCGAGTTCGCGGCCGAGCAGGGGCTGCGCGTGGACATGCATTGCGACGAGACCGACGACCCGCTGTCGCGCCATATCGAGACGCTCGCCTATGAAACCTGGCGCCTCGGCCTGCAGGGCAGGGTGGCCGGCTCGCACCTGACCTCGATGCACTCGATGGACAATTATTATGTGAGCAAGCTGCTGCCGCTGATGCGCGAGTCGGGCGTGGCGGCGATCGCCAACCCGCTCATCAACATCACGCTGCAGGGCCGCCACGATACCTATCCGAAGCGGCGCGGCATGACGCGGGTGCCGGAATTGCTGGCCGCCGGCATCGACGTCGCCTTCGGCCACGACTGCGTGATGGACCCGTGGTACGGGCTCGGTTCGGGCGACATGCTGGAAGTGGCGCACATGGGCCTGCACGTGGCCCAGATGACGGGGCAGGCCGCGATGCGCCAGTGCTTCCTGGCCGTCACCGAGACGCCGGCGCGCATCCTCGGGCTCGAGGGCTATGGTATCGAACCGGGCTGCAAGGCCGATTTCGTGCTGCTGGACGCTTCCAGCCCGGTCGAAGCGATCCGCCTGCGCGCCGCGCGCCGCGCCGTGGTGCGCCGCGGCCGCGTCGTCGCCGAGTCCCCGCGCGCCCATGCGGCCCTGCACCTGGACGGGCGTCCGGGCACGGTCGATTTCCGTATCGGACGCTGACGGCGCCGGCTCCGATGCTAGAATCGCCAGCTCATGAAGTCACCGACAAGTATTCCCGCGCCGTGAAAGACATCCAGATCCGCCCCGCCACCAGCGCCGATATCGACGCCGTGTGGCACATCTTCAGTGCCCATATCAGCGCCGGCGAAAGCTATCCGTTCGAGCTGGAAACGACACGCGAGGTGGCCCAGGCCTACTGGTTCGGCAGCGGCGTCACCAGCCGGGTGGCGGTGCTGGGCGAGCGCGTGCTGGGCATGTACCGGGTGGTGCCGAACCAGCTCGGGCGCGGCCGCCACGTGGCCAACGCGTCGTACATGGTCAGCCCGGCCGCGCAAGGCGTGGGCGTGGGCCGCCTGCTGGGTGAACACAGCCTGTACGAAGCGCGCGGCCAGGGCTACCTGGCGATGCAGTTCAATTACGTGGTCAGCACCAACACGGCCGCCGTCATGCTGTGGAAAAAACTCGGCTTCTCCATCGTCGGCACGCTGCCCAAGGCGTTTCGCCACAAGCGCCTCGGCTATGTCGACGCGTATGTCATGTACCAGCTGCTGCAGGATCCGGATCACTGGCCTACGGCGGACGAGTAAGCTTCTACGGTGCAGCGCGGCATTGCACCCGATGATAGGATGGTTGTCAGATCGATCATCCAAGAAAGCAGCCCAGTCTCCATGCAAAGCGCCGCGCCAGGTTCAAATACCGCCTTTTACGTCGTCATGAACGCCGGTTCGGGCCACTCCGAAACGGCGCTTCGCGAGTCGACCATCCGCGACGTGCTGGCCGCCGCCGGCCGTCCCTGCCATCTCGAGGTCGTCGACGACCCGGCCGAGCTGTGCGAGATCGCGCGCCGCATGGCGGCGCTGGCGAAGGAAAACGAAGGCGTGGTGGTGGCCGCCGGCGGCGACGGCACCATCAACACGGTGGCGCACGAGGCGGTGCGCCAGGGCTGTTTGTTCGGTGTGCTGCCGCAGGGGACGTTCAACTATTTCGGCCGCACCCACGGCATTCCGGAAGACCTGGAAGACGCCGTGCGCGCGCTGCTCGACGCCCGCGTCACGCCGGTCCAGATCGGCATGGTCAACGAGCGCATCTTCCTCGTCAACGCCAGCGTCGGCCTGTATCCGCAACTGCTCGAAGCGCGCGAGCAGGACAAGCGCCAGTACGGGCGCAGCCGCCTGGTGGCGATCTACTCGGCCCTGAAGACGGCGCTCGGGCGCTACCGTCCGCTGCGCATCGCGCTCGAGGCCGAAGGCATCGCGCGCAAACTGCGCACGCCGACCCTGTTCGTCGGGAACAACCGGCTGCAGATGGAGCAGGTCGGCATGGAACCGATGGGCATCGCGCTCGAAGAGGGCGAGCTGGCGGCGATCGCACCGCGCGCGGTCGGCAAGTTCGGCATGATCGGACTGATGCTGCGCGGCGCGCTCGGACGCCTGGGCGAGGCCGAGAACGTGGTCGCCTTTTCCTTCAAGCGTCTCACCGTCAAGCACGCCGCGCTGTCGCCGCGGCGGCGCATCAAGGTCGCCACCGACGGCGAGGTCACGCGGATGGACATGCCGCTCGAATTTCGCGTGGTGGAGGGGCGGCTGATGCTGCTGAAACCGGCGGCCCAGACGGAATCGGCCACCGATGCGGCGGCGCGCGCCGCCTCCGGGCGATAACTACCCGGCCGGACTACGCCGCGCTGTTCGCGGCGTCGCCCTATCCCTACCTGCTGATCGATACCGATTTCATCCTGATCGGCGCCAACCCGGCCTATCTGCGCGCGACCGGGCGCACGGCGGACGACATCCTCGGCAAGCACATCTTCGAAGCCTTTCCGGTCAATCCGCTCGATCACGATGCGACCAACCTCGACGAGGTGCGCGCCTCGATCGAGCCGGCCATCGCGACGCGCCAGCCGCACACCAGCGCACTGCTGCGCTACGCGATTGCCGTGGAAACGCCGGACGGCCCCGGATTCGAGGAGCGCTACTGGAGCGCGATGCACAGTCCCGTGTTCGACGCGGCCGGCGAACTGATTTTCGTGGCCCAGAACGCGATCGACGTCACCGACCTGTATCGCTTCGACACCTCGACCCGCAAGTATTACCTGAAGCAGGATGCGGACGCGGTGCCGGACGTGCCGCAGATGAACCGGCTGGCGCGGGTGTGAACGCCTACCGCACGCGCAGCACCCGCAAGCCCAGCAAGTCGAAGCGGTTCGACGGCCCGCCGCTGCCGCCCGCGCCGCTGAAGCTGGCGTTGCTCTCCAAATAGCTCATGTTATAAAAATCGCCGAGCCGCACGCGGTAGTCGCCCGCCTGCAAACGCGCGGCCAGCGGCGTCGACAAGGGTGCCGGCAATGTGCCGCGCGCCGGCTTCGTATGCGGCAGCTGGACGACGCCCTGCGCCACCGTGCGCCCGGACGCGTCTTCGACCGACAGCCATTTCACGCCGCCGCTGATGCCCAGGTTGATCTGGTTCGCTTCGTTGCGGTAGCGCAGCTGGAGCGCATAGTCGCCGTCCGCCTCGATGCGCAGCGCGCCGATTTCGAAGCGGTCTTGCGGCGCGCCCCAGCCGGCCAGGGCGGGCGCCGCGCCCGGCGTCGGCCGCAGGTTCGACGACACGCGCGGGTCGCTCACCAGGATCTCGCTGGCGGCGCCGACGCAGCGCGGCATGCTGTGGTGGCTGCGGTTGCGTGACGTCCGGTATTCGGCTTCGATCGCATAGCAGGCGTGGGGATGGGCCTCGCGGTCGCGCCAGGTGCCCGCTGCCACCCCGGCCGCCACCTGCTTGCCGTCGCGGTAGATGTTGTAGACCGTGTCCAGGGTCTTGGCGCCGAAGCGCAGTTGCGCGTGGCCGCCGGCATCGCGCGCGATGCCGTCGATCGCCGGATCGCGCGGGGCGAACACGGCGGGCGACTCGCGGTACGGGTCGGCGTTCACGCGGCGCATGCCGCTGTCGCCCTCGATCACGGCGCCGAGTTTCACTTCGATCATGTCGCCGTCGTGCAGGCGCTCCCAGGCAATGGTGGCCGCGACCGGTGCGCCGTTGAGCAGTACCTGGTCGACCCGGTGCACACCCTGGCGCGTGGAAGCGGGCGGCAGCAGCAGGCGGACCGAGACGCGCGCACTGTGCAGGCGCAGCTTGTGCAGCGTGGCCTGGTCGGTGCCGGCGAAGCTCTCGCGCCGCAGCCTGCTTGTGACGAACGGACGCAGGGCGATGCCGGCATCGGTCGCCGTCACGCCGAACACGTTCTCGACCACCATGCCGAGGTAGGCGCCGACCGACCACAACTGGCGCCGCGAATTGATGACGGGGCCGATCAGGGCCGGATGCTTCTCGTCGAGCAGCAGCGGCTGGCCGGACAGCCACTCGAGGTTCTCCATGTTCGACATGTTCAGCGCCGCCCCGCGCATCAGCGACGCGTAGGCGGCATCGGCCACGCTTGCGTTGCCGGCCAGGGCCGCCGCTTTCAGGCCATACGCGGTGACGAAGGGCCAGATCGCGCGGTTGTGGTAGACCGGCACGTCCGGCTGCTGCGGCCAGATCACCGGTGGGCCCATCGGGCCGTGCGGATAGCGGGCCAGGATGGAGCGCGCCTGTTCTTCACTAGCGATGCCGGTCAGGATGGCGAGCGACTGGCCCAGCCAGTCGAACTTGTGCTGGGGCGCCCGGTCGAAATGGGCGGCGCTGAGGCTGCTGTACATGCCGGCCTCGGGCAGCCAGAGGCGGGTGTTCACCGCCTGCTTGAGCGCCTCGGCCCAGCCCGTGTAACGTGCCGCGCGCGCGGCATCGCCGGTCTCGCGCGCCAGGCGCGCGGTCAGCATCAAGGCCTGGTAATGGGCGGCGTTGGTCGAGACCGATTTGGCGCTCGCCATCGAGGCCAGGTCGTCGACGATCCAGGAGGCGTAACTCTGGTCGCGCCAGTCGAGGAAGGATTGCTCGCCCGTGTACAGGCCGTCCTTTGCGTCGAATGCGGCGATGCGGTCGTTTTCGACCGTGTTCGCCAGCGCGGCCAGTGCACGCGCGGCGAAGGCGGCGCGCTCCGGCGCCGGCAGGGTACGCAGGACTTCCTCGGCCGCGAAGGCCCAGGTGACGCGGTCGGTGCTGACCGGCCAGCTGCCGCCGCTGCCGGTGTCCTGCACGATCTGCAGGCCGTCGGCGCTGCCGGCGACGGGCGCGGCTTTCGGAACGCCGGAGCGAAACGCCGCCAGCTTGAATTCGAGCGCATTGCGCACGCGTGCCGGATCGAAGAGGGCCAGGCCCAGGTCGGCCGCATACGAGAGGTCGCGCGTCCAGACGTAATGCCATTTTTCGCCGGTCTCGAAACAATCGCAGGCGATGGCGGCGCCGCCATTGTAGTTACCGTCGCGGATTTCGCTCACCGCATCCTGGCGCATCTCGCTGGCGGCCAGCGCGAACAAGGCATCGAAGGCCAGGCTCCCGCTACGTACATAGGGCAGGTCGGCGCGCTCGGTGTAGCGCGTGTGCTGCGGCACCGGGTCGCGCAGGCGCAAGGTGGTCGAATGGGTGTAGCTGCGTAGCGGGGCTTCCGGGTCGTCCAGCGAAAAACGCGCGCTTTCCGTCTTGCCGTCCCAGGTCGGAAAGGCGAGCGTGGCGACGCGTGCGTGACCGGCATGCGGGTCGAGCGCCGGGCCTTTGTCGGCCGCGGCCAGGCGCGCGATGCGCAGGGTGGGCGCGGCCGGATTGGCGGCGTCGAGCGTGAAGCGGTAGGTCGCGGTGCTGGGCACGAACAGCGTCGCCTCGGCTCCGGCCTTGGTGGCGAGGCGCACCGGCCGGCCGGGCTTGACGGCGGCGCCGGCCAGTGAGCTCGGCACCCATTCGCTCCGCCAGTCGCGCGTGCCGAGTTTGAAGCCGTGATTGCCGGGGCTGACCAGGATGTCGGCCTCGTAGATGCCATGACCCTTGTGGCGCAAGGCGTTTTCCAGGCCCCAGCCATTGAAGCCGCCGCGGACGAAGAAGGGCTGGTCCAGCGGGGCGGGTTCGGCCGCCGCCGGTGCCAGGGCCAGGGCGAGCGAGAGTGTGAGCAGCGCGCGCCGCATCACGCCCCCGGCAGTTCGATCACGAGCGTCGCCTTCGGCGCCAGGCGCAGTTCGCGGCCCAGGTCGACCGTCTTGCCGCTCAGGAGATCGACACCGGATGCGGTCCCCTTGAGCATCTCCTGGAAGCGCGCGGTCGGCAGGACCATCTCCTTGCTGTTGTTGTTCATCGCGACCATCACGCGCTTGCTGTCGTTGTAGCGGAAGTAGACCCAGGTATTGTTCTCCGGGCCGAAGTGCATCATTTTCCCCGTGTGGATGACCGGCTCGCCCTTGCGCCAGGTGGCCAGCTTGCGTACCAGCGCCTGCGCCGCGCGCTGGGCGCTGGTGAGGCCGGTGCCCTTGAAGGCGTCGATCTTGTCGCCGGCCCAGCCGCCGGGGAAGTCGGTACGGTAGCTGGCGTCGTCGCGCTGTTTCGTCGCGCTCGTCATCAGGATCTCGTCGCCGGTGTAGAACTGCGGAATGCGCGGCATCGTCATCAGGAACACCATGTTCATGCGGTAGCGGTCGAAGTCTTCGCCCACCACGCTGAACACGCGCGCCATGTCATGGTTGCCCCCGAACAGGACAAGATTGTCCGGCGCCGGATACAGGTAGTCGAGCGAGAGCGTTTCATAGACGTCGTTGAACCCCTTGTCCGGCGACGACAGGGCCGCGCGCATGCGGTCGACCAGCGGGAAGTCCATCAGGCTCGGAAGCGACGAGGTGTAGCCGTCAAAATTGACCTTGCCGCGCTGCCAGCGCGCCAGCACCGGCGGCAGCGAACTCCATTCCTCGCCCACCATGTTCAGGTTCGGGTATTCCGTCATCAGGCGCTTGGTGTACGCGGCGAGGAAGGCGCCGTCGGAATAACTGTAGGTGTCGATGCGCAGGCCCGACAGGCCGGCGTACTCGATCCACCAGATGTTGTTCTGGATGAGGTAATTTGCCACCAGCGGATTGGTCTGGTTCAGGTCGGGCATGGTCGGGGCGAACCAGCCGGCCGTGAAGTTGCGGCTGTCGGCCCTGGATGCGTACTTGTCCTGCACCGCGACCCGGTGGTGGGCGGTCGGCACAAACTTGTCGCCGAAGTTGATCCAGTCGGGCGTCGGCAAGTCCTTCATCCACCAGTGGTTCTTGCCGATGTGCGAGAGCACCACGTCCTGGATCAAGCCGATGCCGCGCTGCTTCGCTTCGCGCGACAGGCGCACGAAGTCCTCGTTGCTGCCGTAGCGCGGGTCGATCCGGTAGTGGTTGGTGGCCGCGTAGCCGTGATAGGAATAGGCGGCCATGTCGTTTTCGACCAGCGGTGTCGGCCACAACTGGGTGAAGCCGAGCGCCGCGATGTAGTCGAGGCGCTCGATCGCGCCCTGGATGTCGCCGCCGTGGCGCCCGCCCGGATTCTTGCGGTCGGCCTGTTCCAGCATGCCGGCCACGCTGTCGTTGGACGGGTCGCCATTGGCGAAACGGTCCGGCATGATCTGGTAGATCGCGTCGCCGCTGCCGAAACCCTGGCGTGCGCCGGATCCGGCTGCGCGCGCGCGCAGCTGGTAGGGCTGGCGCAGAATGCCGGCGCTGCCTTCGAACACGATGTCGACGCTGCCCGGCTTCGCCTCCGGGTCGATCTCGAGATCGATGAACAGGTAGTTCTTGTTCGGCACCCGCGTGCTCGAAGCGATGCGCACCCCGGGGTAGTCGACGCTCGCCCGCATGCTGCCGATGTCCGTCCCATGCACCATCAGCTGCACCCCCTTGTGCTGCATGCCGGTCCACCAGAACGGCGGCTCGAGATGTTCGATGGCGGGCGCGGCCAGCGCCGGGTGAAGAACGGCGGCGGCGAGGAAAAGTGTTGCAAAAGAGCGTCGCATGACGGGACTCGGCTAAAAAAGGTGGATAAAGAAAAGCGTGGGCAAGGAAATCAGTAGTCTTGCTACATCACGACAAAAAATTTTATTGTAAATGCGCGTTTTTCGCTCTATGACGCGGCCAGAATACACCACAAGGATCTTGGTATCAATGCATCCTATTAGCTAGTTTAGGTACATACACGACCAGGGGGATTTTCCCCCGTGGGGGCGCCGATGAGGCGCCGCCAGCATTTCCGAATCCGGTCGAATTGCGCGCCCGTTTAAATGATATCGATACCAATCGGAAAAATGCACCAAATTGGTGCATTTCTGCACCGACATAGTGAAAGCTAGGCAATATGTAGTCGGACTACACGTGCATACGGGGCTTGTTGTAGCTGCGGTACAACGCTACTGCGTTTCATTCTATATAAGGGCTAGGGAGCGGGAGATATAACGTAGTGGAAATGAACTCCCGTTGACAGTGCATCTAGTTTTAGTACAAAATTCTTGCCAGAACGTCTAAAAAGACGTTGATTCAGGATCCCGTGCCGTGGCTGTCGCTGTCTTCGGGAAATTACATAGTTTGATCTGAGGGGACACATGAAATTCTTCGCAAACAAGCGCGCCGCAAATACGGCCGGCCTTGCATTCCCGCTGAGCCCGGTCGCGGCCGGCTGCACCATCTTCCTGCTGGCCCTGGGCAGCGCCCACGCGCAACAGGCCACCACCACCGACGTCGCCCCGAACACGGCTGTCGCCACCGGCGAGACCGCGACCGTCAGCACCACCGCGACCCCGGTCACGACCGTCCGCGTCACCGGTATCCGCAAGGGTATCGAAGCGGCGATCTCGATCAAGAAGAATTCGACCTCGATCGTCGAAGCCATTTCGGCTGAAGACATCGGCAAGCTGCCGGACCAGAGCGTCGCCGAATCGATCTCGCGCCTGCCGGGCGTGTCGGCCCAGCGTGGCCGCAGCTCGGGCAAAGCCGCCGACATCTCGGTGCGCGGCCTGGCCCCTAGCTTCAACGGCAACCTGCTGAACGGCCGCGAAATGGCCTCGACCGGCAACGCCCGTTCGCCTGAATTCGACCTGTTCCCGGCCGAACTGATGGGTTCCGTCGTCATCTATAAAACCCCGGACGCAAGCGTCATCGGCCAGGGCCTGGCCTCGACCATCGACCTGCGCACCGTGCAGCCGCTCGACTTCGGCAAGCGCACCGTCGCTGTCAGCTACAAGAAGAGCCGCCTCGGCGTGAAGCAGCGCGACGGCCTGCCTGAAGGCGACGGCGACCGCTACACCCTGTCCTACATCGACCAGTTCGCCAACCGCACCTTCGGCGTGGCCATCGGCCTGACCCGTTACGAAGAACTCGGCGGCGGCCAGTCGAAATTCAATTCGTGGGGCACGGCGACCATGAAGTACAACGGCGTCGATGTCAAAACCCCTGGCGGCTTTGGCTACGACACCGAACAGAACTCGCACAACCGCGACGGCGCGTTCGCCTCGCTGCAGTTCCGTCCTAACAAAAACTTCAAGTCGACCTTCGACGTGTTCTACTCGGCTGGCGAAACCGGCCTGAAAAAGACCGGCTTCGAAGGCGGCGTTGCCTACAACGGCGGCGGCGCTTACGAGCTGCCGCACGTCCTGAGCCAGGCCACCGTGGTCAATGGCGTCGCCACCAGCGGCACCGTCAGCAACTGGAAGGGCGTCGTCCGTAACCACTACGAAGGCGCGAAAGACGACCTGAAGACCATCGGCTGGAACAACGAGCTGAAATTCGGCGACTGGACCACGGCGGCCGACCTGACCTGGTCGAAAGCGACCAAGCTCGGTTCGCGCTACGAGACCACGGCCGGCACCATCAACAGCCAGCAGGATACGCTCGGCTTCAGCGGCTTCGACGGCGCCAACGTCACCCAGGTGAAGTACACCCCGGGCCTGAACTACGCCGACCGCAGCGTCGCCCGCCTGACCGACGTCATGGGCTGGTCCGGCGGCGCGCTGTCGCCACAGGCCGGCTACCTCGGTCAGCCGTATGTCGAAGACCAGGTCAAGGCGATCCGCCTGACCGCCAAGAAGGCTGTCGAGTGGGGCCCAATCGTCGAGACGACCTATGGCTTCAATCACACCATGCGCGACAAGGCCCGTAGCGGCCAGGATGGACGCCTGATGATCAAGGGCGGCGGTCCGTTCGCTGCCGTGACCATGCCTGGCGACGACGTCGCCCAGGCCGGCGCTTCCGGCTTCAACGTCGCTTCGTGGGATCCGCGCAACTCGCTCGGTTCGATCTACGAACTGGCCGCCAAGGTCGACGCCGACATCTACGGCAAATTCTGGGACGTCAAGGAACGCATCTCGACCGCCTATGTCATGGGTGGCCTCGACGGTAACCTGTTCGGCCTGCCGTACCGCGGCAACGTCGGCCTGCAGGCGGTCCACACCGACCAGACCGGCGGCGGCTATGTCGTCGACAAGGCGCGTTGCACCGGCAACACCGCCGCCACCTGCCCGGCGCAGCGCGTCACCGACGGCGACAAGTTCTGGGATGTCCTGCCTAGCCTGAACATGTCGTTCGACCTGGGTAACGAACAGTTCCTGCGCCTGGGCGCCGCCAAGGTGGTCTCGCGCGCCAACCTGGACGACCTGCGCGCCGGCCAGAACTTCGGCCTCGCCACCCAGGGCCTGTCGATCCTGACCGGCAGCGGCGGTAACCCGCAGCTCAAACCGTTCCGCGCCAAGTCGCTCGACCTGTCGTACGAGAAGTACTTCGGTAACAAGGGCTATGTGAGTGCCGCGGCCTTCTACAAGAAGCTCGACACCTACATCTACCGTGCACCGCGCGCCTTCGACTACGCGCCGTACATCACGTCGACCACGCCACTGCCGCTGACCGGTCCATTCGCCGGTTCGACCCAGGGCCTGTACACCCAGCCGATGAACGGCGACGGCGGCAACCTGTATGGCTACGAGCTGGCGGTCAACCTGCCGTTCTCGATGATTTCGCCGTACCTCGACGGTTTCGGCGTGATGGTCAACCACTCCGATACCAAGAGCGGCATCGAGCTGCCTGAGGTAGGCTTTGCGAACGTGGCCGGCGACATGGTCAACATTCCGCTGCCAGGCCTGTCGCGCAAGGTCACCAACCTGCGCCTGTACTACGAAAAGGCCGGTTTCCAGATCGCTGCCGCGGCGCGCAAGCGTTCGAGCTTCCTGGGCCAGGTGTCGGATTACCAGGACAATGCGCAGCTGACCTTCATCAAGGGCGAAACCGTCGTCGACCTGCAGGCCTCGTATGAGATCCAGAGCGGCTGGCTGAAGGGCACGAGCCTGTTCGTCCAGGCGCAGAACTGGAACAACGCACCGTTCCTGGAATTCACCACCGACGAAAACAACCCGACCAACCGTGTCGACTATGGCCGTACCTACCACTTCGGCGCCAGCTATCGCTTCTAAGCGACTCTTTTGAGCTGACCTGAACTGCGGTACAGTAACGACCCCTGCCAGGCTTTTGCCTGCCAGGGGTTGTTTTTTTGACCTCCGGGCGATTACATATGCATAACGAACCAATCAAGGACGTCGTCATCGTCGGCGGCGGCACCGCCGGCTGGATGACCGCCGCGGCGCTGGCCACCATCCTCGGCGCGCGCTACAACATTCGCCTCGTCGAGTCCGACGAGATCGGCATCGTCGGCGTCGGCGAAGCCACCATCCCGATGATCCAGCGCTTCAACCGCATCCTCGGCATCGACGAAGCGGAATTCATGCGCGAGACCCAGGGCAGCTTCAAGCTCGGCGTCGAGTTCGTGAACTGGGGCCGCCTGGGCGAACGCTACATGCACGGCTTCGGCCGCCTCGGCCAGGACCTGGCCACCGTCCCCTTCGAGCAGTACTGGCACAAGATGCGCCGCCTCGGCAAGGCCGGTCCGCTGGAACAGTATTCGATCACGCGCATGGCCGCGAAGGCCGGCAAGTTCATGCCGCCGCGCTTCGACGTGGCCAATTCGCCGCTGGGCGATATCGCCTACGCCTACCACTTCGACGCCGGCCTGTATGCGCGCTACCTGCGCAAGCTCTCCGAGTCGCGCGGCGTGACCCGCATCGAGGGCAAGATCGTGCGCGCCATTGCGCGCGAGGGCGACGGCTTCATCGAGGCGGTCGAACTGGAAAACGGCAGCAAGGTCGCTGGTGAACTCTTCATCGACTGCTCGGGTTTCCGCGGCATCCTGATCGAACAGGCGCTGCAGACCGGCTACGAGGACTGGACCGGCTGGCTGCCGGCCGACCGCGCGCTGGCCGTGCCCTGCGAATCGAGCCCCGCCATGACGCCGTACACGCGCGCCACCGCCCATAAATCCGGCTGGCAGTGGCGCATCCCGCTGCAGCACCGCACCGGCAACGGCCACGTCTACTGCAGCCGCTTCATCAGCGACGACGAAGCCGCAGCGACCCTGCTGGCCAATCTCGACGGCCAGGCGCTGCTTGAACCGCGTCTGATCAAGTTCCAGACCGGGATGAGAAGGCAGGCCTGGAACCGCAACGTGGTCGCCATCGGCCTGGCCGGCGGCTTCCTCGAGCCGATCGAATCGACCAGCATCCACCTGATCCAGTCGGCGATCGCGCGCCTGATCGACTTCTTCCCGGACCGCGCTTTCAGCGAAGTCGAGCGAAGCGAGTACAATCGCCAGTCGCGTTTCGAGTACGAGCGTATCCGCGACTTCATCGTGCTGCACTATAAGCTGAACCAGCGCACCGATTCGCCTTACTGGCTCGCCTGCGCCAACATGGCCATTCCCGAGACGCTGCAACAGAAGATGGACCTGTACCGCACCGGCGGGCGCGTGGTCCGGGTCGACAACGAGCTGTTTTCCGAAGTCGGCTGGACCCAGGTGTTCGAAGGGCAGAACATGCCGGTCGAGCGCTACCATCCGCTGGTCGACGTGCAGTCCGAGGCCGAGATCGCCGAATACCTCGACAGCGTGCGCGGCGTGATCGCCAAGTGCGTCGATGTCATGCCGACCCACGACGAGTACATCAAGCGCCACTGCGCGGCGCCCAAGTAAACCGTCTTTCCTTCAAGCAGCCCCATGCGTCAAATGGCGCATGGGGCTGCGTTTTTTTTTGCTGCATTTCAAATTGTGCCCGCCCGTTCCCGACGAGGGAGTAAACTAGCGGTTTAGTATCGTTTTTCGAAAGTCATCCATGTCCGACACCCCACTCCCATCGTTTTCCGACCTGAACATCCCCGCGCCCATCTTGAAGGCGTTGAAGGACGTCGGCTACGAGACGCCGTCGCCGATCCAGGCCGCCACCATTCCCCTGTTGATGGAAGGCCGCGACGTGCTGGGACAGGCGCAGACGGGTACCGGCAAGACCGCGGCCTTCGCGCTGCCGGTCCTGGCCCGTATCGACACCAAGCAGTCCACGCCGCAGGCGCTGGTGCTGGCGCCGACGCGTGAACTCGCGATCCAGGTCGCCGAAGCCTTCCAGAGCTACGCCGCCCACATGAAGAACTTCGCCGTTCTGCCGATCTACGGCGGCCAGAGCTACGGCCCGCAGCTGCAGGCCCTGCGCCGCGGCGTGCAAGTCATCGTCGGCACCCCGGGCCGCGTGATCGACCACATGCAAAAGGGTTCGCTCGACCTGTCGCAGCTGAAAACCCTGGTGCTCGACGAAGCCGACGAAATGCTGCGCATGGGCTTCATCGACGACGTCGAACAGATTCTCAAGCAGATCCCGGACGAGCGCCAGATCGCGCTGTTCTCGGCCACCATGCCGCCGGCGATCAAGCGCATCGCGAAAACCTATCTGCGCGATCCGCAGGAAGTCACCGTCGCCGCCAAGACCGGCACCGCCGACAACATCACCCAGCGCTACTGGCTGGTGTCGGGCATGCAGAAGCTCGAAGCGCTGACCCGCATCCTGGAAGCCGAGCCGTTCGACGGCATGATCATCTTCGCGCGCACCAAGCTCGGTACCGAAGAACTGGCGACCAAGCTGCAGGCGCGCGGTTTCGCCGCCGTCGCCATCAACGGCGACATGGCCCAGCAGGCACGCGAGCGCACCATCGAGCAGCTCAAGAACGGCAAGATCGACATCCTGGTCGCCACCGACGTCGCCGCGCGCGGCCTGGACGTCGAACGCATCAGCCACGTCATCAACTACGACGTGCCGTCGGATCCGGAAAGCTACACCCACCGCATCGGCCGCACCGGCCGCGCGGGCCGTAGCGGCGACGCGATCCTGTTCATCACGCCGCGCGAGCGCAGCCTGTTGAAAGCCATCGAACGCGCCACGCGCCAGACCGTCTCGCAGCTGACCCTGCCGACCATCAAGGCCGTCAACGACGTCCGTATCGCCAAGTTCAAGGAACAGATTTCGGCGACCCTGGCCGCCGGCGGCCTGGAACAATTCCGTTCGCTGATCGAGGAATTCGAGCAGGAGCAGAACGTGCCGGCGGTCGACATCGCCGCCGCGCTGGCAAAGCTGGGCCGTGGCGACGTGCCGCTGCTGCTGGAAAAGCAGGACCGCGAACCGAAGGCCGCGACCTGGGAAGAGCGTCCGGCGCGCACCGACTTCGTCGAGCGCCTGCCACGTTCGCCGCGTGACGACGGTCCGCGCGCACCGCGCGAGGGCTTCAACAGCGGCTTCAAGAAGGAGCGCGTCGCCCGCGCACCGGACGAAGGCATGGCCACCTTCCGCATCGAAGTCGGCCACGCCAACGGCGTCAAGCCGGGCAACATCGTCGGCGCCATCGCCAACGAAGCCAACATCGACGCCAAGCACATCGGCCGCATCGAGATCTACGACGATTTCAGTACGCTCGACCTGCCGGCCGACATGCCGCCGGACCTGATCGACCACCTGAAGACCGTCTGGGTGGCCGGCCAGCAGCTCAACATCACGCGCGACGGCGAAACGCCGCCGCCGAAGAAGGCAGCCGGTTTCAAGAAGCCAGGCTTCAAGTCGGACAAGCCGCCTTTCAAGAAGGCCAAGCCGAAGGCGTAATGCTTGCGGCGAACGCCGCAACGGGATGAAAAAACGGGGAACCGGTCCATTGGATCGATTCCCCGTTTTTGTACGTTCACGTCCCCGGCTTGAACATCCACAGCAGCGCCGCGCGCAACTCGCCGCTCCAGAACCCCTCGTTGTGCTTCGCCCCCGGCACGATTTTTAGCACCGTGCCGTCCGCCGGATGGCCGCTGGCGCGTACCACGCCGGCCATGCGCTCCACGTCCGGCACCATCGAATCGCCTTCCTTCTCGCCCATCAGCAGGTAGACCCGCGCGTCCTTCGGCAGCGGGTGGCTGCCGACGAAGTCGAACGAGGCCGGCGCCGTCCAGTAGGCGGGCGAGAACACGCCGGCCTTGCTGAATACTTGCGGGTACTGGGCGATCGCGTAGTGCGAGGCCAGGCCGCCCATCGAGCTGCCCATGATGGCCGTGTTGGCGCGGTCGGGCAGGGTGCGATACTGGCTGTCGATCAGCGGCTTCAAGGTCTTGACGACGAAGTCCGTGTATTGGCGCCCCTCGGCCTGGCCGAAGCGGGCGCTGTCCCAGGCGTTCAATTCCGTCATGCGCTTGTCGGCGCCGTTGTCGATGCCGACCACGATCAGTTCGAGCTTCCCCTCTTTCGACAGCGCGTCCAGGGTTTCGTCGACCTTCCATTCGCCGGCGTAGGCGGTTGCGTCGTCGAACAGGTTCTGGGCGTCGTGCATGTAGAGTACCGGATAGCGCTTGCCGGAGGTCGCATAGTGTGGCGGCAGGTACAGGCGCACCTGGCGCTTGCGGTTCAGGCCGGGGATCTCGAGCTGTTCCGGCAGCAGGCGCACGCCGGGCAGGGCGGTCGACGGCTTCGTCGCAGGCGCGAGGTCGGCCGCCAGCACCGGCGCGGCCAGCAGGCCGGTCAGCAGGAAGAGGGCAGGTAAGGATGGCATGGAGAAGGTCTCTGTATTGTTAGAACCTATCCCAGTAGGGAATGAGTCGTTGCTGACGCGCCTGACAAGCGGCTGCTGCGTTGCTCGTCGTTGCATGGCTCGCCATGCGGCCTCCTCGCGCCTTGCCCCCGCTTGCCATGCATCGTCATCAACTTCCTCCTCCCTACTGGGATAGGTTCTTAGTGTGAAGTTACGAGTGCGGGGGTGGCGACGGGCACCGCTTTGCCGTCGCGTACCAGCAGCCACAAGACGCTCGACACGGCCAGGCAGCCGCCGCAGATCAGGAACAGGACGCTTTTGTCCGCCGCCCCGTTGAGTACGAAACCGACCGCGGTCGTGGCCAGTTGCGGCAGCACCACCGACAGGTTGAACAGGCCCATGAAATAGCCCATGCGGCTCTTGTCGACCTTCTCGCTCATGATCGCGAACGGCAGGCTGACCACCGCCGCCCAGCCGATGCCCACCACGCCCATCAGCACGTACAAGGCGCCAGGGGTGCGCGCGAACAGGGCGATCGCGAAATAGGCCAGCGCCATGATGCCGATACAGGCCGCCTGCGTGCGCACGCGCCCGAAGCGCGTCACCAGCGGCGCCAGCACCAGCGCCGGCAGCAGGAAGCCGACCACGTTCATGACGGCGAACGAGATTGCGATCACATGGCCCGACTGCGCCGCCGCCTGCTCGGCCGTGGCGCCCGGCGCGACCACGTGCTGCTGGATGAAGGAGATGATGTAGACGAACATCGCCTGCACCCCGAACCAGGTGAAGGCGTGGGCCGCCCACAGGCGCCACAGCTGGCCCCAGTCGGTGCTCGTCGCGGCGACCGCACCCTGGGTGGCAGGTGCCAGTTCGCGCGGCTCTTCGATCAGCAGCACCGGCAGGATCGAGAACACGAGCACCAGCAGCACGCCGACCGAAATGAGGGTGTAGTTGTCGATGAAGGCGCCGATCAGGTAGGCCATCACGCCCCAGAAGCCGGAGATGGTCTGCATCCAGGTGTAGCCGCGGGTGCGGGCGTCGCCGTCCGGGGTGACGTCGGCGATGATCGAGCGGGTCGGGTTGAAGCCGATATTGATCGACAGGTCGAGCGTCAGCGCGATGATGACGGCGACGATCAACAGGTTGCCGATGCCGAGCAGGCCGGCGACGACCTCGATGCGCGGCAGCAGGAACACGGACAGGGCGGCCAGCACGCCGCCGATCAGGATGAATGGCCGGCGCCGGCCGCCCCAGAACCAGGTCTTGTCGCTGATGAAGCCGATGATCACCTGGCCCAGGATGCCGGCCAGGGGACCGGCGGCCCAGACGATGCCGATCTCGTGGATGTCGAGGTGGTATTTGGTGCTCAGCAGCCAGCTGAGGGCTGAAATCTGGATGCACAGGGCGAAGCCCATGGCCGTGGCCGGCAAGCTGGTCAGGGCGTAAAAGGACTTGCTCAGCCGGCGCTGCATGTCGAGCATCGTTGTCTCCGTATCGTTATATGTTATTTGACTACAAAGCCCGCCGCAGACTCGGCGGGCGTGGTGATTTTACTCCGCTTGATTCGAATTGACACTCGGAAAACGCCATGTTATTTTGCTACAAATTCGCCCTTCAACTGCCCGTCCTCATGGCCTTCGGACGGGGACGCTCCCCAGCTACTTTCTCCCGCCCCGCATGACGCGCGGCATCGATGGCGGCACGTGGCGCGTTCGCCACACATACCGCGCCCGGCATGCAAGCCGGGCCATTGGGGACATCGATGGACATGCATACCAAGGCGCTCAAACCGCGCCTGTCGTTCTGGCAGTTATGGAACATGAGCTTCGGCTTCTTCGGCATTCAATTTGGCTGGGCGCTGCAAAACGCCAACGCCAGCCGGATCTTTTCCACGCTCGGCGCCGACCCGGACAAGCTGTCGCTGTTCTGGCTCGCCGCGCCCGTCACGGGCCTGCTGGTGCAGCCCGTGATCGGCTACCTGAGCGACCATACCTGGCACCCGAAGTGGGGCCGCCGCCGTCCGTTCTTCTTCGTCGGCGCGCTGCTGGCGGCCATTGCCATGTTCCTGATGCCCAATTCCGCCGTCCTGTGGATGGCGGTGGCCGTGCTGTGGATGATGGACGCCGCGATCAACATCTCGATGGAGCCCTTCCGCGCCTTCGTCGGCGACAAGCTCGATGCCTCGCAGCAGACCGCCGGCTTTGCGATGCAGACCTTCTTCATCGGCTGCGGCGGCGTGATCGCCTCGCTGCTGCCGCAGATCCTGACCTCGTTCGGCGTCTCGAACGTGCCCCTGGAAGGCGCCATTCCCGACACCGTGCGCTACTCGTTCTATGCCGGCGCGCTGGTCTTCTTCCTGGCCGTCAGCTGGACCGTGTTCAGCGCCGACGAACTGCCGCCGCCCGACCTGGCGTCCTTCCACGAGGAGCGCAAGCACGCACGCAACCTGAAGGTCGCGTTCGTGGAGATCCTGAGCGGCTTCGGCAAGATGCCGAAGACGATGGTGCAGCTGGCCTTCGTGCAGTTCTTTACCTGGATCGCGCTGTTCGCGATGTGGATCTACACCGGCAGCGCGATCGCCGATTCGGTCTTCGGCACCCGCGACGCCCAGTCGGCCGCGTTCCAGGAAGCCGGCAACTGGGTCGGCGTGATGTTCGGCGTGTATGGCGGCGTGTCCGCCCTGGCCGCCTTCATCCTGCCGATCTTTGCGCGCGCCACCAGCCGCAAGATCGTCCACGCGACCTGCCTCGCGATCGGCGGCATCAGCCTGGCCGGCATCGTCTTCATCGACAGCAAGGAAATGCTGATGCTGCCGATGGTCGGCGTCGGCATCGCCTGGGCCAGCATCCTGACCATGCCGTACGCGATCCTGGCGGGCGCGCTGCCGGCCAAGCGCATGGGTTATTTCATGGGCCTGTTTAACTTCTTCGTCGTGATCCCGCAAATCGTCAGCGGCCTGCTGCTCGGCTTCATCACGCGCGAATTCTTCCACGGCCACACGGTCCAGACCGTGGCACTGGGCGGCGCCTGCATGCTGATCGCCGCCGTGCTGACGCTGGCGGTCACGGACAAAGCCGCCAACTAAGAACCTATCCCAGTAGGGAGGAGGAAGTTGATGACGATGCATGGCAAGCGGGGGCAAGGCGCGAGGAGGCCGCATGGCGAGCCATGCAACGACGAGCAACGCAGCAGCCGCTTGTCAGGCGCGTCAGCAACGACTCATTCCCTACTGGGATAGGTTCTAAGCCTGCGCCGTCTTTTTCGCTCCTGTCGTATCGTAACGTTTTATCAACAAACGACAACGCATTCATCCAGGAGCGAAGCATGACGATTCAGACCGTGGCAACGACGCCATATGCCGGCCAGCGCCCGGGCACCTCCGGCCTGCGCAAGAAGGTCACCGAGTTCCAGCAACCGGGTTATCTCGAGAATTTTGTCGAAGCGATTTTCCTGACGCTGGGTGACTGTCATGGTCGCACCCTGGTCGTCGGCGGCGACGGCCGCTATTTCAACCGCGACGCCATCCAGACCATTCTGCGCATGGCCGCCGCCCATGGCGTGGCGCGCATGCTGGTCGGACGCGGCGGCATCCTGTCGACGCCGGCGGTGAGCTGCGTGATCCGCAAGCACGGCGCCTTTGGCGGCATCGTGCTCTCGGCCAGCCATAATCCGGGCGGCCCGGACGGCGACTTCGGCATCAAGTACAACATCGACAACGGCGGCCCGGCGCCGGAAAAAATCACCGACGCGCTCTACGCGCACACGCAAACCCTGTCGTCCTACCGCATCAGCGACGCGCCGCCGGTCAACCTCGACACGCTCGGCCTCACCACCCTGGACGGCATGCAGGTCGAGGTGATCGACCCGGTGGCCGATTACGCCGAACTGATGGGGCGCCTGTTCGACTTCGACGCGATCCGCGCGCTGTTCGCGGGCGGGTTCCGGATGAAATTCGACGGCATGTGCGCCGTCTCCGGCCCGTACGCAAAGGCGATCATCGAAGGCGTGCTGGGAGCGCCGGCCGGCACCGTGATCAACGGCGAGCCGCTCGAGGATTTCGGCGGCCACCATCCCGACCCGAACCCCGTCAACGCGGCCGAACTGATCGCGCTGATGAACGGCCCCGACGCCCCCGACTTCGGCGCGGCGTCCGACGGCGACGGCGACCGCAACATGATCGTCGGGCGCGGCATCGCTGTCACGCCTTCCGACAGCCTGGCCATCATCGCGGCGAACGCGCAGCGCGCGCCCGGCTACGCCGCCGGCATCAAGGGCATCGCCCGTTCCATGCCGACCTCGATGGCCGCCGACCGCGTGGCCGCGGCGCTCGGCATCGCGTGCTTCGAAACGCCGACCGGCTGGAAGTATTTCGGCAACCTGATGGATGCCGGCATGGTGAGCCTGTGCGGCGAGGAGAGCTACGGCACCGGGTCGGACCACGTGCGCGAAAAAGACGGCCTGTGGGCCGTGCTGTTCTGGCTGAACATGCTGGCCGCGACCGGCAAATCGGTCGAGCAGCTCGTCGGCGAGCACTGGGCTCGCTTCGGGCGCAATTACTATTCGCGCCACGACTACGAAGCCGTCGACGCGCTGGCCGCCGAGGCCTTGATGACGGATTTGCGCGCCAAGATCCCGACCCTCGCGGGCCAGACCCTGGGCGCGTACCAGGTCGCGCTGGCCGACGATTTCATCTACACCGACCCGGTCGACGGCTCGGTCGCCACCCGGCAGGGTGTGCGCATCGTGATGCGCGACGGCTCGCGCATCGTGCTGCGTTTGTCCGGCACCGGCACCGAAGGCGCCACCATCCGGCTCTACCTCGAACGCTACGAAGCCGATCCGTCACGCCACGGACGCGACACCCAGCAAGCCCTGTCCGGCCTGGCCGCCATCGCCGACGGCCTGTCCGGACTGCGCCAGCGCACCGGCCGCCAGCAGCCGAGCGTCATCACCTGATCCACCTTTACAGGAACCCCATGAAACTACCCATCCTTGCCGTCTCCCTGATGTTCGCTTTCGGCGCGGCCGCCGCTCCCGCACCCTGGGCGGCGCCGAGCAAGCCGTTTGTGTGGGAAAACGCGACCGTCTATTTTCTGCTGACGGACCGTTTTAATAACGGTAATCCCGGCAACGACCATGCGTATGGCCGCAAGGACGACGCGGCCGTGCTGCGCGGTTTCATGGGGGGCGACTTCGCCGGCATCACCGCGAAGATCAAGGAAGGCTATTTCAAGGAGCTGGGCGTGACCGCGCTCTGGATCACGCCGCCGGTCGAGCAGATCCACGGCGGCACCGATGAAGGTACCGGTAAAAGCTATGGCTTCCACGGCTACTGGGCGCGCGACTTTACCGCCATCGACGCCAATCTCGGCACCGAGGAGGAGTTGCGCACCCTGGTCGATACCGCCCATGCGCACGGCCTGCGCGTGCTGTTCGACGTGGTGATGAACCACACCGGGCCGGTGACCGAGAGCGATCCGGTGTGGCCGGCCGACTGGGTACGCACCGGCCCGACCTGCACCTACAAGGATGCGCGCACGACGATCGATTGCACGCTGGTGAAGAACCTGCCCGACATCCTCACCGGCAGCGACAAGCCGGTCGCGCTGCCGCCCGCACTGGTGGCCAAGTGGAAGCAGGAAGGGCGCTACGAGCGCGAGGTGAAAGAGCTCGACGCCTTCTTCAAGCGTACCGGCTACCCGCGTGCGCCGCGTTACTACCTGGTGAAATGGCATGCCGACTGGGTGCGCAAGTACGGCATCGACGGCTTTCGTGCCGACACCGTCAAGCACACCGAACCGGGCGTGTGGAAGGAGCTGAAAAAGGTCGCCGGCGGCGCTTTCGAGGAATGGAAGAAAGCCAACCCGGGCAAGAAGCTGGGCGATACGCCTTTCTACATGACCGCCGAGGTGTACAACTACGGCATCAAGCACGGGCGCGCCTTCGACCTGGGCGGCATGACGGTCGATTATCCGGCCCAGGGCTTCGACAGCCTGATCAACTTCGCGATGAAGACCGACGCGGTGGACAGCTACGAACAACTGTTCAGCGCCTATTCCGAAGCGCTGCACGGCCCGATGAAGGGCTATTCGGTGCTGAACTATCTCAGCTCGCACGACGACGGCCAGCCCTATGACGCGCTGCGCCAGCGTCCCTACGAGTCGGCCAACAAACTGCTGCTGGCGCCGGGCGCCGCCCAGATCTACTACGGCGACGAGACCGCGCGCCTGTTGAAAGTGGAGGGTGCCGAAGGCGACGCCACGCTGCGCTCCTTCATGAACTGGGACGAGCTGACCTCGAACGCCGAGCGCGGCCTGAACCGGGTGCGCGATGTGCGCGAGCATTGGGCCAAGCTGGGCTTGTTCCGCCAGGCCCATCCCGCAGTCGGCGCCGGCGTGCACCGCATGATCCAGAGCTATCCGTACACGTTCAAGCGCACCTATGAAAAGGGCGAGGTCGTCGATCGCGTGGTCGTCGCGCTCGGCCTGCCGGTGGACAAGCCGACCGCGGTGCCGGTGACGGGCGTGTTCATGGATGGCCAGACCGTGCGCGACTGGTATTCGGGGAAGACGGCCGTCGTCAAGGGCGGCAAGGTGCAGTTCGATGCGCGTAACCCGGTGGTGCTGATCGGCCAGTAAGGCGCTGGCCCTTCAGCCCTGCGGCGCGTCGACCAGCGGCAGTTCGACGCGGAACAGGCTGCCCGTACCCAGGCCGTCGCTGGCCGCGCTGATCGTCCCGTCGTGCAGGTGGACCAGGCCTTCGGCGATCGACAAACCGAGGCCCAGGCCGCCCTGGGCGCGATCGATGGTGGTCGGTCCTTGCATCAGCGAGTCGAAGATGAAGGGCAGGAGCTCCGGTTCGATGCCCGCGCCCGTATCGATGACCTCGACCACGACCCGGTCCTCGCGCACGCTGTTGCGCACCGTGATCGTGCCGCCCGCCGGCGTGTACTTCATCGCGTTGGTCAGGAGGTTGTCGAAGACCTGCTCGAGCCGGGTGCGGTCGCCCAGGATCCATGCATCCTGGGTGTGAATCGACCACGTCTGCAGGCCGGTGGCCGACATCATCCGGGACTGGCAGCACAAGGCCAGGATCTCGCCGATGTTGACGGGCAGGCGTTGCAGCGTGACCTTGCCGGACATGACGCGCCTGACGTCGAGCAGGTCGTCGAGGATATGGGTCAGGTGGCGCAGCTGGCGGCCGACGATCTCCCACGCTTTTTCCTTGCGCGCCGGCGCCAGGCCCGGCAACTGGATGACGGTGACCGCGCCGCTGATGGCGGCCAGCGGATTGCGCAGTTCATGGCTGAGCATGGAGACGAAATGGTCCTTGGCCTCGCTTTGCGCTTCGGCCTCGTGGCGTGCCGAGCGCTCGTTGGCCAGCAGGCGTTCGCGCTCCGCCTCCAGGGCCAGGCGCGCCGTACTTTCCTGGGTAAGCGCCAGGCCCGTGTTGCGCAGGACCGTCAGCAAGGCATTGACTTCCTTCAGGCGCGACGGCGCCAGCGGCAGCATCTTCTGGTGCCCCAGGGCTTGCGCCGCCGAGGTGGCATCGCGCAGCGAATTGTCGATGCGGCGCCCGAAAAACACGGCGATGCCGACCGCGGCGCCCAGCACGCCGAGCAAGGCCAGGGCCGTGTACAGGATGCTGACGCGGGCGGCCCGTTCGACTTCCGCCACCGGAATGCCGATCGCCACCGTCCAGCCGGTGCGCTCGGAGCGCTCGAACACGTCGTAGACATCGATGCCCTCGCGCGTCGTGTGCCGCACCAGGCCCCGCGCCTGCTTGCGCGATGCGTCGAACAGGGGCGCCTTCACCTTGCCGCCGACCAGCTTGGCGGCGTTCACGTTGCGTGCGATCGAGATGCCATTCGCATCGAACACACCGATGATCCAGCTCGGTTGCAGTACGCTTTTGCGGAAGATCTTGTTGAAATAGCTGGGGTCGAAAATCTGGGTGACGACGTATTGTTTCCCTACCGCCGCCGGCACGGGCACGTTCACCGACACCACGCCGCGCTTCGACATGGCCCCGAAAAAATAGCCGCCGACGCTGGTGGTTTGAGCGTCATAAATCCTGGCCGCCCACGGGCCGGACTTGATGGCCAGCGGGGTGCCGAAGGGGACGAGTGTGTTCATCTTGCCGTTGCCGGCATAATCGGCGACCATGGTCCAGCTCAGGGGCGAACTGCGCGTCGCTGACAGCAGGCGGTGCAGTTCGGCGAAATCGTCCGTTGCGATACTGCGCGAATTCGCCACATTGCGCAGCGATGCCTCCGCCGCCATGATTTCACCGTCGATCAGCAGGGAGGTCGAATGCGCGATCTCGGCGATGCGCTGCAGGCGCGACTCGCGCTCCGATTGCAGCATCATGTGCAGTCCGAGAAAGGACAGGATGGCGACCGGGATCAGGATCGCAGCGAGCATTAGCAGCAGGTAGGTTCTGGTCTTCATTGCGTTCCGGTACGGCTGGTCAGCAACGTCGCCAGCGCGTGCTGGATGTTGCAAAAGTGGGCATCGTATCACTCAACCGCAAGGCCGGTCCCGCCCCGGCCATGAATGACCGCAGATTCAGACCTTTGGTAGTAATCAAACAATGCTATCCTGTGCGCCTCCAGACGTATCCCGGCCGTAAAGCACGATGATCACTGAACCAGACACCGAACAAAAAACCAGCCGCGCTTCCTACGCGGACGGCCCGCGCCTCTTGGCCGATATCGGCGCGACGCATGCCCGCTTCACGCTCGAGACCGCGCCCGGCGTCTTCCGCCAGACCGCGGTCCTGAAGTGCGACGACTACGGCGGCATCCTGCCGCTATTGAACACCTACCTGGCCGAGCAGAAGGGCGAGCGCATCACGCATGCGGCTTTTGCGATGGCCAATCCGGTCAGCGGCGACCTGGTACGCATGACCAACCGCGACTGGCAGTTCTCGACCGACGAAGTGCGGCGTGCGATGGGCTGGTCGACGCTGGTCGTGGTCAACGACTTCACGGCGCTGGCGATGGCGCTGCCAGGTCTTGGCGCGAACGACGTGCTGCAGATCGGCGGCGGCAAGCCGGCGCCGCATGCGGTGGCGGGCGTGCTCGGCGCCGGCACCGGTCTCGGTGTCTCGGGCGTGATCCCGACCGCCGACGGCTTCGTGACGCTGGGCAGCGAAGGCGGGCACGTGAATTTCGCGCCCGGCGACGAGCGCGAGTTCGCGATCCTGCAATACGCGTGGCGCGAGTGGCCGCACGTGTCGAACGAACGCATCCTCTCCGGCCCCGGCATGGAGCTGGTGTACCGCGCGCTGGCCGAACGAAACAGCGTGCAAGCGCCCCCGCGCACGGCCGCCGAGATCGTCGCCTGCGCCATCGAGGAACACGATGCGCTGTGCCTGGAAGTGCTGGAGTGCTTCGCCGGCATGCTGGGCGGCGCGGCGGCCAACCTGGCGGTGACGCTGGGCGCCTTCGGCGGCATCTTCATCGGCGGCGGCATCGTGCCGCGCATCGCGCAGTGGTTCGCCACGTCCCCGTTCCGGGCGCGCTTCGAAGCCAAGGGCCGCTTTACGGACTACCTGGCGCAGATCCCGACCTATGTGATCATGACGCCGAATCCGGCGCTGCGCGGCGTGTCGACGATCCTGTCCGAGCACCTGCGCGGGCGCAGCGGCGCCAATACCTTGATGGAGCGCGTCCAGCATCTGCAGCACGAACTTTCGCCCGCCGAGCAGCGCGTGGCCGCGCTGGTGCTCGAGCATCCGCGCAAGGTCTTGTCCGAGCCGATCGCCGAGATCGCGCGCCTGGCCGACGTCAGCCAGCCGACCGTGATCCGCTTCTGCCGCTCGCTCGGCTTCCAGGGCCTGGCCGAATTCAAACTCAAGTTCGCCGGCAGCCTGACCGGCTCGATCCCGGTTCGCCACAGCCAGGTGCGCATGAGCGACAGCACCCATGATTTGTCGGCCAAGGTGATCGACAACACGGTCTCGGCGATCCTGAAATTCCGCGATGGCCTCGACGTCAACGCGATCGACCGCGCCATCGCGCTGCTGCGCAACGCCGGCAAGGTCGAGTTCTATGCGATGGGCAATGCGCGCGTCGTCGCCCTCGACGGCCAGCACAAGTTCTTCCGCTTCCGCATCCCGACCACGGCCCACGGCGACGCCCACCTGTTCCAGCTGGCCGCCGAACTGCTCAAACCAAACGACGTCGTGATCGCGATTTCGACGGCCGGGCAGGCGCCCGAACTGCTGGCGGCGGTGGACGCGGCGCGCCGTGTCGGCGCCAGCGTGATTGCGATCACCAGCAGCAAATCGGCGCTGGCGAAAAAAGCCGACGTCTGCCTCGCGGTCGACCATGCCGAGGACAGCACCGTTTTCCTGTCGATGATTTCGCGCATCCTGCAGCTACTCCTGATCGACATCATGGCGGTCGGGATTTCGCTGGGCGCACAGGCCGGGCAGGACGGGGATATCGAGGCGAGGAAGCTGCTCATTTCGCACCTGGACATGTAATTTTTTTCAGCACACCATGAAACATCCATCGAATAGCGGCCTGGTGTATTCCACCGACGGCGGCCGCATGTGCCCCGCGTGCCGGCGGCCCAGTTCGGAGTGCGCCTGCAAGGCGAGCGCGCTGCCGGCCGGCGACGGCGTCGTGCGCGTATCGCGCCAGACCAAGGGCCGCGGCGGCAAGAGCGTCACCCTCGTCAAGGGACTCGCGCTCGACGCGATTTCCCTTGCGCTGCTCGGCAAGCAACTGCGCACCGTATGCGGCTCGGGCGGCACGGTCAAGGATGGCGTGATCGAAGTGCAGGGCGACCACTGCGATCTCGTCATGGAAACGCTCCGAAAACACGGCCACGCTCCGAAGCGCAGCGGCGGCTGAACAAAGCCGGGGTCAGGTCTGACATTCGGACCTCCGCCTTGGCGCGGCCTCTGCCGTCGTAGACACCCTGCCGCTTGGGGAGAATCCGACCGCGCGTTCGCATGCTTGCCATGCACGGACGTTGCTGTACTCCATTGTTAAGCTGTAAATATCTCGATTAATCCGCATAATTTATAATCGTTTAAACAACGAAACCATGCGCTGCGGCGGGATTTACTTACTTTGAGAGGGAGCCAATGAAGCCCGTGATTGAACGCATTCTCACCGGCATACCCGAGCTCGACGCGGTCCTGCGTGGCGGCCTGATCCGCCAGCGCGTCCACCTGTTCGAGGGCCGGCCCGGTACCGGCAAGACCACCCTCGGCTTGCGTTACCTGATCTACGGCGCGTCGGTCGGCGACAATTGCCTGTACTTGACGCTATCGGAAAGCAAGGCGGAGCTGGAGGCGACGGCGGCGAGCCATGGCTGGTCGCTCGACGGCATCGTCATCGATGAAATCATGCCCGTGCCACCCGATGCGAATACGGCGCAGACCATCCTGCTGCCGACCGACACGGAACTGTCGGCCCTGGTGGCGCGCATCGCTGAGCGCATCGCCGATAGCGGCGCGGACCGGGTGGTGATCGACTCGATGGTCGAAGTGCGTCTGCTGGCGCGCGACAGCGCGCATTACCGGCGCCAGATCATCGACCTGCGCCAGCGCCTCGCGCAAGTGGACGCCACCGTGATCCTGCTCGACGACCTGACCGCCGACGGCCGCGAATATGAATTGCAGAGCGCGGTGCATGGTGTGCTGACGCTCGAGCAGATCGAGCGCAGTTTCGGCGCGGCGCGCCGGCGACTGCGCGTGGTCAAGCTGCGCGGCGGCGACTTCCAGAGCGGCTGGCACGATTACGCGATCAAGAAAGACGAGATCCTGGTGTTCCCCAGCCTGATCGCCCAGGAGCACCAGTCCGACGAGGAGGCCATCGATATCCTGAGCAAGGTCGACAGCATCGACCGGCTGATCGGCGGCCCCCTGATCGCGGGCAGTTCGACCATGCTGCTCGGCCCTTCGGGCGTGGGCAAGTCGACCCTGGCGCTGCAATATGCCTTGTCGATGGTCGAGAGCGGCCACCATGTCGGCTACTTCACCTTCGACGAATCGGAAGTGATGCTGCGCTCGCGCGTGATCGAACACATGCACGAGGCCGACGCGCCCGACGAGCAGCGCCGCTTCCACCTGCGCCGCATCAATCCGTCGCGCATCTCGCCCGGTGAATTCATCTGGCAGGTCAGGCGCATCGTCGAAGACCAGGGCGCACGCCTGATCATCATCGACTGCATCAATTCCTATCTCGACGTCATCCGCGAGGAAAAATCGCTGCTGCTGCAGATGAACGAGCTGTTTTCCTACCTGAGCAACATGAAGGTCACCTCGATCATCGTCGGCGCCCATTCGGCACGCCTCGATACCTCGAAGGAGCCGGACGCGCTCAGTATCATCACCGACAATATTCTCTCGCTGCGCTACTACGACGAGAACAACGTCGTCCGCAAGGCGATCTGCGCCCTCAAGAAACGGCACGGCCGCCACGAACACGATGTGCGCGTGCTGCACCTGACCGACGCCGGAATCGAGATCGGCGAGCGCGTCCAGGCCAGCCTCGACGAGCCGGGAGTGGCCTCCCTTGAGTTCTGACGCTCCCTCGGCCGCCGCGGTCGCCATCGTGTTCGCGCCGGTCGGCGGCGATGAAGCGGCCTTGCGCCGCATGCTCGAAGACGAGGGCGTGGCCGTGCAGTCCTGTGCCGACGCGCAGGCCTTTTATGCGGCCCTCGACGCCAATGCCTGGTGCGCCATCGTCACCGAGGAAGGGCTGGAGCGCTGCACGCTCGAGGGGCTCGACGCCGGCCTGCGGCGCCAGCCGCCATGGTCCGACCTGCCGTTCCTGGCGCTGGCCGGCCGCGCCGCCGCGCAGGTCGACAGCAACCGTTTCGCGCGCCTGGCGCGGATCGGCAATGTCACGCTGATCGAACGCCCGACCGCGCGCGAGGTGCTGCTGATGTCGATCCGTTCGGCCTTGCGTACGCGCCGCCTGCAGTTCGCCATGCGCGAACAATGGCTCGCACTCGAGCGCCATGCGGCCGGGCTGGAAGCGGCGGTGGCGCAGCGCACGCGGTCGCTGGAGCGCGAAGTGGGCGAACGGCACCGGCTCGAGCGCGCACTGATCGAGGCGCGCCGCCTCGAATCGCTCGGCCGCCTGACCGGCGGCGTGGCGCACGACTTCAACAACATCCTGCAGGTGATCTCCGGCTCCGAAACGCTGCTGCGCATGCTGCTCGCCAAGGAGCCGAACCCGCGCCTCGAGCGCTTGCTCGACAGCATCCGGCGCGCGTCCGGCCATGGCGCCGCGCTGACCCAGCAACTGCTGGCCTACGCGCGGCGCCAGCCCCTCAACAACGTCGTGCTCGACCTGCCGCTGTACCTGCATGCCAGCGGCGAGATGCTGCGCGACGCGGTCGGCGAGGACATCCATATGAGCCTGCACTTGCCGCACGATCTGTGGCCGGTGTCGGTCGATCCGGCCCAGCTCGACGCGGCCCTGCTCAACCTGGCCGTGAATGCGCGCGACGCGATGGCGGGCGGCGGCAGACTGGCGGTGGTGGCCTACGACATCCATCTGCCCGACGCGCGCTTGCCGGAAGCGGGCGCGCTGACCGGCGACTACGTCTGCATCGCCGTTACCGACGACGGCGAGGGCATGTCCGAAAAGACCGCGGGCCAGGCCTTCGAGCCGTTTTTTACGACCAAGTCGGTCGGCAAGGGCACGGGACTCGGCCTGTCCCAAGTGTATGGCTTCGCCAGCCAGAGCCACGGCCAGGCCTTCATCCGCCGCGAACGGGTCGGCACGACGGTCGGCATCCTGCTTCCGCGCAGCACGGACAAGGCCGCACCGGCGGCGGCTCCCGCGCCGGAAGCGGCGCCGCAATCGCTGGCCGGAGTGCGCATCCTGTGCGTGGAAGACGATCCGGTCGTCGCCGACACCATGTGCTCGCTGCTGGCGGAGCTGGACGCGGCCGTCACGCTGGTCGACAGCGCCGACGCGGCCATCGAGGCCGACTTCGGCCAGGTCGACCTGGTCCTGTCGGATGTCATGATGCCCGGGCGCCTGGACGGCATCGGCCTGGTGAACTGGCTCGCCACCCACCATCCGCGCCTGCCGGTCGTGCTGACCAGCGGCTACGTGGTCGACCCCGGGCGGCTGCACACGATCGCCATCGAGTTCCTGCGCAAGCCCTACACCTTGAGCGCGCTGATCGATGCCATGACGCGGGCGCTGGGACGGCAAGCACCTGCCGGCTGAGGGTTGGTCGCGCCTGCCACGGCCGGCAGGACTGACCCAGGCCTTGCTTCGACGTTGTAGCAATCAGTAAACTGCAATATGATCCAGAGCCCATTCCATTGCCGAGGATCCGATTGCATGAAGCCTTTCCCTTCGACCATGTTGCTGGCCGCCTGCCTGGCCTCGTCCATCCCTCTCCAGGCCCAGGCCGCGGCTGCAAAGCAGGCTGCGCCCAGGACGGCATTGAAAGTGGACTTCCAGAAGTTCACGCTGCCCAATGGCCTGGAGGTGATCTTCCACATCGACCGCTCCGATCCGGTCGTGGCCGTCAACCTGACCGCGCATGTGGGATCAAGCCGCGAGAAGGCCGGGCGTACCGGTTTCGCGCACCTGTTCGAGCACCTGCTGTTCCTCGAATCGGAAAACCTGGGCAAGGGTGGCCTCGACAAGATGACCGCGCGCATCGGCGGCTCGGGCGCCAACGGGTCGACCTCGCAGGACCGCACCAATTACCTGCAGACGGTCCCCAAGGACGCGTTGGAGAAAATGATCTGGGCCGAGGCCGATAAGCTGGGCTGGTTCATCAATACCGTCACCGATCCGGTGCTGGCCAAGGAAAAGCAGGTCGTCAAGAACGAGAAACGCCAGGGCGTGGACAACGCGCCTTACGGCCATACGCGCTATGTCATCAACAAGGCCTTGTACCCGGCCGACCATCCGTATAACTGGCAGGTGATCGGGTCGCTGGAAGACCTGCAGAATGCCCAGTTGGAAGATGTGAAGGAATTCTTCCGCCTCTGGTACGTGCCGAACAATGTCACCCTGGTGCTGGCCGGCGACTTCGATCCGGTGCAAGCGCGCAAATGGGTCGAAAAGTATTTTTCCGAGATCAAGCGCGGCGCGCCGATCAAGGCCATGGCCAAGCGCCCTGGCGTGGTCAAGCACACCGTGAAGCTGGTCCACGAAGACAATTTTGCGAAGCTGCCTGAACTGAACATGGCCTGGCCCACGGTCGAAGACTTGCACCCGGACGCGTACGCGCTCGAAGTGCTGGCCGAATACCTGTCCCAGACCAAGCGCGCGCCATTCTATAAAGTGCTGGTGGAAGACGCCAAGCTCGCGCCGAACGTCCAGATCGGCAACCAGAGCGCCGAAGTGGCGGGCCAGTTCATGCTGCGCGTTCGCGCCTTCGAAGGCAAGCCGCTCGACGAGGTGGCCGCCGCGGTCGACAAGGCCTTCGCCACCTTCGAAGCGGAAGGCATTTCCGAGAAAGACCTGAACCGGATCAAGGCCGGCCTGGAAACGCGTTTCTATAACTCGGTGTCGAGCGTGCTCGGCAAATCGGCGCTGCTGGCCGAATACAACTATTTAAATGGCAATCCGGGCTATGTCGCCGAGAGCGTCAAGAAGACGCTGGCGGTCTCGGCCGCCGACGTGCGGCGCGTGTATGCGACCTATATCAAGGGTAAGCCCTTTGTCGCGACCAGCTTCGTCCCGAAGGGCAAGCTGGCGCTGGCCTTGAGCGGATCGAGCAAGGCCGAGGTGGTCGAAGAAAAAGTGGTGCAGGGCGCCGAGAATGCGGTCGATGCGAGTGCCAACGCGGCCTATGCAAAGACGCCGTCCGCCTTCGACCGCAGCAAGGAACCGGCCTATGGTGCCACGCCCGAAGTAAAAGTGCCGCAGGTCTGGGACACGACGCTGGCCAATGGCATGCGCGTGGTCGGCATCGAGAACCGCGAAGTGCCGCTGGTGCAATTCGATATCGCCATCGACGGCGGCTTGCTGCTCGACCGGATCGACAAGGTCGGCGTGGCCAACCTGATGGCGCGCATGCTGACCCAGGGAACGGCGACCAGGACGGCGCAAGAGCTGGAAGAAGCCATCCTGCAACTGGGTGCCACGATCAATGTTGCGGCCCGCACCGAGGACGTGCGCATCAGCGTGACCACGCTGGCGCGCAATTATGAAGCGACCCTGGCCCTGGTGCAGGAAATCCTGTTGCAGCCGCGCTGGGACGAGAAAGAATTTGCTCTCATCAAGCAAAGCGTACTGAGCCAGATTCGCCAGCAGGACGCCGATCCGAACGCGCTGGCCAGCAGGAATTTCAACACGCTGATCTACGCCAAGGATGACCTGCGCTCGCGCAACATCCTGGGCACCGCCGAGACGGTCAATGCGATCACCATCGACGACCTGAAGCGCTATTACGCCGCCAACCTGTCGCCGTCGGTTGCGCGCATGCAGGTGGTCGGCGCCTTGCCGAAAGCGGCGATCGCGCGTTCGCTGGCCGGGCTCGGACGCGAGTGGAAGGCCAGGGAGGTGATCCTGCCGGCCGCCTCGACGGCGGCCGTGCCGGCGCCGGCCAAGGTCTATTTCGTCGATGTGCCGGATGCGAAGCAATCGGTGCTGCAAGTGGGCTACCGCGCGCTGGCGGTCACCGATCCGGACTATTACCCGGCCACGGTGATGAACTACATCCTGGGCGGCGGCGGCTTCGCCTCGCGCCTGACCCAGCAGTTGCGCGAAGGGCAGGGCTATACCTACGGCATCAATTCGAACTTCGCCGGCAGCAAGAGCGCCGGTGCCTTCACCATCGCCAGCGGCGTGCGCAGCAATGTCACGCTGGAGTCGACCCAGCTGGTGAAGCAGATCCTGCAGGATTATCCCGCCACCTATACGGCCGCCGACCTCGAGACCACCAGGAATTTCCTGATCAAGAGTAACGCCCGTGCGTTCGAGACCGCCGCCGCCAAGTTGGCGATGCTCGACAACATCAGCAAGTACGGCTGGCGCGCCGACTACGTCAAGGAGCGCGAGCAGATCGTCAAGGCCATGACGCTGCCGCAGATCCAGTCCTTGTCGCAGAAATACCTGGACCCGTCGAAGATGGTCTGGCTGGTGGTCGGCGACGGCAAGACGCAGCTGCCGCGGATGAAGGCGCTGGGCTTCGATGAGCCGGTCGTGATCGGCAAATAAGGCAAGCGGCCCCATCGCTGCCGGTGGGGTCGCCTTGTCATGCCGGCAGGTCATGGCTATCGACAGAGTGAGATTGTTTCGTGATGTCGAGGCCGATTGCTTGTAGATCGCGGTCACTGTCCTACACTGAAGTATCCGTGACGCCGCATGCCGGCCTCGCGGCTTTCCAACGGCCCGACCTCACGCCCAATCGCGCGACGCCTGTCCCGAAGGCCTTTTCCCGCTTCGTGAAGGAACGATCATGCGTCTCTTTCCCATGCTGTTGCCCGCAGCGCTGCTCCTGTCCGCTGCCGGCGCCGGCGCGCAGAATTTGCCCTATCCCGACGATATCGCACCGGGCTCGACGGTGCAGGTGAGTGCCCCCGCCCGCACCAGCTGGGTCCGGCCCGAACAGGCGCGCCAGATCGCCGGCGCGTATGACATGTCGAACGGCTGGACGCTCAGCGTGCGCGCCCGGTCCGACTATATCGATGCCACCATCGACAACGAAAAGCCGATCCGCCTGATCCCGGTCGCGCCCTATACATTCGTCTCCGTGAATCGCCAGGTCACGATGGAGTTCAACCGAGGCAGTTTTGGCGATGAAATGTCGATGAGTTACGTACCCGACCGCCGTACCGCGCAGGTCGTCGTGCTATCGTCGCGTGTGGCGCAGCGCTGAGGAGCGTCGCCTTATTCGCCCATCAGCACCTTGAGCATGCGTGCGGGGTTGGCGAGAAAGTCGTGCGTGACGCGGTAGTGCTCGGTGTCCTCGTAGGCCACCGGGTGGATGCCGCGCTCGCCGCATTCGTAGATGGTGGCGTTCGGATAGGCCATCAGGATCGGCGAGTGGGTGGCGATGATGAACTGGCTGCCCAGTTCCACCAGCTGATGCAGGCGGCTGAGCATGACGAGCTGGCGCTGCGGCGACAGGGCCGCTTCCGGTTCGTCGAGGATGAACAGGCTGCTGCCGCCCAGGCGGTTCATGAACAGGCTCAGGAAGGCCTCGCCGTGCGACTGTTCATGCAGCGCCTTGCCGCCGAATGCATCGATGATCCTGGGGCCGCCCGGCTCCGCGTCGAGACGTTCGATCTCGGTTCCCACATTGAAGAAGCTTTCGGCGCGCAGGAAAAAACCGTCGCGCGGCAGGCTGATTCCCTTTGCCAGGCGCAGGTGCGCATGCAGGCTCGAATGCGATTCACGGGTCGCAAACCGGAAACTGCGGCTGCCGCCTTCGGCATTGAACCCCATCGCCACCGCGATCGCTTCGAGCAGCGTCGACTTGCCCGAGCCGTTTTCGCCGACAAAGAAAGTCACGTTCGGATGCAGCCGCAGCCGGTCGAGCGAGCGCACCACGGGCAGCGTGAACGGGAACGCTTGCGCATGGGCGGCGGCCGAGGGTTTCAGGCTCACTTCGGACAGGTAGGGATGGTTTTTCATCCTTGAAAGCGGTCACTCGACAAATATCAATAAGATAAAAGTATATTCTTTGCTACAGTGCGGTGTGCTTGTGTTGAAACAAAACGCGCACATACACCGACAACTCGCGAAAAGGTGGTCCGCAATGTCTGCTTCGATGATGGTGCTGGCAGCGGCCAGCGCGTTCGTGTTGTCCCACTTCCTGCTGTCCCACCCCTTGCGCAAGCCGCTCGTGGCTGCCCTGGGCGAGAAGGGCTTCTCTGGCGTGTACTCCGCCCTGGCCTTGCTGACCTTTGGCCTGACCATCTGGGCTTACCGGCGCGCGCCGGCGACGCCGGCGCTGTGGCAAGCGGGCGACGCCCTGTGGGCGCTGGTGACCGTCGTGATGCTGTTCGCTTCCGTCCTGCTGCTGGGGTCTTTCGTGCGCAATCCGGCCTTGCCGGGCGCCGCCGCCAGCGCCGCGACGGCGCAGGCGCGCGGCGTCTACGGCATCACGCGCCACCCGATGATGTGGTCCTTCGCCCTGTGGGGCGCTTGCCACATGCTGGTGTATCCGGTCGAGAAGAATTTCATCCTGGCGGGCGCCATCATCGTGCTGGCGCTGGTCGGCGCGGCGCTCCAGGACCGCAAGAAGGCGGCGCAAGATCCGCAGGGCTGGATCGCCTGGGAAAGCCGAACCAGCTACTGGCCGTTCGCGGCGATCGTCCAGGGCCGCGCCCAATTCGGCGGCTTCGGCATGCATGCGCTCGGCGGCGGCCTGGTGGTCTGGCTGGTGGCCACCTGGGCGCACCTTCCATTGGCCGGCTGGGCGGCGGGCATCTGGCGCTGGGTCCTGTGACAGGCGCCCGAGCGCTTCATCAACCCTGCATCTGGAAGGCCCATAACAGGCTGAGGAACTTGCCTGCGAGCGCAGCGGCGGGCGAGGAGAGGGAATTGATCAGGTCGGATGAACAAGCCATGAGTTTCGTGTAGCTGTGCAGGAGGCTGTTCATAGTGGTGCTTTCTTCTTCTTGTGTCCATCCCCTTGGTGTGCCGCATGAAGTCATGCGGGCAGGGGAGGCCGGAAGGCGCCGTTACTTCACTGCGCTTGCTTCCGTAACACACTATCTCCTGTTGACAGCCGCGCCTCCGTTCGGCACCGCGCTTAGCGATCCGACAATTTTCACCCGTTGTTTTTTTGTCCCTGCTTACGCGCGCCGGCGCGGGCGCCGCGTAGCCAGCGCGCCCAGTCCGAGCCCGAACAAGGCCAGCGTGGCCGGTTCCGGCACCTCGCCCGGCGCCACGGCAGCCACCCCGAAGCCGCTGTAGCCGGCGCTCCCGTCATCGCCGGCGCCGCAGTCGTTCAAAATCGTATTGCCGAGCAGCGTGACCGCCGTTGCCAATGCCCGGCCGCAACCGATGCTGGCGGCCGCGCCGAAGCTCACGCTGTGCTGGGCCAGGATATTTCCCACGAGTGAAGAGGCGGCGCCCAGCGTGGCCGAGCTGCCGACCTGGAAGTAGATGCCGTTGCTGCTGGTGCCGTTGATCACGTTCACCAAGGAGCTCGCCGCCGTGGTCAGCGTGCTGCCGATCTGGAATACGACCACGCCGTGCGGGTCGTTGGCGAAATCGATGGTCAGGGCGCCGGTCAGGGCCGCCGATGTGGCGAAGCGGTACACGCCCGCCGACAGGATGCCGAGGCCGCCGAGGTCTTGTCCAGTCAGGTCGATGGCGCCGCCCAGGCCCGCCAGGCGCGCGTAGGCGGCGCGGGCGTCGGACTGGGCAGCGATGGCGCGGGCGTCGCCCTCGTGCAGCGCGCCGCCGCTGGCGAAGACGACGTCCTTGCTGCCGGTGATCGCCGTGCCGGATGCGACGCCGAGGTCGCCATGCAGCGTGCTCACGCCGCTATTCGTGACGGCGTCCGCGCCCAGCACGGCGAATTGCTGCGCCCCGCCAAGGAAGGGGATGACCTCGGCCTGGGCGCAGCCGCCCGCCAGTGCCAGCATCAGGGGCAGGGCTAGTTTGATGGTGTTCATGTTGTCTCTTCAGAAGTGTTGGTCTGGAATGCACAGGACAACACATGACGTCGAGACGACATCTGAAGAGCGCTGCATTAATAAAATGATATTAACATCAATATGGCTGTGCACCGGTGACACGCGACATACCTGCAACAGCGCTCCCAGTGGCGCGCAAGGCGCCTGATCTTGCAGGGCGCGCCACTGCACCTTGCCAATGGCCGCACGGGGATTTCAATCCCGGCGCGGACGGAATCAGGGCTCGACGCCACCACCCATTGCGGCGTCCTCACATGGGAACAGTGGTCATTGCTGCGGGAGCCAGGCCGCAACGCCATGCCATGTCGACGGACAATGCCCCAGCATATCGGAACTGCAGCGCGCAAGGGTTTGTTATGCCGCGTCGCGCTTCCTGCAAGCCCCCTGGACCCTGTCCCGGCCCGGACTTCATTAATGCGCAGAGTATGCCCAGGGGATAATGGAATCGCTTTCATAGCGGTAGGTAACATGGTAGCCGAAGTCAAATTCCGCTCAAAAAGCATGTGCCTCGACCTAGTCCGATATTTTCAAGAAAATAATGTTTGCGTAGAAAGAAATAAAAATCTATAGTTATAAGCATTGCACTGCGATAATAATTTTCATAGGCATTGTTTTCGCGCTAACTAGAGAGTTGTTACACGCAAGTGCAATGGCGGAGTTGCCCACCGCAGCTTGGGCTTACTAATGAGGATGTTAGAATGAACGTGTTGAACGTAGCAGAAATTGATGCTGTCAGTGGCGCGGGTGACGCGGGTGCTGCGATTGGTGGACTAGCCGGAGGCGTTGGTGGTGTGTTCTACGGCGCAGCAGCGGGAGCCGTCATTGGTTCCGTCTTCGGCCCAGCTGGTGCAATGGGCGGGTGGGTAATCGGTCGCCAGCTTGGCGGCTATTTTGGCTCGGCAGTCGGCGGATATGCTGGTTCAAAACTGCAAAATATGCTCGAAGAACTGACCTCGGTATAAACAGTCGACGAGGAATATCCATTGGCCTGGTTGAGGCCGATGGATTATCTGTTTATTTTCTAAGTTTGTCAGATTGTTATGAGAAATTTTAACTTGAGCAAGGTGGCGCTTTTTATCAACCTGGGTTGCTTAGTCGTTGGGATATTGACTTACAGCCTGGTAGCGTCGAAGAGTGCGGTGGCGTCAACAGTTATTGCCAGCCTTTGCTCGCTGGGAGGGGCGTATGTCTGCGCGCTTTTCATTACCAAGCGTTTAAGTAAATCTCCTTTAGGCGCGGGAGGCACCGATGTCAATTCTGTCGGGCCTGTGGGCGCCAAGTTATTAATGTATGTACCGATGCTTTTAACGAGTTTCGAGGTCGCTTCGCTCCTGCTGTTTCACGGGAACCCTCACTCGGTAAGCTGGGTGCATATTGTGGCGGCGTGCGCAGCCGGCCAAAATGCCGAGGCAGTATTTCGAGATTCGCCATAGGCGGCGCGCAGCCGTAACCCTGCGCACCGATGCCGGGCGTTTTTCGCAGGTCTCGATGTGCGCAAACATGTGCAAAAGAATGCCGATGCCTCACTGACGCACGCCAGTCGGGGTATCAGTAGTGCCGCATCACCGACCCTGCAGGTCGCGCCACTGCACCTTGCCGGTCGCCGACTTCGGCAGCGCGTCGCGAAATTCGACGATGCGCGGGCTTTTGTAGGCCGCCATGTTCTGGTGCGCCCAGTCGACGATTTCGCTCTCGCTCACCCGGCCGGCAAAGCCATCTTTGAGCGCGACCACCGCCTTCACGGTTTCGCCGCGCCGCGGGTCGTTACTGGCGACGACGCAGACTTCGCGGATCGCCGGATGGCGGTACATCAGCGCTTCCACTTCCGCCGGCCACACCTTGTAGCCCGATGCATTGATCATGCGCTTGAGGCGGTCGACCATGAAGAAATAGCCGTCTTCATCGACCCGGCCGATGTCGCCGGTGCGCAGGAAGCGCTTGCCGTCGATCTCGACGAAAGTATCGCGGGTCGCCTCCGGATTGTTCCAGTAGCCCTGCATCAGCTGCGGCCCGTGGACGACGATCTCGCCCACTTCGCCCACGCCCAGGCTGCGCATGTCGGCGTCGACCACGCGCGCATCGACGTCCTGGATCGGAATCCCGAGGCACTGCTTCTTGGTGCGCTCGGACGGGTTGACGTGGGTCGGGGCGATGGTCTCGGACATGCCGTAGCCCTCGACGTAATCGATGCCGAGCAGGTCGTGCATCTTTTGCGCGATCGCATCCGGCATGGCCGCGCCGCCGCCGGAGAGGCGCGTGATGCTCGACAGGTCGTAGTCGTCGATGCGCGGGCTGGAAAGCAGGTCGATCACCATCGTCGAAATGAGCTGGGTGGCGTTGACGCGGTGGCGCCGGATGCATTCGGCCGCCATGTCGCGGTCCCAGCGCGCCATCAGCACGATGGTCCCGCCGATGAAGATCGGCCCGTTCATCCCGCCCTGCATGCCGGTCACGTGGAACAGGGGCAGGACGCTCAAGGCGATCGCATCCTGCTGGGCGCCGAACCACTGCACGCCGGCCACGGCGTTGTACATCACGCTGCGGTGGGTGTGCATGCAGCCTTTCGGTAGGCCCGTGGTGCCGGAAGTGTAGGGCATGGCGCACAAGTCGTCGGGGCCGGCCGTGAGCGGGCCTGGGCGGCAGCCGCGCGCCAGCATGGCGTTCCAGGCGACGACGCCTTCGCCCTCGAGCGCGCGGCGCGGCGCGGCGACGAACTCGGGGACGTCGAGGTCGGTGGAGCGGGTGAGATGGTCCGAATAGGTCGCCACCAGCACATGGCGCAGGATCGGCCCCACCAGGGGCGCGACCTGCTTGACCAGGTCCTGCGGCACGAAGACGGTCGAGGCGCCGGTGTCGCTGACGTAGTGGCGCAGTTCCTCGGTCAGGTTCATCGGGTTGACCGGCACCACGACCGCATTCGCGCGCAGGATCGCGTAGTAGGCGATGATGAACTGGGGGCTGTTCTGCATATACAGCAGGACGCGGTCGCCGCGCTGGACGCCGCATTCGGACTGCAGATACCCGGCCACCAGCTCGGCCTCGTTCTTGAGGTCGGCGTAGCTGAGCGGGGTATCGTAGAACACGATCGCCGCCTTGTCCGGATAGCGCGCGGCCGAGACCTCGAGGTTGAAGAACAGGTTGGTCTGGGGGATGGTCAGGTGGCGCGGCAGGGAGCGCGGCCAGAAATCGGCAGGGCGTTCGGACATATTGCGGTGTCTCCTCAATAATCGACGAAGGTGCCCGCCTTTCTGGCGCAAGCGTAGCACCTTCAATCATACAGAAGATTGAAACGTCGAATCAGTCCTCGACGAATACCACCGCGCTGCGCGGCGGGATGCTGAAGCCGCCGCTGGCCGCGTCGAAGCGGGCCTGGGCGGCGCGCTTGTCGCCGGCCGCCTGGGCGCCGTGCACCGGATGCAGGCGCAGGCGCTTGCCGCGCGCTTGATCGTCGGTCACCACATGGGCCACCTTGTCGACGTTGATGAAGTAGCGGATGCCCGCGAAACCGGCACCGGGGTAGCTGCTGCCATCGAGGTGGGCGGCGACCACGGTCGGCTCCTGTTGCGGGCCGACGTTGAAGAAGCGCAGGCGCTGCGCCACCTCGTCGGCCGTGCGCAGCCGGAACAGCGTGGAGCTGGCGCGGATCGCGAGCAGGTCGCGGAAGGCGTCGCGCGCGAAGGCGATGTCTTCAGGCTGGGGACGCAAGGCCGGATTGGCCAGCAGCGGCTGGAACAGCGGCCAGTTCTTGGCATTGTCCTCGGCCGGGGGCAGGCCGGTGCCGAAGAAATTGGTGCGGTAGCTCCAGTCGATGCGGTTGAACCAGTCGCCCGAATTAAAGCTGTTGCGGTCGAGGGACTTGGAACGCAGGATGTCCGAGCCGGCGTGGAAATAGGCCACGCCCTGGCTGAAGGCATTGATCGCCAGGCCCAGCACCTGCACGCGGGCGCGCTCGGCGCTCGAGGTGGCGAGCGGCAGTTTCAGGGCATTGGCGTCGTACAGGGTCTGGTTATCGTGGTTCTCGACATAGTTCACCGTTTCGCCCGGCGCGCTGGCGTAGCCGGCCGGCTGGCCGCCGTACTTCATGTCTTCCAGCTTGCGCGTGACGCCGTCCGCATTTACCAGCGGGTAGCTGCGCACGGTGCCGGCCAGGCCGACGCGGATCGTGTCGGCCGCCTGCAGCAGGTCGGCGCGCGGGCGCTCGCCCGCCATGGCGTTGGCATCGTAGACCAGGCCATTGATATAGCCCTGCTGCTTGATCACCGCCTCGCCCGAGTCGCCGGCGCTGCCGCCGCGGGCGGCGTCGCGCGCGCGGTCGCTGAAGGTGCCGATGCCGCTGCCGTTGAGCGAGAGCTGCGAGGCCTGCACGAAGCGCGCGCCGTTTTCCACTTCGCCGAAGTTCCAGCCTTCGCCGATCAGCTCGACGTTGCGGTCGGTCGCCATGTTGACCGCCGACTGCAGGCGCTCCATCGCCGCGCGCGGCTGGTGGCCCATCAGGTCGAAGCGGAAGGAATCCATCCGGTAGTGCCTGGCCCACAGCACGGCCGAATCGATCATGAGTTTGGCCATCATCGCGTTTTCGGTCGCGGTGTTGTCGCAGCAGGTCGACTGGGTGACGGCGCCGGCCGCATCGAGGCGGTGGTAGTAGCCGGGCACGACGCGGTCGAGCACCGATTTCTCCTTCTGGCCGGCGGCGAAGGTGTGGTTGTAGACGACGTCCATGCCGACCCGCAGGCCGGCGCGGTGCAGGTTCATCACCATTTCGCGCAATTCGACGATGCGGCGCGCGCCGTCCTGCGCGTCGCTGGCGTAGCTGCCTTCGGGCGCGTTGTAGTGGTAGGGATCGTAGCCCCAGTTGTAGCAGTCGCCGGCGGCGCTCTTCATCACCAGTGCCTGCTGGCTTTCGCTGTCGGCGGCGCCAGCCGGTGTCGGGCGCGCGCAGGCCTGTTCGGGCACGCTGGCGATGTCGTAGACGGGCAGCAGGTGGATGTCGGTCAGGCCGGCTTTCGCCAGGGCGGTCAAATGGCGCATGCCGTTCGAGCTGGTCTCGCCGAAGGCCGTGTACTTGCCGCGTTTCGCCGCCGGCACGGTGGTGTCGTCGCGCGAGAAGTCGCGCACGTGCAGTTCGTAGACCGTCATGTCGGCCTGCGCCTTGACGGTGGCCGGCGCCTGGTGCGCATCCCAGCCCTTCGGTTTCAGGGCGGCGGCATCGAGGTCGGCGATATAGCTGCGTTTCGAATCGGTGGTGAGGCTGACCGAATACGGGTCGGTGACGAGGTTGCGTACCAGGCCGGCGCCGTCGGCCACGACATCGACCGCGTAGGCGTAGTAGCGGCCCGACAGGTTGGCCTTGATCCGTGCGCGCCAGGCGCCGGTGCGCGCATCGAAGACCAGCGGGTGGATGGCGCGGGCGCGGCCGGCGCCCTTGTCGTAGACGCAAACGGACACCTGCTGCGCGCTCGGCGCCCACAGCGTGAAGCCGGTTTCGCCTTTGCGCGGCGTGGCGCCCAGGTCGGGAATGGTTTGCGCGGCGGCGTACAAGTCGTCGAGGGCACCCGCCGCTTGCAGGCGCGTCGCTGCGAGGACGGTGCCGTGCGCGTCTTCGCGCACCAGCACCAGCTGCTCGCGGTGCAGCTGGGCGAGACGGGACAGGTCGGCCTCATTCACCGCCAGGACCGGGCCGGCGGCGACATACTTGAAGCGCTGCGCCGCCGGTGCGGGAACGGCGCCCGCATGTACGCTCAGCGCCAGCGCGCCGGCCGCGCCCCGCACCTGCGATCCGACCGCGGCGGTGATGGCGCCGTTGGGAGAGTGGTAGAGGCGGAAGCGTCCCTCGCCGGCCATGCCGGGCCACTGCGCGAGACGGCGGTCGAGCCAGACGGCGCGCGCTTCGAGTTGATCCGGGGCGGCCTGCAGCACCGTGGCATAGCCAGGCGCGTCGCAGGCTTGCAGGGGGATGGCGGCGAAGGCCGGGCCGGCGAGGACGGCGGAGGCGGCGAGCGCCATGGAGCGAATGTGTTGGGTCATGAAATGGGCTGGAGTTCTCGTAATTTAGTTACGGCCGCGAAAGCGAAGCGGCAAGAATAGCGTGGATCGGCGGCATTATCGATGTAATTTTACTAGCTGGATTCGTCCCGCAGATTTCATGCGCTATAGTTGTCGTATCGGCCAGGGAAAAAGGTGGATGCGATGAAAGCTCGTCTGCAGGGCGCGCGGTATTTGTCTTTCCTCTTGAGCGTGGCAATGTTCGCCGGTCCGCCGGCGGCCTGGGCGCAGCCGGCCGGTGCGGCTTGGGCGGCATTCCAGGCGGCTCACTTCCCGGGTAAAACGATGGAAGTCGCGCCCTTCGTCCATTTGACCGCGCCCGCGCGCGCGGCCAGCGGCGAGCAGGTGCCTTTCTCCTTCCACATCGATTATCCGATGACGGCGAGCCGGTACATCAAGTCGGTCACCCTGTTCGTCGATGAAAACCCGGCGCCCCTGACGGCGGTGTTTCACTTCACGCCACAGAGCGGCAAGGCCGAAATCGACACCCGGATCCGCTTTGAATCGGACTCGCCGGTGCACGTCGTGGCCGAATCGAGCGACGGCAAGCTGTATGTGAATACGGTGACGGTAAAGGCGTCGGGCGGTTGCGGCGGCACGACGCTCGGCGACAACGCGGCCGCGCTGGCGGCGGCGGGCAAGATGAAACTCGCGCTCGACGGCCCGTTCAAACGCGGAGAGGTGAACAAGGCCCGGCTCCTGATCAAGCATCCGATGTACACCGGTTTGCAGCGCGACTTGTCCACGAATGGTTATCGGCCGGCTTTCTTCATCGAGAAGATCGACGTCAGCTATAACGGCAAGCCGGTGCTGACGGCCGATACGGCGATCGGCATGAGCGAAGACCCGTCGATCCAGTTCGCTTTCCTCGCCGACCAGCCCGGCCCGCTGCAGGTGGTCATTCGCGACAGCAAAGGCGCCACCTTCCGTCAAACGCTCGACATCGGCGGCTAGATGCCGCCGGCATGGCCTCGAAGGACGCGCTGGGCGCCATCACCAGCCTGCCGACGCGCCATGGTGGCGGCAGGGCGGCAGCTGTTTGACCTCGTCAACCGGCGCAATGCCGATCCGATCTACCCGGCTGTGGATTAGGAGTGAGACGATGCATAGGCGCGATTTTCTTGCATGGGGATTGGCCGCATCGGCATGGCCGTCCATGGCGTCGGCTTTCGCCACGAGCGCGCGTGCGCGTCCAGCCTCCCTCGGGCGGGTAGTCGTTGTCGGCGCCGGCTATGGCGGCGCCACCGCGGCCAAGTACCTGAGACTGATGAGTGGCGGGCGCATCGAGGTCATTCTCGTCGACCGGAACGCCGATTTTGTTTCTTGCCCGGTGAGTAACCGCGTGCTCGGTGGCCAACGAACGCTGGCGCAGCTCACCTTTGGCTACGGTTCGCTGCGCCAACACCACGGCGTCAAGTTCATGCGCGCCGGCGTGACGGCGATCGACGCGGACAAGCAGCGGATCGTCATGGGCCGGCAAACACTGTCCTACGACCGGCTGGTCGTCGCCCCTGGCATCGACTTCAACTATGACGCCTTTCCACTGCTCGCCGACGCGCAGCAGCAGATTCCCCATGCCTGGAAAGCGGGAGCGCAAACGCGCACTCTGCGCCAGCAACTCGTCGCCATGCCCAATGGCGGCGTGTTCACGATCGTGGTGCCGGCGCAGCCGTACCGCTGTCCGCCCGCGCCCTACGAGCGCGCCTGCCAGGTCGCCTTCTACCTGAAGACGCATCAATCCCGCGCCAAAGTCATCGTGCTCGACGCCAATCCCGTGATCACCTCGAAACGTGCCCTGTTCGAACGGGCCTGGCGCGACCTGTATCCGGGCATGATCGAGTATGTGCCGGGCAGCGAGCTGCGCCAGGTCGAGGTGGCGAGCAAGACCGTCAAGACCGTGTTCGATACCGTGAAATCGGATGTGCTGAACTTCATTCCACCCCAGCGCGCCGGGCGCCTTGCGCAAGACGCCGGCCTGGCCAACGTGGAGCAGCGCTGGTGCGAAGTCGACTTCCTCAGTTACGCGTCGGCGGTGCTGCCGCAGGTGCACGTGATCGGCGACGCGATCGAGTCCAACCTGCCCAAGTCGGCCCATCTGGCCAACGCGCAGGCCAAGATCTGCGCGCGTGCCATCGTCGACCTGATGCTGGGCCAGGCGCCCGACCCGGCACCGAGCTTCGAGAATACCTGCTACAGCTTTATCGACGACCGGCAGGCGATGCATATCTCGACCTTGTATCGCTACGATGCGCTGAAAAAGAGCATGCAGGCGGAAGGGAGCGGGATCTTGTCGGAGCATGCATCGGCGCAGGAAGGCGTCGATGCCGATGCGTGGGCGCAGCGCATCTGGGGCGATGTGCTCACTTAGAACCTATCCCAGTAGGGAATGAGTCGTTGCTGACGCGCCTGACAAGCGGCTGCTGCGTTGCTCGTCGTTGCATGGCTCGCCATGCGGCCTCCTCGCGCCTTGCCCCCGCTTGCCATGCATCGTCATCAACTTCCTCCTCCCTACTGGGATAGGTTCTTAGAACCTATCCCAGTAGGGAATGAGTCGTTGCTGACGCGCCTGACAAGCGGCTGCTGCGTTGCTCGTCGTTGCATGGCTCGCCATGCGGCCTCCTCGCGCCTT
>Ga0213836_100091_pt1 | contig 97847 bp, 87 predicted proteins | sample SWPATP03_FD_160578 | JGI IMG/M metagenome (GOLD analysis project Ga0213836, IMG submission 160578) | Coastal seawater microbial communities from Marineland, Florida, United States - SWPA TP0 #3 | ecosystem: Environmental > Aquatic > Marine > Coastal | place: USA: Florida | collected 2016-08-05
TTGCCCTGCCAGTCGCGCCGGATCGCCGTCATCCGGTACGGCATCACCAGGCTGTTCGCGCCGCCCCAGCTGTAGCCGATGCCGAACAGGGTCAGCGCATCGACGAAGCGGTCGATCTGTTCCTGCGTATAGCGCTCGTCGAAAATGACCGAGAACAGGCCGCCGGCGCCCGAAAAATCGCGCTTCCAGTATGCGTGACCCGGGCAGTCGGCAAACGCCGGGTGCAGCACGCGCGTGATCTCGGGCCGCGCCTGGAGCCAGGCGGCAACCGTGCGCGCGGCGGCGTCGTGGGCGTCGAAACGCAGTTTCATGCTCGGCAGAGCGCGCATCACGAGCCAGGCGTCGTCGGCGCTGACACCCTGCCCCAGGCGCATATGGGCCGTGGCGAGCTGCTCGTGCAGCGCGCGATCGCGCGTGATCACGGCGCCCATCAGCACGTCGGAGCCGCCCGACTGGTATTTGGTCAGCGCTTGCATGATGATGTCGACGCCGAGCGCGAAGCCGCGCAGGGCCAGACCGGCCGACCAGGTGTTGTCGAGCGCAACCAGCACGCCGCGCGCCCTGGCGGCGGCGCAGATGGCTGGCAAATCCGGCACTTCCATCGACACCGAACCGGGCGACTCGGCCCAGATCAGTTTCGTGTTGGGTTGGATGAGCTCGGCAATGCCGGCGCCGATCATCGGGTCGTAATAGCGCGCCGTGATGCCGAAGTCGTTCGCCAGCCAGCGCCCCAGCTCGCGGTTCGGATTGTAGACGTTGTCCGGGAGCAGCACGTCGTCGCCGGTTTTCAGGAACGCGAAGTCGACCATCGCGATCGCCGCCAGGCCCGACGGAGCCAGCAGGCAATCCTTGCCGCCCTCGATCTCGGCCAGGCGCGCTTCCAGCGTGAACGTGGTCGGCGTGCCGTGCAGGCCGTAGGTGTAGGCGTTCTTCTCTTTCCACTCGCTCGAGCGCATCGCCGCCACGTTCTTGAACAACACGGTCGAAGCGTGGTGGATGGCCGGCGGGAAGGCGTCGAAGCCTTCCGGCGCCTGGTAGTCGGTGTGGACCAGCGTGGTCTGGAGCGACTTGTTCGCCATCGCGTCTTCCCTGTTAAACCGGGCTGGCCCAGAGGTCGTGGGCGTCGGCGCGGGTCACCAGGACGTCGGCGAACTGGCCGACCGCCAGCTTGGTCTTACCCGGCACCAGCGAGCGCTTGATATGGACCACGCCGTCGATTTCCGGCGCATCGGCGCTCGAGCGGCCGATGGCTTCGCGCGGGCCGACTTCGTCGATCAGCACGCGGATCGTCTTGCCGACCTTGGCCTGCAGGCGCTTGAGCGAAATTTCTTCCTGCAGCAGCATGACGCGGGCACGGCGCTCTTCGCGCACTTCCTGCGGCACCGGGTTCTCGAGCAGGTTCGCGGTCGCGCCTTCCACCGGCGAGTAGGCGAAGCAGCCCAGGCGGTCGATCTGCGCTTCTTTCAGGAAGTCGAGCAGGTATTCGAACTCGGCCTCGGTCTCGCCGGGGAAGCCGGCGATGAAGGTCGAGCGGATCGTCAGGTCCGGATTCATCGCGCGCCAGGCCAGGATGCGGTCCAGGTTCTTCTCGCCGGAGGCCGGGCGCTTCATGCGCTTCAAGACGTCCGGGTGCGCGTGCTGCATCGGGATGTCGAGGTAAGGCAGGACATGGCCGTCGCCCATCAGCGGGATCACCTGGTCGACGTGCGGGTACGGGTAGACATAGTGCAAGCGCACCCAGGCGCCGTACTGGCGCGCCAGCTGGCCGAGCGCCTCGGTCAGGTGGGTCATGTGGGTCTTGATCGGGCGGCCGTTCCAGAAACCGGTGCGGAATTTGACGTCCACGCCGTAGGCGCTGGTGTCTTGCGAGATGACCAGCAATTCCTTGACGCCGGCCTTGAACAGGTTTTCCGCTTCGATCAGCACTTCGTGGATCGGGCGCGAGACCAGGTCACCACGCATCGACGGGATGATGCAGAAGCTGCAGCGGTGGTTGCAGCCCTCGGAAATCTTCAGGTAGGCATAGTGCTTGGGCGTGAGCTTGACGCCATGGTCCGGCATCAGGTCGATGAAGGGCTCGTACGGTTTCGGCAAGTGCAGGTGCACCGATTCCATGACCTCGGCCATCGCACGCGGGCCGGTCACGGCCAGCACCTTCGGGTGTACCTTGGTGATGATGTCGTCGCCCGCCGCATCCTTTTTCGCGCCCAGGCAACCGGTGACGATGACGCGGCCGTTCTCGGCCAGCGCCTCGCCGATGGCGTCGAGCGACTCCTGCACCGCGGCGTCGATGAAGCCGCAGGTGTTGACGATGACGAGGTCTGCGCCGGCATACGACTTGGCGGTCTGGTAACCCTCGGCGCGCAGCTGGGTCAGGATCTGTTCCGAGTCGACCAGCGCCTTGGGGCAGCCGAGCGAGACGAAGCCGACCTTCGGGGCGGCTGCGGGGGCGGCAACAGCGGCTTCAGGGTTGGCGGCGGGGACGGGATTGCGACGGAGTTCGAGCATGGGCGGGAGGCGGGATAAATTCTGGGCAATCGGCGATTGTACAGGAAGCGGCGTGCAAGGAGAACCGCGGGGGCGGTTTTGCCGGGCGCGGCGGGCCGTTGCGCAACGCCGATGCCGGAAAGACAAAATGCCCGGCACGGGTCCGGGCATTCGTATGACTGCGCGATTTACTTCTTGTCGGCCGGCGGGACCGGCGGAAAGGGAAACGCGCTGAACAAGGCCTTGCTCTGGTTTTGCATCTGTTCCTGCATCTGCACGAACAGGTTCTTGCTCTGGTCGATGTAACTGTTCATCATGCCCTGCATCATCGGGCCTTGGACGTTCATGAACTGGGTCCACATTTCCGGGCTGAAGGGCTTGCCTTCGACGGCGCCGGCGGCGCTGCTGGTGAACTTGTTCTGGATGTCGGTGAAGGCCTGGACGTTCTTTTCCAGGTAAGAACCCATCATGCCCTGCATCGCATGGCCGTAGTACCGGATGATCTGGGCCAGCACCACGCTCGAAAACATCGGCGCGCCGTTCGCTTCCTCTTCCAGGATGATCTGCAGCAGGATCGCGCGGGTCAAGTCTTCACTGGTCTTGGCGTCGACCACCGTGAACTCGTCGGCGTCGAGGACCAGTTGCTTGACGTCGGTCAGGGTGATGTAAGAACTGGTCTGGGTGTCGTAGAGACGACGGTTCGGGTATTTCTTGATCAGGCGTTCAGTACTGTTTTTTGCACTACTCATCTCAAGTTCCATTATTGCGCCGCCTGGTGGGCAGCGCGCTGCGAAGATTATTCAAATGTCGCGCCGGCTTGTCTCGCCGGCTTGCCGCGTTGGCCGTCCCGGCCGGCTGAATGTTGCCGGGCAGGACGAGCCGCCTAAAAATACCACGTTCGATACGCAGGTGCAGCAATTATCGCTTTTGCCACTGAATTTATTTCATGGCAAGTACCACAGCGCGGCCCGGGCTTATTCCGCCCGTTGTTTCACATAGCGTCCCGGCGCCGGTTCCGTCGGCCGGTAGCTGTCGTTGCCGGCCTGGGCCGGCGCCGGCAGGTCCGCGCCGCCGTTTTCTTGCAGGAAGCGCGCCCATTCCGGCCACCAGCTTCCCTTGTGTTCGGTTGCGCCGGCGAACCATTCCTCGGCCGTGCGCGGCGCCTTGGCGCCCTCCTTGCGCCCCTTCTTTTCGCCCGTGGCGTCATTCACCCAGTAGCTGCGCTTGCCTTTCGAGGCCGGGTTGATCACGCCGGCGATATGGCCGGAGGCGCCCAGCACGAAGCGGTTCGCCTTCGGCTTGCCCGGATTGAGCAGCGCGGCCGAGGCAAACGCGGCCGGCCACGGCACGATGTGGTCTTCCTTCGAGCCGTACAGGAAGACCGGCGCGTCGATGCGGCCGAGGTCGACCGGCACGCCGCACACCGTCAGCTGGCCCGGAACCTTCAGCTTGTTCTCGAGATAGGTGTTGCGCAGGTACCAGCAGAACATCGGCCCCGGCAAATTGGTGCTGTCGGCATTCCAGTACAGCAGGTCGAAGGCCGGCGGCACCTTGCCCTTCAGGTAGTTTTGCTGGACATAATTCCAGACCAGGTCGTTCGGACGCAGGGCCGAGAAGGTGGTCGCCAGGTCGCGTCCCGGCATGATGCCGCCCTTGGCCAGCTTGGCTTCGCGCTGGGCCACCTGGTTTTCGTCGACGAAGACCTCGACAACGCCGGTGTCGGAGAAATCGAGCAGCGTGGTCAACAGCGACAGGCTGGCCGCCGGCTGCTGGTCGCGCGCGGCCAGCACCGCCAGCGCGGTCGCCGCGATGGTACCGCCGACACAGAAACCGAAGACATGCACCTTGTCCTGGCCGGTGATCTCGCGCGTGACCTTGATCGCCTCGATGGCGCCGCGTTCGATGTAATCGTCCCAGGCCAGGTTGGCCATCGACTGGTCGGGATTGCGCCAGGACACCATGAACACGGTATTGCCCTGCTCGACCACGTAGCGCACCACCGAGTTTTCCGGCTGCAGGTCGAGGATGTAGAACTTGTTGATGCACGGCGGGATCATCAGGAGCGGCACCGCGCGCACCGTCGGCGTGGTCGGGCTGTACTGGATCAGCTGGAACAGTTCGTTCTCGTAGACCACCTGACCGGCCGTGGTGCCGACATTCTTGCCCACTTCGAAGGCCGACTCGTCGGTCTGGGAGATGCGGCCCTTGGCCAGGTCTTCCAGCATGTGCTTGAGGCCCTTGGTCAGGCTCTCGCCCTTGGTCTCGATGAGCTGGGCCTGGGCTTCCGGATTGGTCGCCAGGAAGTTAGCCGGCGACATGGCGTCGACCATTTGCTGTACCGTGAAGCGGATCTTCTGGCGCTCGCGCGGACCGGCTTCGACCGCGTCGGACAGGGCCATCAGGAATTCGCCGTTGAGCAGGTAGGAGGCGGCGGTGAAGGCGGCGAAGGGCGTGGCCGTCCATTCGGCGCTAGCGAAGCGCTTGTCGGCCAGCGCCGGCGTCTTGCCGGACATGAAGTCCTGCCACATCTGCCCCACTTTTTGCAGGTAATCCTGGCGTAACGCGTCCATGCGCGCCGGGGCAATCGTGACGTTGAAATCCTTGAATACCCCGGCCAGCGGATTGGCCGCCGCGGCGCCGGCGCCGGTGGCCGCGGGCATCTTCATCCACCCCTGCCAGGCCGCGGGATCGGTCAGCTGGGTCATCCAGGTGGTGGCGAAAGCTTGTGGGTCGGGCATATTCATGTCGGCGTCCGTTAGAATCGGTTATCAATCGCTGGCACACCAGCGACCATCGTGGAGAAAAAGTATGTGGATCGTTGCAATCGGCTGGAGCTATGTCGTCATCCTGATGGCGGCGACGGAAACGTCGATCACCGCGGGGATCATGACATTTCTTCTATACTGCATGATACCCCTGTCTCTGCTTTTTTACCTCACCGGAGGCAAGCGGCGCCAGGCGCGCCGCGCACTGGCGGCCGCCACCGTCGCCCGGCAGGCGGCGCAAGCGCAGGCCGAGGCGCAGGCGGCGCCGCACGATGAGGAGCTTGTTGCAAAAAAAGTACAGGCGCCGGGCGCCGGCAACTAGAGAGTATTGATGACGCCGGAAGGCGTCACTTGAGCCAGATCAAACTCGCCTGGCGTCCCGTTACGCCATCGCGGCGGTAGGAATAAAAGCGCTCCACCTGGCTCGCGGTGCACTGCCCGCCGCCCGCCACCTGCGTGACGGCGTCGCGCGCCAGCATCAGGCGCGCCAGGGCGAACATGTCGGCCAGGTACTTGCCGGGATGCCCAGCACGGGCGGCAAAGGCGAAGCCGATATCGGTCCGCGGCAAGGCGCGCGCAAAACTGTCGAACACGTCCTGCCCGACCTCGAAGGCCTGTGCCCCGATCGCCGGCCCCAGCCAGGCCGTGATCTCGCCGGCCCCTTGTGCGCGCATCCGCGCCAGCGTCCGGCCCAGCACACCGCCGGCCAGGCCGCGCCAGCCCGCGTGCGCGGCCCCCACCACCCCGCCCTGGCGGTCGGCGAACAGCACCGGCAGGCAGTCGGCGGTGAGAATGGCGCAGACCACGCCCGGCCTGGTGGCGATACTCGCGTCGCCGGTGCGCACCGGCTGGTCGACGCCGACCGTGGCGGCATCGACCACGTCGACCCCGTGCACCTGGGCGATCCAGGCCGGGCGCCCGGGCAAGAGCGCCTGCAGGCGGGCCCGGTTCTCGCCGACCGCCGCCGGATCGTCGTTCACGTGCAGGCCGAGATTCAGGCCGCCGCCCGCGCCGCCGCCGTCATACGGGCCGCGCGAGACGCCGCCGCGGCGCGTGGTGGCCAACGCGCCGACGTTCGGCGGCAGGTCCGGCCAGTCCGGGATGACGAGCGCGCGCGGATCCATCAAGCCGCTTCCGGCTCGGGAATGCCGGCCTTGGCGATCAGCTCGGCGAAGTCGTCGGCCAGCGGCACGACCCATTCGACGGCCTCGCCCGTGGCCGGGTGCACCAGGCCCAGGCGGCGCGCCTGGAGTGCCTGGCGGTGGAATACCGGCGACAAATGGGTCTTGCCGTAGACCGAGTCGCCCACCAGGCCGAAGCCGATCGAGAGCATGTGGACGCGGATCTGGTGGGTGCGGCCGGTTTCGAGGCGGCACTGCACCAGGCTGACCGGACGGCGGTCGAGCATGCCTTCGGCCAGGCGCGTGTAATGGGTGATCGCCGGCTTCGCGCCCAGGCTGCTCGACACGGCCATCTTGACGCGGTCTTTCGGATGCCGGCCCATCGAGGCGTCGATCGTGCCCGACAATTGCGGCGTGCCCCAGACCAGCGCGAAGTATTCGCGCTTGACGGTGCGTGCCTGCAGCTGGCGCACGAGATCGGTCTGCGCGGCCAGCGTCTTGCCGACCACCATCAGGCCACTGGTGTCCTTGTCGAGGCGGTGCACGATGCCGGCGCGCGGCACCGAACAGAGTTGCGGCGCATGGTGCAGCAGGCCGTTGAGCAGCGTGCCCGACCAGTTGCCGGCGCCCGGATGCACGACCAGGCCGGCCGGCTTGTTGATCACCATGATGTGCTCGTCTTCATAGACGATGTCCAGTGCGATTTCCTCGGGCGCGAACGCGGTATCCTCGGGCGCCGGCTGCGGCAGCACTTCGATGGTCTCGTCGCCGTAGGCGGTGTCCTTGCCGCGCGCGGTCTTGCCGTCGACCAGCACGTGGCCGCCGTCGAACCACAGTTGCAGGCGGCTGCGCGAAAACTGCGGCACCAGCGAGGCGACGACCTTGTCGAGGCGCTGGCCGCAAGCCGATTCGTCCAGGTGCAGGGTGATCGGAGAGAGGTCGATGCCGTTCGGGGCGACGAAGGCGACATCGTCGATGTCGTCGTCGAAATCGGTGTCAAGGGGCAAATCCGCCGAAATCGGCGCAGGAGTTAATATCACGTCAGTCCCATCGGCTATAATCAGCCGTTCGTTGAATCTAGGTAAAACTTTTCTGCAAAAAGCTATGCAAAAAAAACTGTTGGTAGTGGTTGCTATGAGTGCCCTGTTGGGTCTGTCCGGCTGCGGGCTGTTGCCTGACAAAACCGACGAGACCGCAAAGTGGTCAGCGGAGAAATTATACGCTGAGGCACGCGAAGAGATGTCCGGCGCCCATTATGAGGCGGCGATCAAGTTATTCCAACGCCTCGAAGCGAATTATCCGTTCGGCACCTACGCCACCCAGGCGCAGATGGAAATCGCCTATGCGCACTACAAGGCGCAGGACCAGGCGGAAGCGCTGGCCGCGGTCGAACGCTTCATCAAGCTGCACCCGAATCATCCGCAAGTGGACTACATGTACTACTTGCGCGGCCTGATCAGCTTCAACGACCAGATCGGCTTCCTCTCCGTGATCTACGCGCAAGATCCGACCGAACGCGACCCGAAAGCGACGCGCGAAGCCTTCGCCGCCTTCAAGGCCCTGGTCGACCGCTTCCCGAACAGCAAGTACGCGCCGGATGCGATCGCGCGCCTGAACTACCTGATCAACGCGATGGCTTCGTACGAAGTACACGTGGCGAACTATTACTATCGCCGTGGCGCCTACCTCGCCGCCGTCAACCGCGCGCAGAACGCCGTGGCCGACTACAGCGGTGCGCCGGCACGCGAAGAAGCGCTGTTCATCATGGTGCGCAGTTACGACAAGCTCGGCATGCTGCCGCTGCGCGACGATACCCAGCGCGTCCTGACGCTGAACTATCCGAACAGCCGCTTCCTCAATCCGAACGCCAAGGGCGACGCCCGCTGGTGGCAGTTCTGGGCCAAGTCGGGACCGAAAGCTTCGCCGAAAGATGCGCTGAAATAATTTCGCGCAAGCGGCGCAAGACTGCGGGGCGGGCCTGATGCCCGCCCCGTCTCGTTCAGGCGGCGAGTTTCCTGCGAAACACCCAGTCGTGCTCGCTGGACGCGGTGGGCACGAAGGCATAGCCGTCGACCGCGAAGGCCTTCAGTTCCTGCGGGTCGGTGATGCCGTTCTCGATCGCAAAGCGCGCCATCAAGCCGCGCGCCCGCTTGGCGTAGAAGGAAATGATCTTGTAGCGCTCGTTCTTCCAGTCCTCGAACACGGGCGTGATCACCGGCGCCTTCAATTTCTTCGGCTTGACCGACTTGAAGTATTCTTCGGACGCCAGGTTCACCAGGGCCGTCGCGCCGGTCGCCTTGAGTTGCGCGTTGAGGGCCTTGGTGATCGTTTCGTCCCAGAACGCATACAGGTTGGCGCCGGCCGAGGTCTCGAGCCTGGTGCCCATTTCAAGCCGGTAGGGATGGATCAGGTCCAGCGGACGCAACAGGCCGTACAGGCCCGACAGGATACGCAGGTGGCGCTGGGCGAATTCGATGGCGGGCGGCGCCAGGCTGCGCGCGTCGAGGCCGCCATACACGTCGCCGTCGAAGGCCATCATGGCCTGGTAGCCGTCGTCATGCGCGAGCCGCCAGCTTGCGTAGCGCCCCACGTTCAGCAGCGCCAGCGGGTCGGAGATGTGCATCAGTTCGCCCACCTGGCCGGGCGAGAGCTTGCGCAGCACCTTCACCAATTGGGCGGCGCGTTTGCCGAAATCGGGGAGCGTGTGTTCCTGGGTAGGACTGGGCGTGTCGAGGTCGAGGGATTTGGCAGGCGATAATACGATCAGCATAAACACTTAAGACAAAAAAATTTCCCACATGATACTCGCTTCCGCCCCACCCATCGTCCTCGACACCAATGTCTGCCTCGACCTGTTCGTCTTCCAGGATCCGCGCTGGGCCGCCTTGCTGGGCGCGCTCGAACGCGGCGAGCTGGCGGCCGTCACCCGCGCCGATTGCCGCGACGAATACCGGATCGTGCTGCACTACAAGCACCTGCCGCTCGACGACGACAGCCGCGCGCTGGCGGCGCAGCGTTTCGACCGTCTCGTCACGCTCGTCGCGCCCGACAGCAAGCCGGTGCGCCTGCCCGTTTGCAGCGACCGCGACGACCAGAAATTCCTGGAGCTGGCACGCGACGCCGGCGCCGCGATCCTGGTCACGAAGGACAAGGCGCTCTTGAAGCTCAACCGCAAGACGGTCCAGGCCGGGATGTTTCGCATCATGCTGCCCGAGGCCTGGGTCAAACTCCATACCGCGGCCGCGCTAGAATAAGCGACCGCCATTCCATTTGCTCCCCATGACCGCCCCTGCCCTGCAATCGCGCCTGCCCGCCGTCGGCACCACCGTGTTTTCCACCATGTCGGCGCTGGCCAGCCAGCACGGCGCCGTCAACCTCGGCCAGGGCTTTCCCGACTTCGGATGCGACCCGCGCCTGATCGATGCCGTGACCGAGGCCATGCGCGCCGGCCACAACCAGTATCCCTTGATGACCGGGGTGCCGGCGCTGCGCGCAGCGATCGCCGCCAAGATCGCCCGCCTGTATGGCCGCACCTACGACGCCGCGAGCGAGATCACCGTCACCGCCGGCGCGACCCAGGCGCTGACCACCGCCATCCTGTGCTGCATCCATCCGGGCGACGAAGCCATCGTCATCGAGCCGGCCTACGACAGCTATGCGCCGGCCGTGACCCTGGCCGGCGGCGTGGTAGTGCCGGTGGAGATGGAGATGGGCGAACACGGCTACGCGGTCCCGTGGCAGCGCGTCGCCGCCGCCGTCACGCCGCGCACGCGCCTGGTCGTGATCAATTCGCCGCACAACCCGACCGGCTCGATCCTGCGCGCCGCGGACCTGGAGCAACCGGCGGCCATCGTCGCCGGCACGCCGATCCTGATCCTGTCGGATGAAGTCTACGAACACATGGTCTACGACGGCGAGCGGCACGCCTCGGTCGCCAGCCACCCGCAACTGGCCGAACGCGCCTTTGTCGTCTCGAGCTTTGGCAAGACCTATCACGTGACCGGCTGGAAAGTCGGCTACCTGGCCGCGCCCGCGGCATTGAGCGCGGAGTTTCGCAAGGTCCACCAGTACAACGTGTTCACGGTGAATACGCCGATGCAGCACGCGCTGGCCGCTTACATGGCCGACCCGGCGCCGTATCTCGGACTGTCCGATTTCTACCAGCACAAGCGCGACCTGTTCCGCGCTGGCCTCTCCGCCACACGCCTGCGCCTGCTGCCGGCGGACGGGACTTATTTCCAGTGCGTGGATTACCGGGCCGTGTCCGATATGCCGGAGGTGCAGTTCGCGCAGTGGCTGACGAGGCAATTGAAAGTGGCGGCGATCCCCGTGTCGGCCTTTTATACGAGCCGGAAGGAATCGGGGATCGTGCGCTTTTGCTTTGCCAAGGAAGACGCGACCTTGCGCCTGGCGCTCGACCGCCTGGCGAATATCTGAACTCAGCGGCCCAGCTGCCCCAGCCTGCGCTCGACAAAGGCCTGCAACTCCGGCGACAGGGTCCCCAGCGCCCTGGCCTGGCGGAAGGCCTCGACCGCTTCGGCGTTGCGCTTATCTCCCTGCAGCGCGATCCCCAGGCCCATCCACCACACCGCATTGTTCGGCGCCGTGCGCAGCGCGGCCTGGTACTGCTCGGCCGCTTCGCGCAGGCGCCCCTGGCGTTGCAGCGCGCCGCCGAGGAAGGCCTGGTAGTCGCCGTTGCCGGTGGCGTAAGGCAGCGTGCGCAGCAGCGCTTCGATACCGCTCTTGCCGCGCTCGATCTGCAGGCGCGCCAGCAGCATCGCCAGCGCCGGCTGGCGCGGATCGAGCGCCAGCGCTTGCTGGAGCTGGGTCATGGCTTCGTCGCCGCGGTTGTTCTCGATCAGCAGGCTGACCAGGGTCTGGCGCGCCGCTTCGTGGCGCGGGCTGGCGCGCAGCACGGCCTGCAGGCTGGCGATGGCTTCGCCGATGCGGCCGTCCTGGAGCTGGGTCAGCGCGCGCCGGTAGGCGTTTTCGCTGCTCTGGCTCGTGGTTTCGACGCGGCCCTGGCCACGCGCGCCAGCCACGGGGACGCTGGCGACAACGGGCGTCTCCACCGCCGCGGCCGCGGGCGCGCCGCCGGCCGCTTCCCTGCGCTTCAGGGCGGCCAGCCAGGCGGCCTCGGTTTTTTCTTTCGCAGCGGCGCGCGCCTGCTCCTCGCGCAGCTTGCGTTCCCCTTCGCGCCGCTGCGCCTTCGGCAGCGCCGCGATGCGGGCTTCTTCGGATTTCCAGCGTTTCGCCAGGCGTAGCTGTTCGACGCGCGCGCGTTCGCTGGCTACCGCCCAGGAGGTGGTGGTGCCGTCGACCGGCGCGGCGGCGACGGCCGCTGGCGGCGCCGCGCGCACGGCCGCTACCGGTTCCGCCGGCGCTGGTTTGACGACAGGCGGCGGCGCGATCTTGCGCGCCGGCGCGGGCGCGGGCGGCGCCGCCGGCTCGACGGCGGGCGCCGGCGGCGGCGTCGGGTCGAGCCGCGGCGCCACCTCGGCCACCATCACCGGCGCCGGTTCGGGCGCGGGCTTCACGGGCGCCACCTGCGCCACCGGAGCCGGCGGCGGGCTTGGTGCCGGCAGCGGCTGCACATCGTAGCTCTTGCCCTTGAGCGGCAACACGAACCAGGCCGTCGCCCCCAGCCCGGCCACCAGCAGCGCCGCGGCGATCGCCGCGATGCGCAGCGCCGGCATGCGCGCCGGGCTGCTGGCCACGGTCTTGATTTCCGGCGACACGCCATCGGCACGCGCGGTGCCGCGCGCATCGAGGTCTTGCAGCATCTTGTTAATCAGGCTCATCGCACAAGGTTCCAGGCAAGTCCGGCCGCCATGGCCGCCAGCGCACCGGCGCCCGCCAGGTACGGCCACAGGCGGCGCCGGGTCGCGACCGTGTCGCGCGCGGCGCCCAGCACGTGGCGCGCGTCGACCATCGATTTCCCTTCGCCATAGCACAGCATCAGCGCCTTGTGCGCCATGATGTTGACCAGGCGCGGAATGCCGCCGCTGGCGCGGTACAGGCTCTTCACGGCGCCCGGCGCGAACAGGCGCGCGCCGGTGTAGCCGGCCACGCGCAGGCGGTGCGCCAGGTAGAAATCGAGGTCGTCGCGGTTCAGGGGGCCGAGGTGGTAATGGAAGGTGATGCGCTGGGCCAGCTGGCGGATCGATTCGAGTTCGAGCTTGCGGTTCAGTTCCGGCTGGCCGAACAGGACGATCTGCAGCAGCTTGCGCTTTTCGGTTTCGAGGTTGGTCAACAGGCGCAGCGCTTCCAGGCTCTCGACGGGAATCGCCTGCGCCTCGTCCAGGCAGAGCAGCACGCGCTTGCCCTGGCGCGCCAGGTCGAGCAGGCGCTGCATGATCGATTTGAGCAGGCGGTGCTGGTCGACCTCGCGTTCGAGCGGCACCTCGAGTTCGTCGGCCAGCGCCAGCATCAGCGTGCGCGGCTCGAGGAAGGGATTCGGGATGTAGGCGGTGACGAAATCCGCGCCCAGGGTCGCCATGAACTTGCGGCACAGGAGCGTCTTGCCGGTGCCGACCTCGCCCGTGATCTTGATGAAGCCTTCGCCGCTGCGCGCGGCCACCAGCAAGGTATTGAGCGCTTCCTGCGAGCGCGGACTGCCGAAAAAGAAGCTCGTGTCCGGGGTGATCCCGAACGGCAGTTCGCGCAAGCCGAAATGCGCGGCGTACATTACTTGCGCTCCAGCGTGCGTGGGTCCAGCGTCTCGATGCGGCGCGTGGTGTCGAGCAGATCCTGGCTCCAGTTGCTGGCGCTGTCGACGATCGTCGGCTTGATCAGCACCACCAGCTCGCGCTTCTGGTTGACCTTGCTCTTGTTGCGGAACAGCGCGCCCAGCAGCGGCACCCGGCCCGCGCCCGGCAGCTGGCTGGTGTCATCGACCGCGGCCTGGCGCATCAAGCCGCCCACGGCGACCACCTGCCCATCCTGACCGCGGACAATACTGTCCAGTTCCGAGGTCGAGGAAGCGGCCAGCGGCAGCGTCAGCGAGCCGGCCGAACCGAGGTCGATGCCCTTGGTGATGGTCGTCACCTGGCTGACCGAGGGGTGCACGTGCAGCAGGATGTTGCCCTTGCTGTCGATCTGCGGCGTCACGTCCAGGACCACGCCGGAAAAGAAGGGCTGCAGGGTCACGCTCGGCGTCACCGTGTTGCCGCTGGCGCTGGTGTTGGTGGTAGTGGTCACGCCGGTGACGAAGAATTCGTCGGTGCCGATCTTCAGCACCGCCTTCTGGTTGTTCACCGCCGCCACCCGGGGGCTCGACAGCACATGGACCGTGCCCTGCTGCTCGAGCAGCGAAATCAGGGCCGCGAAATTATTCGTCTGGAAGGCAAAGCCGAACAGCGCGCCGGCCGCATTGGCCGCGTTCGACAGCGAAAATCCGGTGCTGGCCGTGAGACCGCGGCCATTGCCGATCGCGGGCGGCTGGCCGCCGTTGAAGGGCAGCGGCGCCAGCGAGCCCCCCGGCGAAATCAGGCCGGTGGCGACGCGGTTGCTGCTCGAATTGCCGATCGATGAGAAGCTGGCCCAATTGATCCCGCTCTGGAACTGGTCGTTCAGCTCCACTTCCAGGATCTTCGCTTCCAGGATCACCTGGCGGTCGACCGAGAGCTGGGTCGCTTTCAGGTACATGTCGACGCTGCGCAGCTCTTCCGGCATGGCGCGGATCACCAGCACGCCCGATTGCGGACTGACGACGACGCTGCGCCCGCCCTCTTTCGAGCCGACGATGGCCTCGATCGCCAGCTTCAGGTCGACCCAGAAGTCGCTGTTCGAGGCCGTGCTGACGTCGGTGCTGTCGACCTGGGTCGAACCGCCGCCGTTCTGGTTCTGGTTATTCCCGTTCTGGTTATTGCCCGGCTGGCCTTGCTGGCCCTGGCTGCTGCCGCCGTTGTTGTTGCTGCCGACGCTGGAGACCGAGGTCGAGGTCACGCGCAGGTTCGAGGAACCGCGCCGGCTGCCGACCAGGTAGTTCACATGGAACATGCGGGTCTGCATGGTCAGCGGGCGGATCGAGATCCGGGTGCCGTCGATCTTGTAGTCGTAGCCGTACATCTCGCGCACGGCTTCGAGAGTCTCGGCCAGGGTCACGTCTTTCAGGTTGGCGCTGATGTTACCGGCCACCTCGGGGTGGACCAGCATGTTGTAGCGGGTACCGGCCACGATCGAGCGGAAGAACTGCTGGGCCGGGACATTGTTGAAGGCGACATTGAAGCGCTCTTCCAGCGCCGGGCGCGCCTTCGGCAGTTCGCGCGCCAGGGCGGCGGCCGGCGGCAGCAAGGCGTTCGCGACCGCGTCGTCGTTGTGCGCGGCGCCGCGGTTGACCGCGCTGGCGCTGGCCACTTCGCGCTTGATCGCGTCATAGGTCTGGTGCGGCGGCGTGCTGGAGCAGCCGCCCGCCAGCGCGGCCGTTACCAGCATCGCCAGCAGGGAAGTGTGTCGCATGGGTGTCCTGTCCGTCATTCTGTTCGTACTCGCTCGATGGCGCCGGCCGGCGTCGCCGCAGTATTTAGCTTCAAGACCTGGCGCGCGTTGCCGCGGCTAAGTTCCACTTCATTGGCTTCGATGCGCGTCACGCGCGCGCCCTTGTAGCTATCGCCCAGGCGCAGGGTCTCGCCATCGATCACGGCGACATGGCGTCCGCCCGGCTGGCGCGCGATCAGCACCGACTGCAGGCGCGGCGCGCGGTTCACGGGTGCGGCCGCGGCAGAGGCGCCCTCGCCCGCACCGGCAGCCGCCTGGCGCGCCATCAGCGCCGCCGGTGGCCGGGTCGGGTCCTGCAGCGCCTGGGCCGAGGCCAGGCCCGCCACGGCGAGCAGCAGGCAGGCCGCGATCGGCTTCACAGCTTCATCCATTTCGCATCCAGGCTCAGGGTGTACAGGGTCAGGGTCAGGCGCGAGCTGGGCCAGGTTTCGGTGTCGAGCTGGGCCTTTCCCCAGAATAGCTGGGTCGGCATCGATTCGAGCGCCGCCATGTAGCCGATCATGTCGAGGTAGTTGCCGCGCACGGTCACTTCCACGCCATGACGATACAGCAGCGCGGCCGGCTTGGCGGCGCTTTGGGCTTCCGGCGCGGACTGTGGTTTTTCGGCACCACCCATCGGCTCGACCGCCAGCGTGCGCATCGACACCAGCTGCATGCGGCCGTTGGCGCGCAGGATGGCCTCGAGCAGCGGCGCCATGCGCTCGGGCGGTACCAGGCCGTTCTGCATCGCGCGCAGGCTGGCGGCGAGCGTTTCGAGCTCGGTGCGCACGGCGGCGGCGCGCGCGCGCGTCGGCGCGTCCGGATCGACCTGGGCCGCCAGTACCTTCGCGCGGATCTCGTTGTCGATGCCTTCCAGGTTGTTCTGCAGCTGGACGATCTGGGTGCGCAGCAGGTCCTGCTTGGCGAACATCGGCCCCAGGCCGAAGAAATGCATGCCGAAGACGTACACGGCGGCGATGGCCGCGAACAACAGCACCCGCTCGCGCAGGGTCAGCGCGTCGATCCGGGTCGCCAGCCGGGTGAGTCGGTCCTTCACGGCTTGGCTCCTTCGGGCGTCGACTGCAGGCTGAATTCGACATACGGAGGCGGTGCGGACGGCGCCGCCGTCGCGGGCGCGGTCGCGCCCCCCGCCCCGCCCTGGCTGATCTGCAGGCTGCCGAAGGCCTTGCCGCGCATGACCGGTTCCAGCGTCAGGCGGTTCAGGTAGCCGGGCACGCGCTGCGGATCGAGGGCACGTCCGCGCACGCCGATGTCGATTCCCGCGCCGAGGATGCTGACCCCGGTCAGCCAGAGACCGTCCACGTGCTGGCGCGCGAAGGCGCGGAAGTATTCGGCATAGCCCTGGGTGTTGCCCAGCTCCCCGCGCGCGAGCACGCTCGATACTTCGCGCAAGGCGGCCAGCTGGCGTTCGACCTCAGCCAGTTCGGCCTGGACCTCGGCGCTTTTCTGGCGCGGCACGAATTCCGCCCTGACGCTCGCCAGGCGCGCCTCCTTCTGGGTCAGCTGGGCAGCCCCGGCGTCGGCCTGCCGTTGCAGGTCGCGCAGGCGCATGTTGCCGTACAAATAAATCGCGGCCACGCCGACGAACAGCAGCAGCAGCGCGCCGGCCATCGTGCGCGAAGAAAAAATCTTCTTTTGCTGCAGGAAGACCGGGTTGAACAGGTTGATCTGCTGGCTCACAGCACCGTCTCCTCGTGACGCAGGGCCGCGCCCAGGGGCACCAGGAAACGCTGCTGCAGCAGTTTGTCGGCCAGTTCGGGCGTGCGCTCGAAATCGAACACGCTGGCCAGGTCGAGCGTGTCGACCGGGGTGTAGAGGTTGCTCGACAAATAGTCGTCGAGCCCCTGCACGCTCGAGGGTGCGAGCACCAGCTTGGCCACGCTGATGAAGGAGTACTGGCGCTCGAAGTTGTCGAGCGAGCGCTGCAGCTCGAGCGTGACGCGGTCGAAACTGGCGTTGCGGCGGTCGATGTCCTCGTCGAGCAGCTGTTCCAGCGCCAGGTCGATGCGGCGCGCCAGATACAGTTCGCCGCGGAAGGACACGGTCAGCAGGCCGCCGTCGGCGCCGAACGAGAGCATCGCCACGCCGCGTCCGGGCGGCTCGACCAGGGCCGAGATGTTGCGCTGCGCCAGTTCGGGGATGTCGATCACGGCCAGCTCGACCTTGGCGGCGGTGAACAGCTTCTGGCGCGCTTCGATGATGCTGTTGCGGGCCGCGATCGCGAACATCGAATGCTGGGCGCGCACGGCGGCGTTCGGATCGATCGGCAGATCGAGGACGTCGATGGTGGCGTCGTCGACGTGGAAGTCGAGCATGTCCTTCAGGCGCCAGCGCACCGCCGTTTTCAACTCGTCGGCTGGGACATTCGGCGCGTCGACCGACAGGATCTGGTAGTCGCCGCCGGCCAGCACGGTGATCGCGCGGTAGGCCTGGGCATGCAGCTCGCGGCCGGCCTTCTCCAACAGTTCGGTGTAGTTCTGGCCTGGATAGAACACCGCCTGGCGCACCTGGGGACGGATATCGGGCGCGGTCTGCATGCTGACGGCGGCCAGTCCGTCGCGCTGCAGCGCAATCGCGAGCCACCCTTCTCTTTTCTTTGCTTTTCTAAAAAAACGCATGCGAACCGTTATCGAGGTGGAGCGAAGTCTGAAGTCCTGACCGTAGAAGATTGATTATATTCAAGAACGCGTGAAATATCGAAATAAATTGATAAGATGCGCCCGCCGTTTGCCACACGCTCAAAAATACATTTCGCGCACGTAGATCACGGGGCTGCGGTGACTGCCGAAACTGACCCGGCCGGTGCTGCTCGGCAGCCAGGGAAAGGCCGGGTCCGCGTACTCCACTTCGTACCTGCCGGCGCGTGTGGCGCCGCGCAATTTGCCCGGTGCGCGCAGCCAGAGCTTGCCGGCACCGCCGGCGATGGCGACCGTTTGCGGCAGGACCGGGCCGGCCGCGCCGGTGTCGCATCCGCTCGCCGTCAGAAAGCCGAGATTGCAGTTGGCCAGCGCGACCTGCCCGCTGCCGAGCGTGCGGGTATCGGCATAGCCGGCGTTGATCAGCCAGCCCTGCGTCGCTCCGGCCCAGTATTCGGCGCGCAGGCCCATCGGCGTCTTGAGCAGGTCGCTGCCGATCGCGTTGGCCAGCTTCAAGCGGCCGTTCAGCACCAGTACCCCGGCTTCGTCCGACGCTTCCCCGGCGCGCTGCGAGCTCACTTCGATCGTGCCGGCGAGCGTCAGTTCGCTGGCGACGGCGCGCACATGGACCGGCGTCGGGTCAGTCGGCCTGGCCTTGAGGCCGCGCGGATCCTTGTTGTCGTAGCCGACCGGCAGCTTGTACACCACCTTGGCGAGCACCTTGTCCGGGTCCGGCGGGAGCGTGAGTTTGTCGATGACGACCGGCGCGGTGCCGGCCACGCTCGTCAAGTCGGGCACGAGCGCGTCGCCGCCGTTCGGCTTGGCCGCGTGCAGCGTCACCTTCCTGAACCACTCGCCCTTGAAGTTTTTCAGGCGCACGTTGTCTTCGCCATAAGCGAACACGCTGACTTCGAACGGCTGCCCGGAGTACACCGCGCCCCTGGTTTTCTGCGGACAGGCGTAGGTCCGCGCATCCAGGCCGGGCGGGCAGTCGAACTGGCCGCTCGCCTCGGTCGCGAAATAGGCCGGATAGAAGCGCCCCACGGCGCTCGCGCCACTGAGGACCGGCACGTTGAAATAGCGGTTCGCCGGATTGGCCTGGGGCGGCGGATTCGGGTCGTCCGCGCGCACGGTGAAGGTCGCGGCGCCGATCTCGCTCCACGACAGCGTGGTCGTCAGCGCGCCATTGGCCCAGCTGCGTTTTTCCGGATCGCGCTCGGTCAGGACGCCGCCGGTCGTGGTATCGGCGGCAATGCTGCCGAACTCGATCAGCGGGCGCGTGCTCTCGTTGCCGAAATTCGGTGCGAACGAGCTCTGGTCATACAGCAGCGCGCCGACCTCGACCGCCAGGCGGGCGCCGGCCGGGGCGAAGCCGACGCCGGTGCCGTCGGTGCTGCCGGGATTGCCCCACTTGCCATGGGCGATGCGCTTGAAGGCGATCTTCCATGGCGCGCTGACGAAGACCTCGGTCGAGGCGATCACATTGCTCTCTTTCAGGTTGAGCCGCACCTGGCCGACGTCCTTGTAGACCAGGAACAGCTCGACCGACACGGTCTTGGCCGGGAACTTGATCTTGGCCACGTCCGACCAGGTCGCGGCCCGCCCCGGCGGCGCGCATGCCGGAATGTCGGTGTCGGCATAGCGCGCGCCGACCGTGCCTTTGGACGGGCTGATGCACTCGAACATGAACTGGACCGATGCCGTGGTCTCATTGTTGCCGTTTGCCGCACTCGGCACGCCGGCCGAGGTAGTCGCGGTCAGCCAGACCGGGCTCGATTTGCCGCCCACGGTAGGGGCGGTGTAGCGCTTGCAGGTCTGGCCGGCGGCGCCGATCGCGATGTCGCTCACGCAGCGGCTGTCGGTGAACATATACGAGGGCAGCTTCGCCGGCGGGGTCGTCGTGGTACCGTCGACCGTGGTGGCAGTGCCGCTGTCGGACGCCTGGTTGTTGGCCAGGTTGTCGTCCCGGGTCTTGCCCGCGACCTTGACCGTGTTGGTCTTGTCGCCGACCGTGGAGACGCGCGCGCGCACCGTGAGCACGGGGGCGCTGGCGCCCGGCGCGAGCGTGCTGTTGTAGGTGCATTTGCCGACCGTGGTGGTGGCCGTGCAGGACCAGCCGGTGACGACGCCGGAGACGTAGTACATCCCGGGCGGCAGCGTGTTGTCGACCACGATCGGTCCGGCCTCGGTATAGCTGCCCTTGTTGCTGACGGTGACCTTGTACTCGACATCGGTGCCGATCTTCAGCGCGCCGGTGCGCGCGATCGTGATCGCCAGGTCCGAGATCGGCAGCGTCGGCACCACCAGGATCTCGGCGTTCAGGAACACCATGTCCTGGCCGGCCTTGTACACCGTCGTGGCCAGGGCGTCGTAGCCGGTGCCGATCGTCACCGAGGTATCGTAGGCATCGAAATCGATCCCGTGCGAGAGCTTGTCGTTGTTGATGTTGCTCTGCGAATTGAACTGGTTGCCCGCCGGGTTCAGGGCGTCGGTCATCTCGGTGCCCTCGAACGACAGGCGCTCGCCATCCTGGGCCAGGGTCGGGTCGCCTTCCCAGGTGATGTGGCCGATGCGCGCCTTTTCCTGGACCGGGAGCGTATTGCTGTCCCAGCGGAAGTTGCTGGCGTTGAGCGTCAGGCTGCCGTTCTGCAGGCGCTGGAAGCCCTCGTAGATATTGAGCACGCGCTCAGGCTCCGAGGCCAGCGAATACACGACCAGCAGCGAGAAGCCTCCCAGCACGCCTTGCGGCGCGCACCAGGGACTGCCGTTGGACACGCTCAGGCCCGAGAATTTGTAGCTGCCGCCGCCCTTGGTCTTGACGGCGGCCGTGACGTCGGCGGCGCCGCCGAAATAGTCGAGCCCACCGCTGGTCGTGGAGCTGTACTTGCGCTCGGCGCTGACCTGCACGCCGTTGAAGCTGACGGTGCTGTCGGGCGTGCCCGAGCCGGCCCAGTACAACTGGGCGGACAGGACCACGGCGTTGGCCGGCAGGGTCAAGGTCGCGAAGCGGTCGGTGCCGGACGCGCTCACTTCGCAGGGATAGCCGCTGCCGTTCGAACTGGTGCGCAGGGTCGCCTGGGTGCCGGTAAAATTCACGCGGCCGTCGAACGACTTCCAGAGCGCGATCGGCGTATCGGCACGCGCCGCGCCGGCGCCGGCCAGCAGGAGCAGCAGCACCAGCAGGCGCGCGGTGAACGACAACACCTGCTTCATAGTTGGACCTCGATGACACGCCGTACATAGTCGGGATTACTGGTGCTGTCCGGGCAGGCGCCGGCGACGGCGGGCGCGCAGGCGGTGGCGCGGATGATCCAGCGCTCGAGCAGGGCCGGGTCGGCCGCCACCGGCCCCGCCACCCGGGTGCAGCGCACGCTCAAGGTGAAGTCGCGCAGCACCTCGCCGCCCAGGGCAACCGCGTGATCCTGGTCCGGCACGCAGACGTTGTCGCGCAGGCGATGGCGGTGGTACAGGCCCCACTCGATACCGGCGCGCGCGGCCTGCTGGGCGCGCACGCCCTGTTCGTCGAGCAGGATCGCCTGTTGCTGGGCGGTGAAGATGGTGACCAGGGCCACGCCCAGCCCGGCCAGCACCACCAGCAGGAAAATCGCGGTGACGATGCCGACGCCGGCACTCTTGCGGCGTTTCGCGGGGATGGCCTGGAATGCGTGGGATGCGTGCTTCATGGCGTATTGTCGACGTGGACCTGGTGCACCAGCCGGATCGCGCCGGCGCCGCTGTCGCCGGCGCCGCGCGTGGACAGGTTCAAGGTCAACAGCACCAGGGCGCTGCGGCGCAGTTCGAGGTCGGCCAGGTCGTAGCGGAACAGGTTGTCGCAGGTGCCGAGGCGGCGCGCCAGCACGGCGGAACTCGGGTTCGCCATGGCGTCCGTCATCTGCCAGCGGATCGGGTAGTTGGCCAGGCGCCGCAGCACCAGGTTGTCGCCCTCTTGCGCGCACTGGTAGGTGACCGGCGTGCTGACGATCTGGAAGCGGCGCCCGGGCGAGGGCATGGCGTCGTCGCGCGCGAACGGATTGAGCGTTTTCATCACGAGCGTCTGGCTGCCGGCGGCGGCGGCCTCGACCCGGGCGATATTGCGCGCGACCCCGACCTGGTTGAAGGCATACGCATCGGCCGGCACCATTCCGGGGCCGAGGTTGTAGACGACGACATACTCGTCGCTGGCGACATCGGTGCGCAGGCCGCCGACCACGGTAAAGGCGAGGCCGCCGTTGACGAAGTCGAGCGGCGTGCCGTCCGCGGCCTTGATCTCGTCCTCGACGTCGAGATAGCGCCCGCCGGTTTTCGTCAGCAGGAATTCGATGGCGTCGCCGCTCGGGCTCACGCGCACGCTGTTGGGCAGGGCCAGGCGGATTTCGCGCGCCATGCGGCGCAGCGCCAGATCGGCTTCGTCGAGCGCCGCGGAGCGCGCGACGCTGTCGGCATAGCCCTGGATCGGGGCCGTGATGAAGACGGCGACGATCGCGCCGAGGATGCCGATGATGACGATCACGACGATCGCCTCGACCAGGGTGAAGCCGCGCGCGGCGCCGCGCCGCATGTGCGCGTTCATTCGGCCCCCTGGGTCGGCATGTAGCGCGCGCGGTAGCCGTCCAGCGTGACCGACTCGGTCTGGTCGTAGCTGACCACCACCCGGATGCGCAGCGCATCGCTGTCGGCACTGGCGCCGGCGGGAATGTCGCCCAGCGCGTCGGGCGTGATCGCGACCGTGGCGCTATAGCCGCTCAGGTCGAGCGGGCGTCCGAGGGCATCGGCCAGCTTGCCGGCGCCGTCGTTGAAGGCGGCAGTGGCGACGCCCGCCGCGCTCACGTAGTCATTGACGTTGTCGTAGGGACGCAAGCCACCCTGCCCGTCGTCGCCGAAGGCCTCCTTGATCGTGCAGTCGGCGCTGCTGGCCGCGATTTCGGCATTGTCGGAACGGGGATCGCAAAAGGTGAAGCCGGCCTGGCGTACTTCATCGAGCAGCGCCTCGGCGATCATCAAGGCTTGCTTGCGGCGCAGCGGATCGGCGCTGTTGGCGGTGGTCAGGCGCATCACTTGCAGGATGCCGACCAGCGCGATCGAGACGATCACCATGAACATGACCAGTTCGACCAGGGTGACACCGCGCTGGCGCTCAATCGACATAACCGGTCTCCGGGTCGATGCCGATGGTGTTGGTCAGGCCGTCGCCCTTGATCTCGAGACGGCCGGCGAAGCCGTCGATCATGCCGGCCCGGCCCAGGCCGTCGAACACGACGCCGCCGATGGCAGCGGTCGCCGCGCCGGGCACGCCCATGCTCACGCCCTCGGGCGCGGCCTCGCACATCCAGCTGTCCGAGACGCAGGCGGCGCGCGTGGCATCCGAACCGCTATTCGTGCCGCCGGGGGCGCGCAACTGCATGGTATCGATGGCGCAGGCGGCATCCCGGTCGAGGCAGACCGCGACGCGCCGGGGCGTCATGTGAACGTAGACGGGATGGTTCTGGGCGATCGCCACCTTTTGCGCATAGCGCAGCGTCGACCTGACTTGTTCGGTCCAGGCGGCGGTGTCGAAGGTGGCGCGTTCGAAGAAGCGGCCGGCGGCAATGGCGCCGAGGATGCCGATGAGGATCATTACAACGATCAGTTCCACCATGGTGAAGCCATGGTGGAACCGGGTGCCGCGGCTGGATGCAAGACGCGAGGGTCGAAATTGCGGGCCAGCCACGGGCACGGCGGCGATTACTCGCAGGCGTTGGCGGCGGCCCGATTGGTCGGGCTGCCGACAGTGATGGTCGGCGCGGTGTTGGCGGCGGTCGATGCGGTGTACAGGACGAAGCAGGTCAGGCCCTTCGCGGTCCCGGCGATGCTGGCAGGAACGATGGCCAGCTGGTTCGCTGCCACTGCCGGCTTGTTGGTCGCCACGGTGGCGGCCACGTACACCGTATAGTCGGTGGTCGACAGGCCAGCGGCGGTCGCCAGCGCGTTGCCGGTAGGCTGGTCGATGACGGCCGGGTAGCCCGAGGTGGTGTTCATCGTGACGTTGGTGCCTTCGACGGCGATGGTGGCGCTTGGCGCGACCAGGTATTTACCGTGCGTCATGGCCGAGGTCGCGCTGAGCGAACCCTTGGCGGCGTTCAGGCTGGCCAGGCGGGCTTCGCCGCTCAGGCTGGCGAACTTGGGCAGCGCGGTCGCGGCCAGGATGCCGAGGATGACGATCACGACGATCAATTCGATCAGGGTAAAACCGCCTTGCGCTGCTTTGATGCTCTTGTTCATTACTTTTTCTCCGAGGAATAAGGACGCGAGACGGACCCCGCATTATTGTTAATGGCGACACTTGAATCGCTGAGCTCATCAAGAACCAGGCCGGTGCTGCCCGTTTCCTGCCCTCCTGTATTGACCGGACTGGATACGCGAACTAATTTTACCTTGAAGACTAATACTTTTTGTATCCCGGAAGAAAAAGATTTGTCTGATGCAACAAGGTAAACAAGGGTCTGTCCCGCGCGGTCGAAGTACCAATTTCCGGCCGGAAGTTCGGCTTTGTTAGGAGAATAATATTCTCCGAGGTAGTTTTCAGGCTGCCGTTGCAACCACGTCATCGGATTCTGTTGAGCAAGTGCCAACAAACCCGTCTCGCCGGTGGTCGAAATGACCTGGGCCGAGCGTACCGCGAGCGCCGTTCTCAAGGAACCAATCAGTTGTTTTCCCGCTACTTGCTCGCTTTCGGCCTGGTAGCGGGTGAGGCAGTTCAACAACAAACCCACGGCCAGCGCGCCAAACACGGCGGCCACGGCCAGTTCCAGCCGGGATGCTCCGCCCTGGTGGCGCCGGGAATGGGGCCGCATCAGCGATGCAGGGCAGCTTTGCCCAGGTCCCAGATCGGCAGGAAAATCCCGAGCGCCATCACCAGCACCATCGCGCCGAGGAAGACGATCAGGATCGGCTCGATCTGGCTCGACAGGGTCTTGAGTTCGTAGTCGACTTCGCGCTCGTACATCAGCGCGATCTCGTCCATCAAGTCGTCGATCGAACCGGTTTCCTCGCCCACCGCGATCATCTGCAGCACGATCGGGGTGAACACGTTGGCCGCGGTCGAGGTGCGCAGGATGCTTTCGCCGCGCTCGACGCCGTCGCGCATCTGCTCGATGCGCGCCGACAGGTAGGCGTTGTCGGCCGTCTGCGCGACCACGGTCAGCGCCTGCACCACCGGCACGCCGCTGCGCATCGACAAGGCGAAGCTGCGTGCGAAGCGCGCCATCGTCGCTTTCAGCATGATCTTGCCGGCGATCGGAAAGCCGAGTTTGCGCTTGTCCCAGCTATAGCGCCCGGCCGGGGTGCCGACCCAGGAATGGAAGGCGATGAAGCTGCCGACCGTGATCCCCGCCAGCAGCGGCCAGTAGTCGACCGTGAAGCGCGAGGTCGCCATCAATATGCGCGTCATCAGCGGCAGCGTCGCGTGGAAGCTCTCGAACACCTTGGCGAACTGGGGAATGACGAACATGTTCACCACGACCATGGCCAGCGCCATCGCGATCATCACGAAGCTCGGGTAGCGCAGCGCGGTTTTCACGCGGTCGCGCATGTCGCGGTCGAATTCGAGGTGGTCGAACAGGCGCAGGAAGACTTCTTCCAGGCGGCCCGTCATCTCGCCCACGCGCACCATCGACAGGTAGAAATTCGAGAAGCATGCCGGATGGCGGCGCATCGCGTTCGACAGTTCGCGGCCGGCGTCGAGCGACTCGCGCAAGTCCTTGATCACGCGCCCGAAGGCCGGGCTGGTGGCCGATTCCTGGAGGCCGGTCAGGCCGCGCATGATCGGCACGCCCGATTTGAGCAGCGTGTGCATCTGGCGGCTGAACAGTTGGACGTCCATCGACGTGACCTTCTTTTCTCGCAGCCGGCGCCAGACGTCCTGCATGCCGGACCCGGCGCCGCTGCCGGCGGCGCGCCGCGTCGGGACGATCTCGACCGGGGTGACGCCGGTGCCGAACAGCTGATCGGCCACGGCGCCCGAATCGATCCCTTCCAGCACGCCCTGCATCAATTCGCCGCGCGCGTTGCGGCCCTTGTAGGCAAAGAAAGGCATCAGTCGTCCGTCTGGTTACTGATGCGCATCGCTTCGCCGATCGTCGTGCGGCCCTGCACGGCCAACTGCACGCCATGCCGGCGCAGCGTTTCGCCGCCCATTTCGGCATGCGCCACCTTCAGGAAGTGGGCCGGGTCCGGGTGGTTGGCGGCGTCGGTCACGGCGCGCGTCATTTCCAGCAGTTCGTAGACCCCGGTGCGGCCGCGGTAGCCGGTGCCGTTGCAGTGCGAGCAGCCCTTCCCGTGGAAGAACTGGGCCTGCTCCACGAAATTGCCCAGTTCCGCGCGCAGCCAGGTCTGTTCCGGCGGCGTCGGCGTGTAGGTCGTGCTGCAGCTTTCGCAGATCACGCGCACCAGGCGCTGGGCCAGCACGGCTTGCAGCGAACCGCCCACCATGTAGCGCGGCACGCCCATGTCCATCAGGCGCAGCGGCGTGCTGGCCGCGTCGTTGGTGTGCAGGGTCGACAGCACCAGGTGACCGGTCATCGCGGCGCGCAGGCCGATCTGTGCGGTTTCCTGGTCGCGCATCTCGCCCACCAGCACGATGTCCGGATCCTGGCGCAGCGCCGAGCGCAGCACGCGCGCGAAGGACAGCTCGATCTTCTCGTTCACCTGCACCTGGTTGATGCCCTGCAGCCGGTATTCGACCGGGTCTTCGACGGTGATCAGCTTTTTTTCGACCGAATTGAGTTCGGCCAGCGCGCTGTAGAGCGTGGTGGTCTTGCCGCTACCCGTGGGGCCGGTGACCAGCACCAGGCCGTTCGGACGCTGGACGATGGCGCGGAAGCGCTCGAGCATCTTGCGCGGCATGCCGATCGATTCCAGGCGCAGCGTGTTGCCGGCCTGGTTCAACAGTCGCATCACGACCGATTCGCCGAACTGGGTCGGCATGGTCGAGATACGCACGTCGATGCGCTGGTTCTTGACCTTCATGCCGAAGCGTCCGTCCTGCGGCAGGCGCTTTTCCGAGATGTCGAGGTCGGCCATCAGCTTCAGGCGCAAGGCCAGCGGGGTGGCGATCTTGATGTCGGCCTCGGTCTGCAGGTGCAGCACGCCGTCGATCCGGAAGCGGATCTGCAGGCGCCCTTCTTGCGGCTCGATGTGGATGTCCGAGGCGCGCACCTGGGTCGCGTCGTCGAACACCGACTGCAGCAGTTTCACCACGGGCGCCTCTTCCAGGCCCGGATTGACGGTCATGGCGCCGAAGTCGACCAGGGTGTCGCCGATGTCGGCCTCGACTTCGCGCGCGAAATCGGTGATCTCGCCGGTGCGGCGGTAGATGCGGTCGATCGCGTGCAGCACCTCGGTCTCGTTGACCACGGCCAGCTCGACGTTCTTCTTGAGCAGGCGCGCGATCTCGTCGTAGGCGAACAGGTCGGTCGGATCGGACACGCCCACCAGCAGGCCGTCGCGCCGTTCTTCCAGCACCAGCGCCCGGAAGCGGCGCGCGGCCGTTTCCGGCAGCAGGCGCACCAGGGTGTCGCTGATGTTGTAGAACTTCAGGTTGATATAGGGGATGTTCAGCTGGCGCGCCAGCGCGCCCGAGATCTGCTCTTCGGTGACGAACCCGTTCTCGACGAAGACGCGCCCGAGTTTGCGCCCGGTGCGCTTCTGGTCGGCCAATGCCTGCATCAGCTGCTCTTCGGACAACAGCTTTTGCTGCACCAGGATTTCCCCGAGCCGGACTTTTTCTGGCCTTGCCATACCACCCCTTGTAATGCCTTCAAAATGGGAAATCATTTTAAGGCAGAACGAGGCAATATTTACCGTTGGAATTAATTTTGTGGTCGAAAGACCGCGCCGGGCGGGTGGCGCCGTGTAATATGAATAAGATATCGACCCTGCGAGGAGCCGCATGCCCGACCAAGCAAGAGTTCGCCGCCGCATCTTCCTGATGCGCCACGGCAGCGTCACCTACTTCGACGCCGCCGGCCGTCCCGTCCTGCCCGAACAAGTTCCACTGAACGACACCGGCCGCGCGCAAGCCGATGCCGCCGGCCAGGCCTTCGCCGCGGCCGGCATCCGTTTCGACCGCGTGATCGTCTCGGGCCTGCCGCGCACGCTGGAAACGGCCACCCGGGTGCTGGCCGTCACCGGCCAGGAGATCGCCCCGCAGACCTGGCCCGAGCTGCACGAAATCCGCGGCGGGCGCCTCTCGACCATCCCCGAAGCCGAACTGAAACGCGCCTTTACCGGCGTCTTCGAAGGCCTGGTCGCACCCGAGCAGCGCTTCCTGGGCGGCGAGTCGGTGGGCGAGATGATGGACCGCGTCCATCCCGCCCTCGCCCGCCTGCGCGGCGACCCGGACTGGGACACGGTGCTGCTGGTCCTGCATGGCGGCGTCAACTGCGCCATCCTGTCGCTAGCCCTGACCGGCCAGCGCCTGTTCCTGGGCGGACTGGCGCAGGAAGCGGGCTGCATCAATGCGCTCGACGTCGGGCCGGATCCGCTCGACTGGGTGGTGCGTTTCGTGAACCATGTGCCGCCCGCGCCGCTCCAACCGGACGCGCGCAGCACGACCATGGAACAGCTGTTCAACCAGTACCGCCGCGTCGGCGAATCCTTGGCAAAATAAATAGTACGGTCGTTCGTTTCATCAGCTACAATCTTTTGACAACAACACGAGGAGGAGACGCCAGTGTATGAAGAGATGATGGGGACCAAGCCGGTATCGGAGCGCCAGAAATTCGATGTCGAGGCGCTGGCCGGATGGCTGCGGGCGCATGTGCCGGAGTTCCCGGCCGGGCCGGTGGAGGTCGAACAATTCAAGGGCGGGCAATCGAACCCGACCTTCATGCTGCGTGTGGGGGAGCGTCGCTTCGTCCTGCGCACCAAACCGGGTCCGGCGGCCAAGCTGCTGCCATCGGCCCACGCCATCGATCGCGAATTCAAGGTCATGAACGCCCTGCATCACGCAGGCTTCCCGGCGCCGCGCCAGATCGCGCTCTGCACCGACGAGTCCGTTATCGGCCGGGCTTTCTTCCTGATGGACTTCGTCGAAGGCCGCGTGCTGTGGGAGCAATCGCTGCCCGGCATGCTGCCGGCCGAACGGGGCGCCATCTACGACGAGCTGAACCGCGTGATCGCCCAGCTGCACACGGTCGACTACGCGGCCATCGGCCTGGCCGACTACGGCAAGCCCGGCAATTATTTCGCGCGCCAGATCGAACGCTGGACCAGGCAATACCAGGCCTCGGCGACGGAGCAGATCGACGCCATGGACCGCCTGATCGAATGGCTGCCGAAGAACATCCCGCCCGGCGAAGACACCGCTATCGTGCACGGCGACTTCCGCCTGGACAACATCATCTTCCACCCGACCGAACCGCGCATTCTTGCCGTGCTCGACTGGGAATTGTCGACCCTCGGTCACCCGCTGGCCGATTTCAGTTACCACTGCATGAGCTGGTATATCGAACCGGGCAAGTTCCGCGGCATTGGCGGGCTCGACCTGGAAGCGCTCGGCATTCCCGACCTCGATACCTACATTGCCCGCTATTGCGAGCGCACCGGCAAGACGATCCGCAAGGAAGACTTCAACTTCTATCTGGCCTACAACATGTTCCGGCTGGCCGGCATCATGCAAGGCATCATGAAACGCTATGTCGACGGCACCGCCTCGAGCGCGCAGGCGCTGGAAAACGGCAAGGCCGCCCGCCCGATGGCCGAGATGGCCTGGCAATTCGCGAACCCGCAGGTATAACATTCAGGAAACCCCATGGATTTCGATTATTCAGACCGTTGCAAGGAACTGCGTACCCGCCTGCTCGCCTTCATGGACGAGCACATCTATCCGAACGAAAAAGCCTATAAGCAGGAGATCGACCGCAACGGCGTGGCCGGCAACCGCTGGGTGCCGACCGAACTGATCGAACGCCTGAAACCGCTGGCGCGCGAACAAGGTTTGTGGAACCTGTTCCTGCCGAAATCGCAGCGCGCGCCGGAAGGCCTGTCCAACCTCGACTACGCGCCCCTGTGCGAAATCATGGGCCGGGTCGGCTGGGCGCCGGAAGTGTTCAACTGCTCGGCGCCGGACACCGGCAACATGGAAACCTTCGAGCGCTATGGCCTCGAAGAGCACAAGCAGCAATGGCTCGAACCCCTGCTGCGCGGCGAAATCCGCTCGGCCTTCGCCATGACCGAGCCGGACGTGGCCTCCTCGGACGCGACGAATATCGGCACCCGCATCGAGCGCGATGGCGACGAATACGCGATCAACGGCCACAAGTGGTGGATTTCCGGCGCGGGCGATCCGCGCTGCCAGATCTACATCGTGATGGGCAAGACCGATCCGAGCGCGGCGCGCCACCAGCAGCAGTCGATGATCCTGGTCCCGGCCAACACCCCCGGCATCACCGTCAAGCGTCCGCTGCCCGTCTTCGGCTACGACGACGCGCCCCACGGCCACTGCGAAATCCTGTTCGAGAACGTGCGCGTGCCGGCGTCGAACATCCTGCTCGGCGAAGGACGCGGTTTCGAGATCGCCCAGGGCCGCCTCGGGCCGGGCCGCATCCACCACTGCATGCGCGCCATCGGCGTGGCCGAGCGCGCGCTCGAACTGATGGTCAAGCGGCTCGACGCGCGGGTCGCCTTCGGCAAGAAGATTTCCGAACAAGGCGTCTGGCGCGAGCGTATCGCCGAGTCGCGCATCCGGATCGACACGGCGCGCCTGCTCACCTTAAAGGCGGCCTGGATGATGGACACGGTCGGCAACAAGGTCGCCGCCGCCGAGATCGCGATGATCAAGGTGCTGGCCCCGAACGTGGCCCAGCAGGTGCTCGACTGGGCGATCCAGGCCCATGGCGCGGCCGGCGTGTCGGACGACTTCCCGCTCGCCAGCCAGTGGGCCGGCAACCGCACGCTGCGCCTGGCCGACGGCCCGGACGAGGTGCACCGCAACGCGATCGCCAAGGTCGAACTTGCGAAGTATGCATGACCTGTTGCTGAGGGTCGACAGATAAAAGGGCGGTGGCGCGCGGCGCTACCGCCCTTTCCCACTTGTCAGTACCATGGCCGCAGGCGGCGCATCCGCGCTGCGCACACCTGGATTGCCTTTGCCCCTGTTTCGCCGCTCTTCCCTGCCCTCGATCCGCTCGAAACTGCTGACCCTGGTCCTGGTCAGCGCGCTGCCGATCCTGATCTCGTATGCCGCCTTCGTGCGCGATGCCGGCCAGCGCGAGGCGCTGCACGTGGCGCGCGACGCCGCGACCGTCACGCGGGCGCTGTCCGCCGCCCTCGACCGCGAGCTGGCCAGCGCCGAAACGGCCGCGCGCGTGGCCGCCGCCTGGCCGACGCTGGCGCCGGCCACGCTGGCCCAGTTCCACGCCCAGGCGCGCCAGCTGCTGCGCCCCGATTTCGCCGCGTCCAACTTCGTGCTCTCCGGCCCCGGGGGCCGGACCCTGCTCGACACCCGGCTGCCGTTCGGCAGCGCCGCTGCCGAAACGCCGAACCGCACATCGATCGAGATCGTGCTGCGCCAGGGCAGCGCGCGCACCTCGAGCCTGTACCGGCCGGCGCCCGGCCTGCCCTTCGTCTTTTCCAGCGACGTCCCGGTCTGGCGCGATGGCAAGGTCGCGTATGTGCTGTCGAGCCAAGCGGGGTTGACCCGCATCGCCGACCTGCTCGGCGCCCAGCAGCTGCCGCCGGGCTGGGTGGCCCAGGTGGTCGATCACCAGGGCCTGGTCGTGGCGCGCAACGTCGCCGGCGCCACCTATGTCGGCACGCCGGTCAACGGCGTACTGGCCTCGAACGCGGCGGCGCTGCCGGAAGGCGCGAGCATGCTGCCGGAAGACGGCGACGGCGTCCCGCGCCACGTTGCCTGGAAACGCTCGAACGCGCACGGCTGGCTGGTCACGGTGAGCTATCCGGACGACGCCGCGCGCGAGCTGCTGGGCGACACGCTGCCCGCCACGGTCGCCGCCTCGGGCGCCCTGCTGGGACTGGGCCTGCTGCTGGCCTGGACCGTCGGCGGGACCATCGCACGCTCGGTCCAGGGCCTGGTCGAGCCGGCCGCCGCGCTGGGGCGCGGCCTGCAGCTCGCGCCCGCACCGGGCACGATCCGCGAAACCGTGGCGGTGGCCGAGGCGCTGCAGGAAGTGGGCGTCGAATTGCTGCGCTACCGCGGGCATCTCGAGTCGCGCGTGCTCGAGCGCACGGCGGAACTGGAGCGCCTCAATGCGCGCGTCGAGACCGTGTATGCGACCGCGCCGGTCGGCCTGTGCTTCGTCGACCGCGATTTGCGCTTCGTGATGATCAACGACTACCTGGCCGCGATCAACGCGGTGCCGGCCCTGAGCCATCTCGGGCGCACCCTGCCGGAACTGCTGGGCGAAGCCGGCATCGGCTTCGAGGAACCCTACCGCCGCGTGCGCGAGACCGGGCGCGCGCTGCGCGACGTCGAAGTGGCGGGCGAAGTGCCGTCCCATCCGGGCGTGACGCGCCACTGGCTATCGAGCTACTACCCGGTGTTCGGGCCAAGCGGGGAGCTGGTCGGCATCAACGCGGTCGTGCTCGACATCAGCGAGCGCAAGCTGCTGGAACGGCAGAACCGCGACAACGAGGAAATGTACCGGGTCCTGTTCGAAGGCTCGGGCGACGCCCAGGCGCTGCTCGCCTATAACGCCAATTTCGTCAGCGCCAACCCGGCCGCCGCCACCCTGTTCGGCTGCGCCGGCGTCGAGGAGGTGCTGATGCTCAGTCCCGCCAGCGCGTCGCCCGCATTCCAGCCGAACGGGCGATCCTCGAGCGAGATGGCGCTCGACATGATGCGGCGCGCGCTCGACGAGGGCGACATCCAGTACGAATGGGTGCACCAGCGCCGCGACGGCAGCAACTTCCACGCCGACGTGCGCCTCAGCAGCGTCGACATCGGCGGGCGCGGCATGATGCAGGCGACGATCCGCGACATCAGCGCCCGGGTGGCGGCCGATGCCGCGCTGCGCGCCAGCGGCGCCCAGTTGCGCCAGCGCGAGCGCTTCATCCGCACCGTCACCGACAACCTGCCGGCCCTGGTCAGCTACTGGGATGCCGACCAGCGCCTGCGCTTCGCCAACCAGCCCTGCCTGGCCTGGCTCGGCGTGACGGAAGAAGCGGCCGCCATCGGACGGCGCGCCGACGAGATGATGCCGCCCGCCGTACTGGCGCAACTGGCGCCCTGGGTCCAGGCGGGCATGGCCGGCCAGCCGCAGAATTTCGAGACCGAGCTGACCAACACCAAGGGCGAGCCGATCCACGTCTGGGGCAGCTACCTCCCCGACTTCGACAAGACCGGGCGCGTGCGCGGGGTCTATGTGCTGCATGCCGACGTGTCGAAACTGAAGCTGACCGAAGGGCGCCTGGTGCAGGCGCTGCGCGAAGCCGAACAGGCCAGCCGCGCGAAGAGCGAATTCCTGGGCAACATGAGCCACGAAATCCGCACCCCGATGAACGCCATCATGGGCCTGGCGCGCCTGCTGGAGGAAGCGCCCCTGGCCGCGCGCGAACGCGCCCATGTGGCCCATATCCGCAGCGCCTCGGCCTCCCTGCTGGCCATCCTCAGCGACTTGCTCGACTATGCCCGGAGCGATGCCGGCCAGCTGGTGCTGGAGCACCTGCCCTTGCCGCTCGACGCCACGCTCGAATCGATCGCCGTCCTGAACGCAGCCGACGCCTGGTCGAAAGGCATCGAAACCGTATTCGCGGTCGCGCCCGAAGTGCCGCGTATGCTGCGCGGCGACCCGGCCCGGCTCGCGCAGGTGCTCCTGAACCTGGTCGGGAACGCCGTCAAGTTCACCGACGGCGGCGAGATCGTCGTCGCGATCGAGGTCGCCGCACGCAGCCCCGGACGGGTGCGCCTGCGCTTTGCCGTGCGCGACACCGGGATCGGCATCGCCGCCGACGACCAGGCGCGCCTGTTCGAGCCCTTCGCCCAGGGCGCCGGCGCGGGCGGGCGCACACACGGCGGCGTCGGCCTGGGCCTGTCCATCGCCCGGCGCCTGGTGACCCTGATGGGCGGCAGCCTGGCGCTCGAGAGCCGGCCCGGCGCGGGCGCCCGCTTCGGCTTCGAGGCCGACTTCGGCCAGCTCGACGCGCCTGCCTTGCCACGCGCGGACCTGGCCGGCACGGCCGGACGCGCGCTGCTGGCCGACCCGAATCGGCACGCACGCGAGGCGCTGGGCGCGCACTTGCATGCGCACGGCTGGGAAGTGGTCGACGCCGCCAGCGCCGAGGACGCCCTGGAGCACCTGAACCACGACCGCTTCGAGCTGCTCTGTCTCGACGCCGCCCTGCTCGTCCCGCTGCGCGGCGCGCCGGCCTTGCCGCCGACGCTGCTGCTGGTGGCCGATGCGCACGCCCCCGCGCCGGCATTGGCGGGCGCGCCGCGCGTCGCGCTTCTGGGTAAACCGTTTACGCGCACCGCGCTCGAACGCGCGCTGGGCCAATTGCGCGGCGCCGCCAAACCGCTCCCGGCGCCAAGCGCGCCGCTGGCGGCGCGCCTGGCCGGCTTGCGCGTGCTGGTGGTCGAGGACAATGCCATCAACCAGGAGGTGGCAAACCATGTGCTGACCCATGCCGGCGCGCGCGTCGTGCTGGCCGCCAACGGCCACCTCGCGCTCGACCGGCTGGCCGCGCCGGGCGCCGTGTTCGACGCGGTGTTGATGGACCTGCAAATGCCGGTCATGAACGGCTACGAGGCGGCCGAGGCGATCCGCGCCATGGGACTGGAGCGCTTGCCTATCGTCGCGATGAGCGCCAATACCGAGGACGATGACCGCCGGCGGGCGTTCGAGGCCGGCATGGACGACCATGTGCCGAAACCGATCGACGTCGATCAACTGGTGGCGACGCTGGCCAGGCTGACCGGGCGCGGCGCGACGCCGGCAGCAACGCCCCTCGACCCCGGCCCCGAGCGGATGCCCGGTATCGACCTGAGCGCCGCCTTGCATCGCTTCGGCGGCGATGCCGACGCCTTGAACGCGGTGCTGGCCCGTTTCGCCGACGGCGCCGGGGAAGCGCTGGCCACGCTGCGCAGCCAGCTCGACGAGAACGACGGCGCCGGCGCGCTGGCCGGGGCGCACCGCCTGCGCGGCGTGGCCGCCAATCTCGGCGCGACCGCGCTGGCGGCGCATGCGGGAGAACTGGAAACGGCGCTGCGTGGCGGCGATGCCGCGGCCGCCGACGCGGCGCTGGAGCGCCTCGAGGCCGCGCTGGCGCCGCTGCGCGCGGCGCTGCCCGCGCACGTACCGGCGCTGCCTGCGGCGAGCGTGGCGCCCGCCGACACGCACGCGTTGGCACAGCTGCTCGACTTGCTTCAGAATAACAACATGAAGGCACTGGCGCAGCATGCGGCGCTCGCGCCCGGCCTGGCGATCCTGGCCGATGCGCGCGCGGCGCAGGAGCTGGCCGATGCCGTCGGCACGCTGCGCTTCGAGCACGCAGCTATCCTGCTGCGCGCTATACTGGAGCGAAAAGGAGACGCATGAGCTGGAATGAGCTGGCCCTGAACGGACGCATCCTGGTCGTCGACGACGCGATGGAAAACATCCAGATCCTGCACGCCGCACTGCGGGGCGAGCACGAGGTGCTGTTCGCGCTGGACGGCGCGAAAGCGCTCGCCATGGCCCACGGCCAGCGCCCCGACCTGATCCTGCTCGATGCCGTCATGCCCGGCATGGACGGCTACGCGGTGCTGCAAGCCTTGCGCGCCGCGCCCGAGACGGCCGACACCCCCGTCATCTTCGTCACCGCCCTCTCCTCGCCCGAGGACGAAACCCACGCCCTCGACGCCGGCGCCGCCGACTTCATCAGCAAGCCCGTGAACGCCGCCGTCGTACGCGCCCGGGTGCGCACGCAACTGACCGTCAAGCGCCAGGCCGACGCCCTGCGCGCAATGACGCTCACCGACAGCCTGACCGGCGTGGCCAACCGCCGCTGTTTCAGCGAACGCATCGACAACGAATGGCGCCGCACCGGCCGCGCCGGCCTGCCGCTGTCGCTGATCCTGGCCGACATCGATCACTTCAAACTGTTCAACGACCACTACGGCCACCAGGAAGGCGACGCCTGCCTGGAACAGGTCGGGCACGCCATGTGCCGCGCCGCGAACCGCGCCCAGGACCTCGTTGCGCGCTACGGCGGCGAAGAATTCGCGATCCTGCTGCCCGAGACCGATGCCGCCGGCGCCGCCTGCGTCGCCCAGCGCGTGCTGGACGAACTGGCCACGCTCGCGATCGCCCATGCGGTGTCGCCCACCGCGCCGCTGCTCACCGCCAGCATGGGCATCGCCTCGCTGGTGCCGGACCGGACCGGGACCAGCGCCGCGCTGATCCGGCAGGCGGATGCCTTGCTGTACCAGGCCAAGGCACAAGGGCGCAACCGGTTCTGCCTTACGCCGCCGGCCGCCGCCTGAACATCGCCATCCCCTCGATCGTGCACACCGGCTCGCCGCGCTGGTTGCGCGCCACCCAGGTCGAATACACGACGCCGCGATCGGGTTTCGAGGTCGACGGCTTGACCTCCTTCGTCACGTAGCGCAGCGAGAGCGTATCGCCGGCGCGGACCGGCTGGTGCCAGCGCACGCCGTCCAGGCCGGGCGAACCCATGCTCGCCTCCTCGCAGCGCATGCCGTCCAGCACCATGCGCATCATCATCGCGCAGGTATGCCAGCCGCTGGCGATCACGCCGCCGTAGATCGAATGCGCGGCCGCTTCCTTGTCGATATGGAAGGGCTGGGGATCGAACTGGGTGGCAAAGGCGATGATCTCGTCCTCGCTCACCGTGCGCTGGCCGAGATCGACTTCCTCGCCGGGCACGAAGTCGTCGAAATACCATTGCTTGCTCACGCGATGGCTCCCTCGGCAAAACCCGGCTGGGCCATGAAGCGCGCCAGGTGGTGGTCGGCGTCGCCCAGGCTCAGTTCGATCGTCGCCAGGCGCTTGAAGTAGTGGGCCGCCGGCAGTTCGTCGGTCACGCCCATGCCGCCGTGCAGCTGGACGGCTTGCTGGCCGACGAAACGGGCGGCCTGGTTGATCCGGTACTTGGCGGCCGAGACCGCGCGGCGGCGCTCGGCGGCGTCGCCGGAGGCCAGCCTGACGGCCGCCAGCAGCGCCATCGAACGCGCCTGTTCCAGGTGAATATACATGTCGGCCATGCGGTGCTGCAGGGCCTGGAACTTGCCGATCGGCGCACCGAATTGCTGGCGCGTCTTCAGGTACTCCAGCGTCGCCTCGAAAATCGCTTCCATCGCGCCCAGCGCTTCCGCGCACAGCAGCCCGGCGCCGTAATCGAGCGCGGCGTCGAGGATCTCGCCGCCGCCACCCTCGGTGCCCAGCAGGCTGGCGCGCGGCGCCAGCACGTTCTCGAAGCGCACGTCGGCGGCGCGCTGGCCGTCGAGCGTGCGGTAGTCGGTGATGGTGATGCCCGGGGTGTCGGCCGCCAGCACGAACAGCGAGACGCCCGCCTGCCCGCGCTGGTCGCCGCTGCTACGCGCCGAGACGACCAGCATGCCGGCCTGGGCGCCGTGCAGCACGACCTTCTTCTCGCCATCGATGCGCCAGCCGTCGGCGCTGGCCGCGGCGCGCGTCGCGATGTCGAACATGTCGTGGCGCGACTGGCGCTCGCCGAGCGCGCAGGCCAGGGTCAAGGCGCCACCGGCGACCTGTTCGAGCAGCGCGCCCTGCCCGCCTGCGAGGCGCAGGAATTCGGCGCCCAGCACGGTGGCGAAATACGGCTCGACCACCAGGCCGCGGCCCAGTTCCTGCATCACGACGAACATGTCGACCGCGCTGCCGTTGAAGCCGCCGGATTCTTCGGGCACCGGCAGCGCCGTCATGCCCAGCTCGGCCAGCGTGGCCCAGGCGGCCTCCGAGGTGCCGCTGGCGGACTCGATGATCGCGCGCCGCGTCTCGAAGCTGTAGTCGCGCGCGACCCAGCGTTTCAGGGCGTCCGCGAACTGGAGCTGCTCGGAAGTGAAATTGAAGTCCATGCGGTTCTCCCTACAGGCCCAGGATCATCTGGGTGATGATGTTGCGTTGGATCTCGTTCGAGCCGCCGTAAATGGAGGTCTTGCGATAATTGAAGTAGTGCGACAGCAGCGGCGCGGCGTCGTCGTCCCCGACCACGCTGTGTGCGTGCTCCCCTTCCAGATAGGCCGGGTCGAAGGGCAGCGCCATCGGCCCCACGGCTTCGACCATCAGCTCGGACAAGGCTTGCTGGATCTCGGTGCCGCGCACTTTCAGGACCGACGCTTCCGGGCCCGGACCCTTGTCGGCGCGCGAGAGCACGCGCAGCACCGTCATCTCGAGCGCCATCAGTTCGATCTCCAGTGCGGCCAGCTTGGCGCCGAAATGCGGATCCGCGATCAGCGGCTTGCCGTTCTTGCTTTCGCGGCCGGCCAGCGTCTTGAGGAAGGCCAGTTCGCGCTTCGAGCGGCCGACGGCGGCAATGCCCGTGCGTTCATGACCGAGCAGGTACTTGGCATAGGTCCAGCCGCGGTTTTCCTGGCCGACCAGGTTGGCCGCGGGCACCCGCACATTGTCGAAGAATACTTCGTTCACTTCGTGGTCTTCGTCGAGCATGATGATCGGGCGCACGGTGATGCCGGGGCTGTGCATGTCGATCAGGAGGAAGGAAATGCCCTCCTGCTTGCGCACGCCGGTATCGGTGCGCACCAGGCAGAAGATCATGTCGGCGTGCTGGGCCAGCGTGGTCCAGGTTTTCTGGCCGTTGACGATGTAGTCGTCGCCATCGCGCACGGCGGTGGTCTTGAGCGAGGCCAGGTCGGAACCGGCGCCCGGCTCGGAATAGCCCTGGCACCACCAGTCCTCGCAGGACAGGATGCGCGGCAGGTAATGGGCTTTTTGTTCGGGGCTGCCGAAGGCCATGATCACCGGCGCGACCATGTTGACGCCGAAGGGCATGATCTGGGGGGTGCCGGCGCGCGCGCATTCTTCCTCGAAGATGTGGCGCTGGACCGGCGTCCAGCCCGGACCGCCGAACTCGACCGGCCAGCCAGGCGCAACCCAGCCTTTTTGCGCCAGGATCTTGTGCCAGCGGACGCTGTCGTCCTTGCTCATGCGCAGATGATGGCGCACCTTGTGCTGCAGCTCAGGCGGCAAGGCCTGCGCCAGGAAGGATCGCACTTCGTCGCGAAATGCCAGGTCCTCATCGAGATAGTTCAGGTCCATTCAATCTCCTCGTTATCGCCGCGCCGGATGAAAAAGCACGATCGTTCACAAGGATTGTACCCGAAAAGAAGACGGTATTAACAAATGAAAAAGGGTGGCAGATCCGTCCTGGACCATGCCACCCATGATGCGTAAAAGGAGCCAACCCGCGCAGGGCCCTGCGACCTTTCGTTGAAGCGAATATTACTTTGCGCGACGACGACGGCTCAGCGCGCCAGCACCCATCACGCCTGCGAGCAGCAGAGCGATGCTCGACGGCTCCGGGACTTCACCGACAGCGGCGGCCGTGACTGGCGCAGCAGCGAACACTGGTGCGGCTGCGGCTGGAGCGGCGGCAGCTGGCGAAGCAGCGGCAGCGGCTGGCGCTGGAGCCTGGAACTGCACGGCTGCGGTCGATGCGCCGACTACTTTACCCTGGACGGCCCAGCCGGTCAGGGTGCCTGCGTGAGGACGGATGCCTTCAGCTTGGGCTGCGCCGGCGGTGACGAGCAGGGCGGCGATAACGAGGTGACGAACTTGCATGGTGGCTCCTTCTTTATGAGGTGACTGATATAAATATTACAACAGCAACGTCATCGTATCACAGCCATATAGAAGGATTATCCTACGCAATTCTCGTGTTCAAGTAAGAAGTTTCCTACAAGCGCTTTCTTTTAGGAAATTTCTTACTTATAACAAACAATTCCTATTGGAAATAATGCAATCAATCGACGCGGGCCGCGCCCATATACGGCATGGTACGCGAGGCCATCCGGGTATCGGTTTTCAGCATCGCCGCTTCATCGGCCAGGATATGCGCCGCCTCCTGGAGCAACACGTCCTTGGCATCCTTGGCCGCTTTCTCGGCCGCGATCTCGGCCGACAGGGCGCGCTCGTCGCCCTGCAAGCCGTCGTCGCGCAGCGTGTTGCGCGCCGCCACCACCGCCTTGACCGGACGGGTCGGCTCGGGCACCTTGCTGCGCGCTTCCTTGCCGCCTGGCGCCGCGACCGGCTCGTCGACGCTGCTCTTGGCCAGCGTCAGGCGTGCTTCACGCAGCTTGGCGCGCGCATCCTGGCTGTCGCGCTCCTTGCGCCGTACGGTCTCGTTCAGCGAAATCGCGTTTTCCTTGCGCAGCTTCATGACTTCGGCGATGTCTTCGCGCAGGTCCTGGAACTCCTTGTCCTTCGAGATACGCGCCTCATGGCGTTTCTGCAAAGGGGCGACCAGTTCCTTCAGGTCGCCGGCCGGGACATAATTGGCCGGCTTGATCGACACCCAAGGCAAGGCGTTGTCGAAGGAGGACTCGCCGAAGCTGTCCGGGTCGGTCGTCACGGGCAGCTTGATGTCCGGCGTCACGCCGCGCAGCTGGGTGGTGCCGCCGTTGATGCGGAAGAACTGGGCGATCGTCATCTTCAGTTCGCCGTAGCGCACCTTGTCGTTCTGCGAGAAGCGGTCGAGGTCGATCAAGGTCTGGACCGTGCCCTTGCCGAAGCTCGGCTCGCCGATCACGAGGCCGCGTCCGTAATCCTGGATCGCGGCGGCAAAGATTTCAGAGGCCGACGCCGAGCCGCGGTTGATCAGGACGCCCATCGGGCCATCCCAGGCCAGGCCGGCCGCCGTGTCGTTCTCGACCTCGACCCGCCCTTCCGCCGTGCGCTGCTGCACGACCGGCCCCTTGTCGATGAACAGGCCCGTCAGTTCGACCGCTTCGATCAGCGAACCGCCGCCGTTGTTGCGCAGGTCGATCAGGACGTTGTCGACCTTCTCCTTCTTGAGTTCGCCAAGGATGCGGGCAACGTCGCGCGTGGCGCTCTTGAAGTCCTTGTCGCCCTTGCGGCGCGCTTCGAAGTCCTGGTAGAAGGTCGGCAGCGAGATGATGCCGATGCGGCGCGTGATGCCGTTGTCCTTGACCTGGATGATCGATTTCTTGGCGGCCTGCTCTTCCATGCTGATCTTCTTGCGCACCATCGAGACGGCGACGTGCTTGGCGTCGACACCGGCGTCGCCGGGAATCACGTCCAGGCGCACGGTGGAGCCCTTCTCGCCGCGCACCAGCTGCACGACGTCGTCGATGCGCCAGCCGAGGACGTCGACGAAAGCGCCCGTCCCTTGGGCCACGCCGACGATGCGGTCGCCCACCTTCAGCTTGCCCGACTTGTCGGCCGGGCTGCCCGGCACGATTTCGCGGATCACCGTGTATTCGTCGCGCGACTGCAGGACGGCGCCGATGCCCTCGAGCGAGAGCCGCATCGCGATGTCGAAATTGTCGGCCGAACGCGGACCGAGGTAATTCGTGTGCGGTTCGATCGCGGTGGCGTAGGCGTTCATGAACATCTGGAACACGTCTTCGTTGTTCAGCTTTTTCATGCGCGAGATGTAGCTGTCATAGCGCTTGTCGAGCGTGTCGCGGATCGCTTTTTCTTCCTTGCCGGCCAGTTTCAGGCGCAGCCAGTCGTTCTTGACGCGCTTTCTCCAGAGGTCGCGCACCTCGTCCTCGCTCTTCGCCCAGGGCGCTTTTTCGCGGTCGAGCTGGAGCGTTTCGTCGGTGGTGAAGTCGAGCTTGGTCTTGAGCAGGCTGCGCGCGTAGTTCATGCGCTCGGCGAAGCGCTGCTGGTAGAGGTTGTAGATGGCGAAGGGCTGGGTCAGGTCTTCGTTGTTGATCGCATCGTCGAACTTGGTGCGCATCGGCGCGAAACGGTCGATGTCGAGCTGGGTGAAGTAGAGCTTTTCGCTGTCGAGCGTCTGGAAATAGTTGTCGAAGATCTTTTCCGACATGGCGTCGTCGAGCGGCATCGCCTTGTAGTGATAGCGGCCCAGCACGCGCGAGGCCCACAGCGCGGCCTGCGTCTGTGCGGCGACCGGTTTCATCTGGGTGGATGCGACTTTTTCCGGCTGTGCGGTGACCGCGTGCGTCGACATGGCGCAGGCAGCGGCCAGGGCAAGGATCAACATCTGCTTCTTCATTTAGTCGCTCTCCGAACGTGAACTTTATTAGCTGTTGGCTTACGCCGGATACCCGCGGTATCGACGGCGCGCGAACCCATTCTACAGGAACGCGGACGCGCGTCGAGTCGGCTTGTGCGGGGCGTACGTGCCCGATTAAGGCTGGCTTAAGGCGCCGTGATCAGCTATTTACGAAGCGAAACAGCAAGTCATGCCAGAGGTACAATGCCGCGCCCAGCGCCAGCACGACCAGCCACGGCCAGGAGCGCGCCGCCAGGCGCCAGTCCACCCGCGACGGCCAGAACGCCAGGTACTGGGGCGCCAGCAGCAGTGCGATGGCCAGGTCGAGCGGGGCGAAGCGCCAGCCGGGGCTGGTCCGCCAGGCGGCCACGGCGAGCGGCAGCAGCAGGATCAGCAGCGGCGCCAGCGCGGCGGGCGCCGCGTTGTACCAGCGCAGGTTGGAAAAGGTGACGGAACCGAGCTCCCACACCTTGCCCTTGCGGCGCGGAAACAGGCTGATGTTCGTCGGTTCGGCATTCGTCAGCAGCCCGACCCCGAAATGGGCCAGCTCGTGGCACAGGGTGCCGGGCGCGGTCAGGAGGAAAAAAGCGGGATGGGCGCTGGAGAGGATCCAGAACAGGAAGGCGGCGGCAAACGACGGCAGCAGGTACAGCAGCAGGTCGGCATGGCTGCAGAGCAAGCCCGGCAGCCAGGCGCCGCAGGCCATGGCGCTCAGGCCTTGGCGTAGAAGCAGCGGCCGCAGGCCTGCCTGTAGCTTTCGTTGCCGCCGATGCTGACCTGCTCGCCTTCATGGATGCGGCGCCCGTTCTCGTCGACGCGGATGTTCATCGTCGCTTTTTTGCCGCAGCTGCAGATGTTCTTGATTTCCTCGATGTCATCGGCCAGCGCCAGCAGGTAGGCCGAACCGGGGAAGGGGTCGCCCCGGAAATCGCTGCGCAAGCCGTAGCAGATGACGGGCACGCCGCGCACTTGCGCCAGCTGGTGCAGCTGCTGGACTTGCTCCTTGGTGAGGAACTGGGCTTCGTCGACCAGGACGCAGGCGACGGTTGGCGTGGCGGCCAGGAAATTGGTGCCGCCGTCGAAGGTATCGACTTCGCGCTGGGGACCCAGGCGCGAGGTGATCAGGCCGACGCCGTAGCGGTTGTCGATCGCCGCCGTGAACAGCTTGACCTGCTGGCCCTGCTCTTCATAGTTATGGGCCACCTGCAGCAGCGCGGTCGATTTGCCGGCGTTCATCGCCGAGTACCTGAAATAGAGTTTTGCCACTGCCGAGCCCGTGCGCGAATTGAAGGTGAGACTGAAATATCGCGAAATTATAGCAAGCACAGGGCTTGCCGCGCCAGCTCAGCCGTTGGCCTGGCCGCCGACGACGCGCGCCGGATTGCCCACCACGGTGGCTCCGGGCGCCACGTCGCGCGTGACGACGCTGCCGGCGCCGATGATCGCGTCGTCGCCAATCGTCACGCCGGGCAGGACGATGGCGCCGCCGCCGATCCAGACGTTGTTGCCGATCGTGACCGGCAGGCCCGACTCCAGGCCGCTGCGGCGCAGCGCCGGATCGCGCGGGTGGTCCGCCGTGTAGATCTGCACGGCCGGACCGATGCGGGTCTCGGCGCCGATGCTGACCGGCGCCGTATCGAGGATCACGCAGTTGTAGTTGAGGAAGACATTCGCGCCGAGGCGGATGTTGAATCCGTAATCGCAATAGAACGGCGGACGCAGCATGGCGCCCTCGCCCACTGCACCGAGGCGTTCGGCCAGCAAGGCGCGCCAGACCGTGGCCGGCTCGCCCATCGCCGCGTTGTAGCGCGCCAGCCAGGCGGCGCAGGCCTCCAGCTCGGCCTGCAGTTCCGGGTCGCTCGGGTGGTAGAGCTCGCCCGCCAGCATCTTGTCCTTTTCGCTGCGTGTCATTTAGAACCTATCCCAGTAGGGAAGGAGTCGTTGCTGACGCGCCTGACAAGCGGCCGCTGCGTTGCTCGTCGTTGCATGGCTCGCCATGCGGCCTCCTCGCGCCTTGCCCCCTTGCCATGCATCGTCATCAACTTCCTCCTCCCTACTGGGATAGGTTCTTATTGCCCCGGGTGATAACGGCGTTCGAGCTGCTGCTCGATGTCTTCCTTGTAGAACAGCACGTCCTTGAATTCGCCGCGGCTGTACATGGCGGCCTGGTCGGCGAAATGCTTTGAGGCCGGGTTGCCGCTCTGGCCGCCGGCCAGGATGCTTTTCGCCTTGATCCGCGGGCCGAATTCAACGGCGGCCACGAAACTGTTGCCGCGGTCGCCGTAGATGCGCTTGGTTTTTTGCTTGGCCACCATGCCGAACGAGGCCAGCGAGCCCCAGTTGGCCGAGGTGAAGGCCACCGGCCAGCTCGGCTTGGCGTCGTCGTATTCCTGGCTGACCTCGCCGCTGATGCGCTGGAAGCGGTTGATCTCGCCCCAGGGCGTCTTCCAGGTGCCGAAGTCGCGCGTCAGCTTGTCGCTGGCGCGCGCCAGGGCGTCCAGCCGTTCGTTGCCGTCGAGCTTGGTCGTGATGAAATCGACCGTCGGCAGGTTGGCGGCGCGCGCGCGCGGCGCATGCGCGGCCACCATTTCCTGCGCCCAGTAGACCGCCAGCGCAGTCGGCACCGAGCTGACGCCGAAGCGCAGGTCCCAGTCGCGCAGGCTCGCCACCTGCCCGGCCAGCGCCGCCTTGCGCGCGTCGGTCGCGGCGAGCGCATCGAAGTCGCGGGCCAGTTGCGGCACCAGCGGCTCGAACGCGGTCAGGTAGCTGTCGTAGGCCGCGGCGATCAGGCTGTCGATGGTCAAGCCCTTCGCGTCCCGCAGCACCTGCTCAGCGTGGCGGCCGCGCGCGTTTTCCGGCAGCGACCACATGTAGTCGGGGTAGTCCTGGCGCCGCGGGCTGTTCGCGCCGGAAGAACTGAAGGGCCAGTTATTCGTGTTCGAGATATAGCCGCTGGCCGGATTGAACAGCGTGATCGTGTCCTTGACCGCGTGCAGGCCTTTCCACTCGGTAGCCGGATCGCTGCCGTCGACCGGTTTCGACCAGTCGAATCGCGGATCGCGCTTCGGAATGAAATTGCCATGGAAATAGGCGATATTCCCGTCGGCGTCGGCGTACACCGTATTGTTCGAGGAATTCGTGCGCAGTTCCATGGCCTTGTAGAAGGCGGCGTAGGTTTTCGCCTTGGTGCGCGCATACGATTGGGTCAGCGCCTTGACCGGCTCGTCCATCATCTTGACGGCGACCCATTTGCCATCCCTGGCGCGCACGATCGGACCGTGGTGGCTGAAATAGGCCGTGACCGTGCGGCTGCCCATGGCACCATCAGGCTGCTTGAAAGGCAGCGTCAGGTCAACCTGGCGCAGGGCACGTTCCTTGCCGCCGTATTTGTAAAAGAACTTGCCCTTGCGTTCGACCACCGTTTCCAGGTATTCGTCGATCACGTCGCCGGCGCCCGAAGTGTGCATCCAGCCGGCGCGCTCGTTGAAGCCCTGGTAGATGAAGAACTGGCCCCAGGTCACCGCGCCATACGCGTTCAGCCCCTGCTCGCTGACCATGTGGATCTCGGGGCGGAAGTAGAACGAGGTGTGCGGATTGATCAAGAGCAGCGGGTGACCCGAGGCGGACAACTTCGGCGCGATCGCGAACCCGTTCGAGCCGCGCGGCTCGGCGTCGCGCAGGTTACCCCGATCGGCCAGCGCCGCCTTCGGCGCCTTGCCGTAGAACGCTTCGAGCTCCTTGAGGTCGATTTCCTCGATGTCGCCGCCGATGCTGCCTTCGCTGAAGGACAGCGCCATCCAGGGCTCGAAGCGGGTCAGGAGCTTAGGCTTCACTTCCGGGTGGCTGTGCAGGTAGTAATTCAGGCCATCGGCCCAGGCAGTCATCAAGTCCTTCAGCCAGGCCGGGCTGGCCGCATACTTGGCGCGCAGGTCGTCCGGACGAATGTAGAGCTTCATGCGCAGGTCGCGCCAGACTTCCTGTTCGCCTTCGACTTCGGCCAGGCGCCCCATCGCGTTGATGTAGTTTCGTTCGACGCGGTTGAAGTCGTCCTCGGCCTGGGCATACACCATGCCGAAGACGGCGTCGGCGTCACGCTTGCCGAAGACGTGGGGGATGCCCCATTTGTCGCGCATGATCGTGACCCGCTCTGCCGTCGTTTGCCAGCGCGCCAGCTCCGCGGCGGCCGGCGCGGCCAGGACGGGAAAGGCGATGCCGGCGGCGAGGGTCAGTGCGACAAGACGGGGCAGGATCATGCGTGATTCTCCGGTTGTTATCAAGTGGGCGCTAGGAGGCGTGCGCGAGCTTTTGCTTCAACACCTCGTTCTCGGTCAGCAGGCTGGCCATGCGGTCTTTCAGCGCGGCGATCTCGGCCTTCAAGGCGGCCTTCTCGTCGATCGGTTCGCCGTCCGGCCCGAGCTTTTTCGGCTTGCCGGCCGCTTTTTGCTCGCGCACCTGGCGCGCCGCCTGCTGGAGTTCCTTGCGGCCACCGGCGACGGCGGCGATCTGCTCCGATTCCGGCAACTGCGACACGTTGGCGGCGGCGTTGATCGAGATCGTCCCCGAGCGCACCGCTTCGACCAGCTGCGGCGTGGCCGCCTTCTGGATGCGTTCGATCTGGCTGATGGTATTGCTCGACACGCGCGCCGCTTTCGCCACTTCCTCGCGCGTGTTCCATGGCGGCGGCGGGCGCGTATCCATGTCGTCGGGATTCGGCACCGGCGGTTCATCGGCCATTTTCTGGGCCATGCGCGCGGTGACGATTTCTTTTTTCTTCAGCGCCAGCAGGCCGCGCTGGAAATCCGAGACGCTGCGGCGCGCCAGGTGGTTGTCGATCATCCACAGCATGACGTCTTCGAGGGTCTCGAAGTTGTTGTTGTGAACGGTCCGGAACGGGATGTTATTGCGGCGGCAGATCTCGTAGCGGTTATGGCCGTCGATCAGGACGTCGCGCCACAGCACGAGGGCGTCACGGCAGCCCTCGGCCAGCAGGCTGCGTTCGAGCGCCTCGTGTTCGATCTCGGTAAGCGGGTCGACGAAGGCGCGCAGCTGGTCGTGGATGATGATGTTGGTAGTCAATGGTAGTCCTTGTGCTTCTTGTCACGGCGCGAATGCGAGCGTGCTCTGCGCCGGCAAGCATGCTACACCATTCGCTGGCTGGGCCAAAGGCTGGCTTAGTTTGCCATATGAAATCTTGCAATTTCGACCCCGCACGAGACGCTTGTGCTAGAATCCTGCCGCTGCCCCGATGGTGAAACTGGTAGACACCCGGGACTTAAAATCCCGTGCTCGCAAGGGCGTGCCGGTTCGATTCCGGCTCGGGGCACCACGATCTTAGATGACGCAACAAGCGAACCCGTCGGCCGCACAGGCATACGGGTTTTTTGTCGTCCGATGCCGCCCCGGACCTGAAACCGCACGCGTCCCACTTGCGCGCGACTGCCGCTGGCGCGCTGCATGCGCAGCGAGTGCATCAGACGACGGCCGCACCCGCTTTCGCAGCTTCAGCGACGCAGGCTTGCCAGTCCGGTTGGCGCACAAGTCGGGTGCCGGAGCGATTAACGCCGACGCCAACGCTGACGATATCGAATCCTGGCGTGGCTACCCGTATCTGGTGTCGAACGTGGCCTTCGCAAACGAGCGTCGAGGACGGGGCTGAGATCACGTCGATCGCGCCCCGGGCCTGATTCGCGACCCGGGCCGCGAAGCGCACATGGTGGTGACCATGAAAGATCACCGTGTCCGCGTCCAGCTGCCCGAGCTTTCGCAGCAGCGCCGCGGCGTTTTGCATGGTCATGCTGGCGAACTGGATCCTGTGTTCCCGGTCGCTCAACTCGCCAGGGTAGAAGTCCATCTCTGCCGGCATGCCGACCTTATGGTGCAGAACATGGATTAGCACCGGGGGCGCGCCGGATTCATGCTCGAGCAACGCCAGAATACCCGACAGGCGTTCCAGCTGTCCCGGATCGATCTTGCCGAGCGAGTTGAGCGCCGGCATGGACGACGTGCGCGTGGTGTTCCAGACGATGGCATGCATGACGACGTGCGGTGTCGGGACCCGCACGACCAGTGGGAACAGCGCATTGAGCTTCTGGAACTGCAGAGATCCCGGCGTCTTCCCGATCTCGGCGTAGGCATCCGCGAGCGAACGCAGCGCCACAGGCTTGCCGTGCGCGCCGCACTGCGCGCTGCGTACGCGCGCGCCCATCAACGCGGCGGCGCTGTCCAGATATGCGCGCAGCCTGTCAATCCGTCCCTCGTGATGGAGAAGGTCGGCGACATTCAATAAGCCGCTTCTGTCATATCCGACAATGTTCAAGTCGTGATTGCCGGGTGCCACGATCATTCTGTCCGCGAACGCGCCGAAATGGTCCTTGAACCTGCCCCACTCCCTGGCGTCGCCGGTATCGGTGGTGTCGCCGCTGATAATCACCGGCAATCCGTCCAGGGCTTGCATGGACCGCGCCAGCGCCTCGAGCGTGGCATCCCTGACCGTCCACTTGATATTTTCAGCCAGGGGCGCGGTATCGTCGTGCGTAACGTGAAGATCGGAAAGATGAATAAACGGAACTTCGGTATAGCCGCCAGCCCCCGCCTCGACCGGTTCGAACACGTGCAGCCGAACCCGCTCGGCAAGCGACTTCCAGTCGTCGGACCGGCCGAGGACGAGCGGGGCAAGTGAAAATGCGAAAAAAATCGCCAGGGTGAAGAAGATCGACGATATCCACCCGAGCGCACGTTGATCGATAGCCCAGCCGAGACTGTCCCAGGCCAGCACCAGCGTCGCGCCGACCAGCATGGCGGCGACCGTACGGCCGGCCCGATACAGACGCCCGCCGTTGAAGTGCCTGGCCCTTTCGAACAACCCGACGCAGAGCGTGGCAATGCCGAGCACCTTCGCGCCGACATATTCCGCCGCGAACGACAGCAGCAGCGTGATGGGGGCACGCCAGCCCATGGCCACCATCGAGAAAAAGAACAGCATTAAAATATACTGCGGCGCTCCGCCCTGATCGATTTCCCGACTCACGCCAAGGGTGAACATGACAACCAGTTGCTTCAAGGCGTGCACAATCATCAGTGCCGTCACACCGGAAACCATCGTGTTAAATAGCAGGTAGCCCCATAATTTCAACGGACTGCCTGTATGGTGCGGCTTGGGCACGCTTTCCTTGCGCTGTGAGTTCATATCGATGACCGGGGTTCGCTGTTGAATGGGTAGCCATGACATGCCCCGCCACGGCGTCGATATTATTGCATGGCAACGGCGCCACAACTCAACTTCCGGCGGCACACCGGCGACAACGCGCTGTCCAACTTAAGCCGGTTGTGAACGTCCCATGGACGCACGGCCTGGACACATTCGGTCGCCGTCCGGGGCACGCTGGAGTCGGCCGGCAACCTTCCTGTTTCGGCGCAGTATCCGCGACGCGCAGCCCCGGCCGCGCCCACTGCGGCAACGCTGGTTGCATGGCAGGGCGACGCTGCGTGTGGTACCGCACCGAGCGTCGCGGCCTACTCCGTTACGCTGATCTGGTTGGCAAGTCGCCGCCCTCGGCTGGCGACGCACAGGCCATGCCCTTCCTTCCGACATCCCGGATTCGATGCGTCCAGCGTGGCCGCCTCGGGGACGCCGTCGTCACGTACTCCACGAAAGCAATCATGTCATTCAATAACACCGTCGTCTGGCTCGACCATACCCAAGCCCAGGTCATTCACTTCGACAAGGACGCCTCGGAAAGCGAATCGCTCAAGACCCATTCGACCCATCCGCACCCGCACCAGAAGCACGGCGACACCCATGTCGACGGCGACGACAATACCCTCTTCTTCAAGGACATCGCCGACGCGCTGGCCGACAGCGGGCAGATCCTGGTAGTGGGACCGGCCGAGGAAAAAACCACCTTCGTCACCTACCTGACCAGCAAGGTCCCTGCCGTCGCCGGCAAGATCAAAGCGGTCGAGACAGTCGACCATCCGTCGGACAAGCAATTGCTGGCCTATGCGCGCCAGCATTTCGTCAGCGCCGGCGGCATGCGGTAAGACTTGCGGCAACACATAAAAAAACCCGCTTGCCGTGATGGCAAGCGGGTTTTTTTCGTCCGGCGCGGCGCTTAGAACCTATCCAAGTAGGGAGGAGGAAATTAGTGCGGCGCGGCCAGGGCCAGCTGGCGGGTCGCCGTCGGCGCGCCGGCATTCTCGAGGCGGAACTGGCCGACCAGCGCCACCAGGGTAGCGGCCTGCTCCTGCAGGCTTTCGGTGGCGGCGGCCGCCTCTTCGACCAGGGCCGCGTTCTGCTGGGTGGCGTCGTCCATCTGCACGATGGCCTGGTTGACCTGGGCGATGCCGGTGCTCTGCTCGGCGCTGGCGGCGCTGATCTCGCTGACGATATCGGTCACGCGGCGCACGCTGTCGACCACTTCCTGCATGGTCTGGCCGGCATCGAGCACCAGCTTCGAACCCTTGCTGACCTTGTCCACCGAGTCGCCGATCAAGCCCTTGATTTCCCTGGCGGCGGCGGCACTGCGCTGGGCCAGGTTGCGCACTTCGCTGGCGACGACGGCAAAGCCGCGGCCCTGCTCGCCGGCGCGGGCCGCCTCGACCGCCGCGTTCAGCGCCAGGATGTTGGTCTGGAAGGCGATGCCGTCGATGACGCCGATGATGTCGACCACCTTGCGCGAGGAAGCGTCGATCGAGGCCATGGTGTCGACCACCTGGGCCACGACCTCGCCGCCGCGCACCGCCACTTGCGAGGCCGAGGCCGCCATCTGGTTGGCCTGGCGCGCATTGTCGGCGTTCTGGCGCACGGTCGAGGTCAGCTCTTCCATCGAGGCGGCCGTCTCTTCCAGCGCGCTGGCCTGCTGTTCGGTGCGGGCCGACAGGTTGGCATTGCCCTGGCGGATCTCGAGGCTGGCGCCGGCGACGCTGTCGGAACTGCCGCGCACGCTGATCAGGACGTCCTGAATGCGCGCGACAAAGGTATTGAAGCCGCCGGCGATCGTCGCCAGTTCATCGCGGCCGCGCACTTCCAGGCGCGCCGAGAGGTCGGCATTGCCGCCGGCCAGGCCGGTCATCGTGGCCGCCAGCGCGCGCACCGGCCGCATCAGGCGGTGCAGCACGGCGACCATGGCGACGGCTGCCAGCAGCGCGCACAGGATCGAGACGAACAGCGAATAGGTGGCCAGCTCGCGCGCCGGGGCGGTCGCGACCGCATGCGGGAAGCTCAGCTGGACGGCCCAGGGCGCCATGTCCGGGTGCGGACGCAGCGGCTGCAACAGGCGCACCATGCCATGGGCGTCGGTGAATTCGTAGGGCTTGCCCTGGCGGATGCTTTCCAGGCCGGCGGCCGGGATGTCGTCGGCCTTCTTGCCGTTGCGCGCGGCATCCGGATGGCTGGCGTACAGGCCGCCGTTCGAGACCAGCGTCAGCACGCCGCCTTCGATCGGTTTCATGCCCGCCAGGATCGCCGTCAGCTTGGAGATCATCATGTCGCCGCTGGCGACGCCCTTGAAGGCGCCGTCGATCATGATCGGCGTCACCAGCGAGGCGATCAGCACGTCCTTGCCGTTGACCGGATAGGCATACGGCTCGGTCAGGTGGCGCTTGCCGGTGGCCTTCGGCACGTCATACCAGTCGTTCGCGCCCGGCACGGCCGTGAACAGGACCGGTTCGACGTGCAAGGCGCCGTTCTCGCCGCGCGTGTAATACGGCATGTAGCGGCCGCTGTCGTCGTATTCGGGCTTCTTGCCGGCGAACTCGGCATCCTTGCCGTCGAGGGCATTCGGCTCCATGGCCACCATCGCGCCGATGAAATCGTCCGAGCCGAGCAAGAGCGACTTGGCCAGGGCCGAGACCTGGGTCCGTGCCAGCGTCTCGCCGGCGGCGCCGGTGGTGCGCATGGCGCCGCCGACGGTCGCCACCGCGCTCAGGTTGGCGCCGATGCGTCCGTCCAGCGTGGCCGCCGTTTCGCGCGCGGCGGTGCGCGCCAGGCGCATCGCCGCATCCTCGGAGGCGGTGCTGCCCTTGACGCCGATAACGCCGGAGGTGATGCCCAGGCTGAGCAGGACCAGCACGGTGGCGGTGGCGCAGATGCGCGTGTTGAGCGACAGCGCGAAACGCGCCGGACGGGAGGAGGAGTCGTGATTGTTCATGGGATGGCGTGCTCGGGGCGGGTCAGAAGGCGCGGGTCAGGCTCAGGACAAGCGTGCCCTTGGCCGGATTCGAATAGGCGATGTGGCCGGCGGCGTTCGGCACGCCGGTGCTGTAGCTGTCATAGGCATGGGTGGCGCCGTAGGCCCGGGTCCAGGCCGCGGCCACGCTCCAGCCGGCCGGCAAGGACCGCGTCAGGCCCACTTTCACGTCGCGCCAGTTCCAGTAATCGTTGCCGGCGCCGGCCACCCGGCCTTCGCCGGCGTGCAGGTTAAGCGTGGTGGACGCGCCCAGGGCGAGATTGGCGCCGCCGTCGAAATAGCCGGTGCCGCGCGCATTCGTGATGCCGAAGAAGTCGCGCGTGAAGGTGTAGTTGTACTTGGCGTAGACCGATTTATAGCTCAGGCCGGCCGAGAGTTCGCCATAGTCGAAGCGCGTGCCGGTGCTGCCGATCGAGGCGCCCGGATATTTGTAGTAGAGCGCAGTCAAGTTGAACCCGACGGCGCCCACGGCGCCGCTGTAGCCGCCGTACAGATCCCACTCGAGCTTGCCGTTTTCGATATACCGGTCGCTGACGTTCGAGACCCAGCTGCCGGCGCTCCAGCCGCTTCGGTGTGCGATGTCGATGCCGGCCTGGGCGGCGGGCTTGCCCCAGGTCTGGCGGAAGCCGCGCGAGACGTATTGCGTAGCGATGCCGGCGTTGCCGCTCAGGGTCCAGGCGCCGGCGGCGGGGGCGTCGTCGGCATGCGCGGCAGGCAGCGCGAACAGGGCGAGACTAGCGAGCGGCGCGAGGCGCCGGATAAAGATCGTCATGGGATTGGGGGGCGCGCGGCGCCGCGGTCAAAGATAAAAGATTCCGTAGGGCAAATTTCCTACGGGAATTCTATTCGTCTTTCGGCCCAATCCCGGATTAGATGGCAGGATGTCTACGACATTCTTGCTGTGCTGCATCATCGGCACAACACAGGTGTCGGGAAGGCATTCAAGCCTGTCAACACCGGCCTGGCGCCGCTGCGCCGGTTCAGCTTCCCTGGTAGAGCAGCACCGCGCAAGCGGCCGCGCCGACGGCGAGCAGCCCGTACAAGAAGTAGCGCATCGCGCTGGCCAGGCCGGTCACCGCCTTGTCGGCGTCCTTGCTGAGCATGCCGCGTTTGCGGCCCGCATTCATCAGCATCGAGATGAAGACGAAGCCCGTGAAGAGGATCAGGATGAACTTCATGCCGCTGTCATCAGGTACGCGCCAGCACCAGGGCCAGGGCGACGAGGCCGAGCACGCCCGCGCCGGCGGCGACGAAGCCGATCAGGGTCAGGCGTTCGCGCGCGGCCTCCAGTTTCGCGATCAGCTGGGCGTTCTGGTCGGCCAGTTCGGCAATCAGTTTCGACGCTTCCCTGACCTGGCCGTGCAACTGGGCGATGGCGACATCCTGGTGCTCGACCTGGGCCGCGAGCAGCGCCAGGCCGTCCTGGGCCGGCATGTGGGCCACCGTTTCGTCGAGCTCGGTATTCGGCAGGGGCACGCCCTTGCGCCCGACCGTCTCCCACAGCCGGCGCGCGCTGCTGGCGACCTGGGGCGCGGCCGAAATGACTTCGCCCCACGGAACCGATTTCAGTACTTTCAGCCAGGCGACCGCCATCGTGCTCTCCCTCGTATGTTGTCAGATCCGCAGCATAGCATCAGCGCCGTCCCGCCCCGCTCCGCCCGCGCGTGGCGAATCGTGCGGCGCCCGGTTTTGCATTACCATGGACCCCATGTGTGGACGATTTGACCAAAGCCAAACGGCGAGATTTTATGCGAATGTCTTCGGCTGGGCCGATGCCGCCTTCGACAGCGCATCCACGCCCGCCTATAACGTGCCGCCCGGGACCTACCGCCCCGTGATGCACATCCAGGATGGCGAGCGGCGCGTCGACGACGTGTTCTGGAGTTATCGCGCGAAATGGGCGGAAGGCAAGCTCCCGATCTCGATCAACGCCCGCCTCGACAAGCTGACCAACCGCTACTGGAGCCGGCTGCTCAAGAACGGGCGTGCCGTCGTGCCGGCCGACGGGTGGTACGAGTGGACCGGGGAGAAAGGGAAAAAGCAGCCCTGGCACATCCACCGCAAGGACCGCGCACCGCTGTTCATGCTGGCACTGGCGAACTTCGGTCCCTTCGTCGAGAACCGCGCCGAAGCAGGCTTCGTGCTGGTCACCGACGACGCGGCCGAGGGCATGCTCGACATCCACGACCGGCGCCCGGTCGTGCTGGACGCCGAAGATGCCGCCCGCTGGCTCGATCCCGCCATCGCTCCCGAAGAGGCGCTCGAACTGGCGCGCCAGGCGGCGCTGCCGCCCGACGCGTTCGAATGGTTCAAGGTGACGCCGCAAGTGAACCGGGCGAATGCCGACAGCCCGGAGATGGCGACGCCCTTGCCCGAATAAAACCTAGTCCAGCATCGACAGCAGGGCGACGATTCCCAGCGACAAACCGATCAACACGCCGGCGCGGCTGCGCAGGCGCTGGCCGCGTTCGACCAGCTGTTTGGCGATACGGCGGCGGGGACGGCGTGCGCCGTCCAGGGCTGACTCTTGCTGCGTTTCTTTCGTGTTCATCTCTACGGTATCCATTCTTGTAACCCGGGTAAGTGGCGAGTAATTAGGGGCCGCGCTCGGCGGCCGCAGGGGTGTCGGGAGGCTCGGGCACGACGCGCGGCGTCGGCCGAGCTCAGGCAAGCCGGGCGCAAGACCCTGGGACGCGGGCACGCGACAAGCCACGCCGCCTTCGACCGGGAACGATGACCCGAGCAGAAACGACAACGGCACGGTCAGGCGCCGCGCCGTCGAAGGACGTGAAGGTATGCAGCTTGTGATGCGCCGTGCGAGCCATTCCAGGTACCGTGATCGATCTGCTGACGGGCATGCCGGAACGTCCGCCCCCGACCCGCAACATAGTGCATTTGATTCTACACGAAGCTTTCTACTGTACAACACGAATTTGGGGCGGCTGTTTGCGACAGGTCAAGACATCCTTCTTGAGCGTGCAAAAAAACCCGCGCGCCTTGCGGCTGCGCGGGTTCTTCAGACCGAAGTCCCGGCTGGCAATCAGTGCTGGTAAGCGCCGATATCGTAGCCGGTGCTGGCGTTACGCGGCTTGCCGTCGATGTCGGTCGGGTGGACATAGGTCGCGATGCCGCGGCCGATCACCGGCGAGCTGACGCTCGGCTTGAAGTTCGGCATGGCGGCGGTACGCGAGTAGCCGGCCAGCAGCGGTTCCGACGTGATCGTCGCCGTGTGCTTCAGGCCGTTGCGCAGCTGCCAGTTGTAGGTCGTGTTCTTGTAGACCAGGTTGTTCTGGTAGCTGTTCGAGGTGCCGGTCTTGCCCTGCTCCGAAATGCCGTACTTGTTGTCGTACACGATGTTGTTGTACACCTGGACGTTGTTGGCGCCCGCCGAGGTGAAGTAATAATCGCCGCCGCCGACGATGATGCCGAAGACCGAGGAACTCACCGTGTTGTTGGTGATCTTCAGGTTGCCGGCATCGTGCCACAGGTGGATCGCGGCCGAGCCGACGCGGTAGACCACGTTGTTCTTGATCGAGCCGGAGGTGCTGTGATAAATGCCTTGCACATAGGTGCAGCCCGCGGGGCCGATATCGTGCACGACGTTACCGATGACGTCGCCCATCACGCCCTTGTAATAGCTGTCCACGCCGATGGCCGAACCGCCGGCGCTGCTGCAGGCGATGGTGTTGGCGGTGTGGTGCACGTGGTTGCCTTCGATGACATTGTAGGAACCGCCGGTATAGATGCCGAGCGTCCACTTGGTGCCGCCGGCCAGCTTGCTGCCGTCGACTTCGAAGCCGATGATGCTGACGTAGTTGCCGCGGTTATCCCAGGCCGTTTTGTTGGTCGAATTGGTTGGTGGAACGATTTTCGCACCCCACTTCGTGGTCGAGACCCAGTAGATACGGCCGCTGGCGGTGCCGCTGGCGCTGGTCTTGAAGCCGCCGGCATAGGTGCCTGGCGCGACGAACACGGTGGTGTTGGCCTTGATGGCCGCCTTGGCGGCGCGCGCCAGGGTCTTGAACGGTGCTGCTTTGGTGCCGGCGGCGCTGTCCGAACCGGTCGGCGACACGTAATAGTTATACGCGGTGGCCGGCAGGCTTGCGCTACTCATCGTACCTGGGGTGGCGCTCAGGCTGTCGTAGCCGGTCAGGGCGACTTTGGCCGAGGTCTGCGCGCTGGCGCCAGTTGCTGCGGCGGACGCGATCAGGAGGATGGCGGCGTTACGAAGGACTGCGTTGGTGGCTTGCTTTTTCATGCGAAAGTTTCCCTAACAAAAAAATTGAATACGTACCTTTGAGCTCGGGAAACTTCTTAAGTTCAACGTTCTCGCAAATAAATTTCTTACGAGTATCATTGTTACAAAGGGTCTTTGCGCTGAGTAACTTTTATTGCCGGGCTAGACCGACACCGGAAACGCCTGCGCCGGCGCCGGGTATCGACGCGGTCTCCGGTTCGCGCGAAATCGAACAGAACCATGATCCATGTCGTGCTTGGCGCGGCAACTTAAGCGACGAGGTGCCTGTCATATCTGTATCACCCGATACCGACGCGCGAGGACACCGATGGGCATTTACATGCAACTACGAGACACGCTGAAGGAAGGCGAACATTACGCCGGCATCATCCTTGGCAAGGGCGGTCAAGCCGACCACCACCTGATCCTGCTCCCTGGAGACGCGGCCGATGTCGGCTGGCCCGGCGCGCTCGAATGGACCGCGGCGCAAGGCGGCGAGCTGCCGAACCGGCGCGAGCTGTCGCTGCTGTTCGCGAACCTGCGCGAACAGTTCGACCGCGAGTGGTACTGGTCGTCCGAACCGCACGAAACCCGCTCCCAGCTGGTCTGGGGCGAGAATTTCGCGAGCGGCATCCAGACCGTCTACGGGCGTCCGTTCCGCGGGCACGCGCGCGCCATCCGGCGCGTGCTGATCGAATAAGCCGTCCTGCCTGGGACGGCGCCAGGCGCAGCCCTCAGCGGGCCGGTACCACCGCGCGTCCGATCGGTTCCTCGGTATTGGCGAGGAACCAGGTCGTGGCCGCCATCAAGGCCACGTGGCGCCGCAGGTTGGCGGGATCGACCTTGTCGAGCGTATCGGCCGCCGTGTGGTGGTAGTCGAAATAGGTCGAGGTGTCGATCAGCGGCGCGAAGCTCGGTACGCCGGCGCGCTCCAGGCCCGACAGGTCGCCGGTCGAGAGCGCGTCCTGGCGCTGGAAGACGCCCGCGCCGATCGGCTGCAAGGCTGCCTGCAAAGGGGCGAACAGGCGCGTCGACGACGCCGGCACGCTCGCGCGCAAGCCGAACGGGCGCCCTGCCCCGTTGTCGCTTTCGATGGCGCCGACGTGGTTCGCGGCGTTGGCCGTGTTCGCCTCGAGATAGGCGCGCGCGCCCCGCGTGCCGTTCTCTTCGTTCATCCAGGCGATCAGGCGGATCGTGCGGCGCGGGCGATAGTCGAGTTGACGCAAGGTTTCGAACACGGCCATGGCGCTGGCCACGCCCGCGGCGTCGTCGTTGGCGCCGGTGGCCAGGTCCCAGGAATCGAGGTGGCCGGACACGATCACGACCTCGTCCGCCTTGTCGCTGCCCGGCAGGTCGGCGATCACGTTATAGCTGTCGGTGTCGGGCAGGCTCTGCGGTGTCAGCACCAGGCGCATGCTCAGCGGGCCGCGCTTGGCCAGGCGCGTCATCAGCATCGCGTCCTCGGCCGTGACGGCCGCGGCCGGAATGCGGGCGCCGTCCGCCAGGTTGGTCGCGCCCGTATGCGGCAGACGGAAGGTCGCGCCGCCGACCGAGCGCACCAGGGCCGCGGCCGCGCCCAGCTCGGCAGCCATGCGCGGTCCGTTGGTGCGGTAGTTCGAGCCCTGGCCATAGGCCTGGCCGGCCAGGCCGCGGTCCGCCATGTTCTGGTCGAAGGGAATGTCGAACAGCACGATTCGGCCCTTCACCTCGGCGCCGCGCGCCTTCAGTTCGTCGAAGCTGGCCACCACGATCACCGGCGCCGTGAGGCCGGCGGCCGGGGTCGCGCCCGAGCCGCCCAGGGCGGTGAGCACCACGCGCTGGCTGATGCCGGCCGGGCGTCCCCGGTACTCGACCAGCTCGGCCGTTTCCTGGCCGCGCACCCAGTGCGGCACTTTCACCGGCTGCAGGGTCACCTTGGCGCCCAGCTTGCGCATGGCCTCGGCCACCTGAGTGACGGCCGCCGCCGCGCCGGGCGAACCTGACAGGCGCGGGCCGATCAGGTCGGTCATGTCCGCCATCCGTTCCCACGCATAATCGCTGGCCAGCGCGGTGTCGCGGATCCTGGCCAGTGCGGCCGGATCGTTGCCGGGACTGGCGGCCTGCGCGGCGCTAGCGAACAGGGCTGCGGCGAGCAGGCCGAGGGGAAGCTGGGGAAGACGGTTCATGCGGCGATCCTTCGAAGGGAGAGGATCAGCAATGTAGCGCAAACCGCAACTTCTTGCTGTCTTTACACGGGCGTTTTCACGCCGGCACCAGGCGCAGCAGCGTGATTTCCGACGGCGCGCCGAAGCGCTTGGGCGGTCCCCAATAGCCGGTGCCGCGGCTGGTGTAGACCCACAGCCGGCGCACCCGGTGCAGGCCGGACACAAAAGGCTGCTGCAGCGGCACGAACAAATTCCACGGGAAGAACTGGCCGCCATGCGTGTGGCCGGACAGTTGCAGGTCGAAGCCGGCGCTCGCCGCGGCCGGCGCGCTGCGCGGCTGGTGCGCCAGCAGGATGCGCACCGCGAGCTCGGGCGGCGCGCCGGCGGCGGCGGCCTGCGGGTCGCTGCGGTGGGCGGGATTGAAATGGTGGGCCGAATAATCGGTCACGCCGGCGATCATCAGCGCGGCCCCGCCGCGCTGGCGCACCACGTGCTGGTTCAGCAGCACCGTCAGGCCCAGGCGGCGCAGCTCGGCGATCCACTCCTCCGCGCCCGAATAATATTCGTGGTTGCCGGTCACGAAAAAGGCGCCGTCCGGTGCCGCCAGCTTCGCCAGCGGCTGGGTATGCATGCCGAGGCGGGCGACGCTGCCGTCGACCAGGTCGCCCGTCACCGCGATCGCGTCCGCCCCGAGGCCGTTCACCCGCTCGACGATCGCCTCCAGGTAGGGGCCCTTGATGGTCGGGCCGACGTGGATATCGGAAATCTGGGCGATCGAATAGCCGTGCAGCGCCGCGGGCAAGCCCGCGATCGGGACATCGACCTTGACCACCCGCGCCACCCGGCGCGCGTTGACGAAGCCGATGACGGTGACCGCCAGCGCCAGCAGCGGCACCGCGAGCGCACTGTAATAGCCGAGCGAAGCACCGCCGAAGCCGGTCAGCGCCGCGACCAGCAGGAACAGGTCGCGCACGAAGGTCAGTACCAGCAGCGAGGAAAACAGGCCCATCGCCAGCAGGCCGATCCAGGTCAGCTGTTCCGACCAGCGGCGCCTCCGCAGCGACGAGGACAGCAGGCCGACCGGCACCAGCACGGTCGAGAGCAGCAGCAGGACGGCCGCGCCGAGCATGCCGCCCAGGCCCAGGCCAAGCTCGGGCAGGAGGCGCAGGCCGATATACACATGCAGCAATACCAGCAGGGAGAGGACAACCAGGAGATTACGGCGTGCGGGCATGAAGGCTCGGTAGAAGAATGGTCTTCCAGCCCACATTGGGCAGTTGTGGCCAATCTGCAAGGCTTGTCAAAAGAATGTTACCGAGTACGGATCAGATGTAAGAAACTGTATTAGCAGGTGGCGATCGCAAGCGTGCGGTCTATAGTTCGTTCCATGCCCCGGCGTCACAGCGATCATGTCGATCCTCGTTGCGGCAAAAAAGGAAAAGCCATGTTGAACAAAAAATGCTTTGGTGCGGTGATCTTGGCCGCTGTCGCCGTCTCGCCCTCGGCATTCGCTGGCGACCGCGGCACCAATACCGCGGTCGGCGCGGTGCTCGGCGCAGCAATCGGCGGTACGGCGGGTGGCGGTGGCGGTGCGATCATCGGTGGCGTCCTCGGCGCGGCGGTCGGCAACTCGCTCAGTAGCCACGACGATCGTCGTTACTACAACAACCGCGGCTATGCTTCGGTGAATTATTACCAGCCGGCACCGGTGTATGCCCAGCCGCGCCAGGTGTACTACGAAGAGCCGCGTCCGGTGTATTACGATCAGCCACGCTATTACAGCGCGCCGACCGTCGTGTATGTGGGTCAGCGCGGCTACCGCGACCACGGCTGGGACCGCGGCCATGGCCGTGACCACAACCGCGGCTGGGACCGTGACGGCCGCGGCGGCCGTGACTGGGACCGCGATGGCCGTGGCGACCGTCACGACGGCTACCGCCGTTAATCGCTCCCTGTAGCAGGCTGGCACCGAAAGCCGCGTCCCCGGACGCGGCTTTTTTTCGTCGTGCTTTTCCTCTCCCCCCGCTAGCCCTCCTCGGCGGCAATGGCCGCGAAACGTCAAGGAGAAGCATGGTGCAAAGCGGCGACATCGTGACGCTGGGAGCGGGCCACTACCGCTTGTGCGCGCAACTGGCGCAGTCGAGTTACGGCGTCGTCTGGCGCGCCGAACGCGCGGGCCTGGGCCAGGTCGCGCTGAAACTCGTCAACCGCGTCCAGATGGAGCAGGCCGAGCCCGCACTGCGCGCCGCCTGGCCCGCCTGCGCGGCGCGCGAGATCGGTTTTCTCGCGCAGCTCGCCCCCTGGGATGCGCGCCACATCGTGCGCCTGCTCGACCATGGCAGCCACGACGGCCTGCCGGCCGTGGCGCTGGAACTGCTCGACGGCGACCTGGCCGCGCACATGGCGCGCGAAGCGGCGGCCGGGCGCCGGATCGGCATCGCGCAAGCCCTGGCCTGGCTCGGCCAGGTCAACGCGGCGCTGGCCAAGGTCCACCAGCATGGCTGGCGCTACCTCGACCTGAAACCGGCCAACCTGCTGGTCGACGCGGCGCAGGGCCGCCTCAAGCTGGCCGATTTCGGCACCAACCGCAGCCTGGGCGACCTGCAAGCGCACTCGTATGCCGGCACCGCCAGCTGGCAGGCGCCCGAGCAGTTCTTCCCGGCCCTGCCGTACGCGCTTGACGGCTACCTGACCGACGCCCGCGCCGATTATTTTTCGCTCGGCGCCCTGTTCTATTATCTCGTCACCGATGGCGCCACGCTGCGCTACTGCTCTGCCTGCGGCGACGCCTTTCGTGCCCATGGCCGCGCCGGCGCGGCGCGCCTGCGAACCGCCCTGCCCGTCACCCTGGCCGAGGACGAAGCCGCGCGCTTCGTCGCCTGCGCCGGCGGCGCCGCGCCCCAGGCGGCGCTGGCCCTGCTGCGCGCCCTGCTGGCGCGCCGCCCGCAAGAGCGCCCGCCGCACGCGCTGGCCATCAGCCGCCTGATCGCGGCCGCGCAAGGCGCCCTCTGGCGCTGTGCGGCATGAAGCGCGCCTTCGCCCCCCGGACGCTGGCCGCGGCCGCACTGGCCCTGCTGTGCCTGCTGCAGGCGCTGGCCGTGCTGCGCGCGGCGCCCGGCTGGATGCCGGCCTCGGTCGAGATCGCGCTGGCGCCAGGCGCGGGGATCGTCCTGGGACGCGCCGAACTGGCCGCGCCGCAGGCCGGTGCGCGCCACCTGCGCCTGCGCCGCGACGCCGCCGGCGCCTGGTTCGCCGCCAGCGCCGACGGCGTGCAGGGCCTGCGCTTTGAACGCGGCGCCGATCGTATGAATAGCGGTGCGCGCGCACTCCATCCCGGTGTGCGCTTCCAGCTCGGCGCCGCGCACTACCGGGTCGACGCTGTCGACACCAGGGGCGTGGCGTTCAGCGACGGCCAACACGCCTGGCGCTACGACGGCGCGACGCTCCGCCGCGACGGCCTGCTCCTACCCGCCTGCCCCGGCGCGGGGCCGGGCGCGCGATTGCTTGGCCTGTGGAACCGCTGGGCACCGGGCGCGCTGGCGCGCGAGCGCGCGCTGCGCTTGGGCGGCAACCTCTCGTGCGGCACCCGGATCGGCAACGCCGACGCCGCCCCCGCCAGCGCCCAGGTCAGGTTCGAGAACGGCGTGCCGCTGCTGACGGCCGCCACGCGCCTGGAACGGGTGCCGCTACTGGTCGACGAGGACGGCCTGCCGCGCGACCTGGCACTGGCCGAGCAAGCGCTGGCCGGCGTCGGCGCGCTTGCACTCGGACGCACCCGCATGCTGGTGGAGGTGCAAGGCGCCGTGCTGCGCCTGCGCCCGACCCAGCGCGTTGCCCTGTTCCCGCAGCCCGCGCTGGAGCTGCCCGAGGGCGTTCGCTGGCAGTGGCAACGGCGCTCGCCCTGGACCTGGCCGGCCAGCCTGTCGTGGTGGATGCCGGCGGCGGCCGCCTGCGGCCTGCTGGCGGCGCTGCTGGCGGCGCACGCGCGCTTTCGCCAGGACCGCCCAAGCGCCGCACGCCTGGGCGCCTGCGTCGCGCTGGCCGTTGCCGGACTGGGTATGCTGCTGGCCCTGCGCGCCGGCACGGCGCCGGGCGTGGCGCTCTCGCTGCTGCTGGCCTGGGCCGCGCTGTGGACGGCGCTCGCCACGCGCCGCGCCGGTGCGGCGCTGCTGTGCGCGGTGCTGCTGCTCGGCACTGGCCTGCTGCTGCAGCTCGAACTCGGACTGGGCGCACCCGACACTTCCTGGCTGCGCCACTTCCAGAAAACGGCCGCCGCCACCACCTTCGGCCTGGGCCTGGTCGGCCTGGCCGGCCTGCGTGCAAGTGGCAAGCCGCCCGGCCAGGCCAGGATCGAGACGCTCCTGCTGCTGCTGGCCGGTGCCGCCGTGGCCGCGCTGCTGCTGCAGGTCGGCTGGGGCAACGAGACCGGCGTATTCGACCTGCAGCCGGTGGAATTGGCCAAGCTGGCCCTGACCCTGCTGACCGCCCATTGCGTGGCGCTCGGGCTGGGCGGCGTCGACACCCGCGGCGGCGCCCTCAAGCGCTGGCTGCGCCTGGCCGCGCCCGCCTTGCTGTTGGTCCTGCTGCTGGCGGTGGCCCTGGTCCAGGTCGACGATTATTCGCCCCTGATCCTGCTGCTGGTGTGGGGCGCGGCCATGCTGCTGGCCTGGTCGTGCGCGGCGCGCAAAGCCGGGCCGGCGCTGGTCGTGGCCGGCCTCGCGGCCAGCTGCCTGCTCGCCCTGGTGCTGGTGCGCGGCGCCGCACCGGGCGAAGTGGCGCAGTGGAGTTTTTACGGCGAGCGCTTCGGCGTCTGGCTCGACCCCGGCGCGCACCCGCACACCGGCCAGCAACTGCTGCTCGGCGCCCAGGCGATTTTCCAGGGCGGCTGGTTCGGTGCCGACGGCCTGCTCGGCCTGGCGGCGCTCGGCGGGAATGCCTTCGAGGCGGTCGCGATTCCCGCCGTGCAGGACGATTTCGCGCCTTCCTTCCTGCTCGCGCGCCACGGCCTGGCGGCGGCTCTGCTGCTGTGGGCCTTGCAGGCGCTGTTCCTGGGGGCGCTGCTGCAGGCCGCCTGGCGCGCCTGGCGGCAGGGCAGCGCGGCGCGCGACTATCGCCAGGCCTGGCTGGGACGCTTTCGCAGCTTCGTGCTGTGCGGCGGCGCCGCCTTCGTGTTCGGCCATTTCCTGCTGTCCTGGGGTACCAACCTCGCCTTCTTTCCGATCATGGGCCAGCCGATGAGTTTCCTGTCCGCCGGCGGCTCGCACCTGCTGTTTTTCATCTTCCCCCTGCTAGCGGCAACTAGCGCAGCTGCCCCATCAATCGAGGAGAATCCATCATGCCGGTCTACGTCCAACACGAAACCTTGAACCGCGTCAGCGACGTGTTCAATGCCGAAGCCCTCTGGCAGGCGCCCGGCCTGGCGCTGCTGAACCGCCGCCCCTTCCTGCGCGACCTGCTCGAACGCGCGCCGCGCGAACAGCGTGGACGCGCCGCCACGCGCTGCTTCTCGCACGTCACCCTGGTGTTGCCGCAGGAAGAGGTCGACGACGACCGCCACCTGACCCGCGGCGCCAGGACCCGCGACCTGGCCCAGACCTTGCAGGCGCTGCACCAGAAGGACTTCGGCGACTTGCTCGGGGCGGACGCGGTGCGCTACCACGTGCTCGGCTCGGAAACGCTGGAACCCGGCCAGGTCGAAGTCAAGTTCGGCCATGCGGTCTACCTGCCGGCGCCGGACGAACAGGTGCTGCACACGGTCAGCGTCTCGCGCGACAGCGCCATCTGGCAGCCGGTCTGCCCGGTCTATCCGGACCAGCGCCTGACGGTGCTGGGGGCGCACGCCAGCCAGGCCACCCACGCCATCCCCGGCTGGCCGTTCGCGCCGGATGCGAACATCCTCCTGATCAATGACGGACCCGAGGCCCCGGTCGAAGTACAGGTGCGCCCGAAAGACGCCTTCGAATGCGCCTTCGACGCCGCCAGCGGCTACTACACGATCCGCGCCCGCCATGCCGAGCCGGCCGGCGGCGCGCCGCGCCTGCTGCTGAAGATCGTCTCGAACCGGCCGGCGGCGCCGGCGGCGCCGCGTCCGCCCAGCGCGGCGCCCGCCGCGCGCGCGCCCGCCGTCTGGAAGACGCGCCTGCGCAGGCCGGACGACGCCGAGATGACCGCCGTGCCGGTGCTGCAGCGCGCCGCCGCGGCGCAGCCGGTGCCGCTCCAGGACGCCACCTACGCCCCCGTGCTGCGCCAGCGCGTGAGCCTGGCCGCGCTCGCGCTGCCGCGCTTGAGCCGCTACCGCGACACGGGCGCGGCCGCCATTGAATTCGGGCTCACGTCCGACCTGGCGGTCGGCCCGCTGACGCCGGACTGCCTGCTCGGCTTCGCCTTCGACGCCGCCGACGCCGTCCATGCGATCAGCGCGGACGGCCGCCAGCGCATCGCGGTACCCAGCCGCTTCGCCCCGCGCGAGGGTGTCGACGTGCGCGTCCTGGCCGCGCCGCCCGAAATGGCGGAACGCTACAGCGCCATCGTCTGCCTGCCGCAGGCGCAAGCCATGCCGGTAATGAAAGGCGAGCGCCATGTCTTCGGGCGCGGCGCGCCGATGCTGTCGAACTTGCGCGTGCTCGATGCCGCGACCTGCCTGCGCGGCGCCGACGGGCTCGATGCCGGCGGGGCCGACCGCCTCGGCCTGTCGCGCCAGGCCTTCGGCTTCGAAGCCGGCGCCGATGGCTACCGCATCACGCGCGCGTCGCCGACCCAGGCCTTGTACCACCTCGACGAACACCTCGGCTTCGTGGCCGCGATCGAAGCGGCGACGCCGGACGCAGCGTATCTGCTGCCGCTCGGGCACCACATCGTGGCCGGTCATTACGTGCTGCGCGTCGAGGCTTGAGCATGTCGCGCGCCGTCCTCGCCCTGGCCTGCTGCGGCGCCGCGCTGCTGGCGACCCTGGTGCTGGCCGCCTGGTGCACGCCGCGCGCCTGGTGGCGCCGGCCCAACGCGCAGGCGCTTGCGGTACTGGTGCTCGGCACCGGGCTGCTGGGCGGCGCGCTGTGGTGGGCACTGGCGCCGAACGAACCGGCCGCGCCGGCGATGGCGCTCGCGGCACCTGCCGTGCCGCCGCGCGCCGGCTTCAGCTACCGGGTGGCCGACCCGCTCAACCTGCGCTCGGAACGCGGGGTCGGTGCACGGCGCGTGCTGGTGCTGCCGGCCGGCGCGCTGGTGCGGGCCACCGGCAAGGTCGACGGCGACTGGTGGCAAGTGATGCACGAGGCCGACGGCCGGCGTTTCGAAGGCTGGGCCAGCAGCCTGTGGCTGCGCCGCGCCGACGAGCGTCGTTAAGCGCCCGCGCGAGGCGGCGTGTAGCGCATCGGATTGAAGTACAGGCCTTTCACGCACTGGGTCGGCGCGCTGCGCTCGAAACCGAAGGCTGCGTACACCGGCACCGCGTGGTTCGATGCGTTGACGGTGAAGACGCCGTCGCCGCCCCGTTCCAGCGCCGCGTCGTGCGCGCTGTGCCAGAGGCGCCGCGCCAGTCCGCGGCGGTGCCAGCGCTTGTCGATGAACAGGTGGAAGACATGGCTGTCGGCGCGGATCGCGATGAAGCCGGCGATCTCGCCATTGTCCTCGGCCACATGGTAGACATGGCCCGCCGCCACATAACCGCGCAGGCCCGCTTCGTCGTTCTCGCGCAGGAACGTGCAGGCACCTTCGCGGCTGGACTCGTGGACGATGAATTCGATGGCGCTGGCGCGCAGCAGGCGCGCGCAGGCGGGAAGGTCGGCGGCAATCAGGGGGCGGATCTGCATGCGATACGGGACTTTGCCAAAACTCCAACATACCATACGATATGCCCTTGCCGGGGGCCGGCCGATCACGATGGGGACGACAGGGAATGCTTGACCTAGCGGTACGGAGCACGATCGGCGCGGGGCCGGTGCAGCGCCAGGAAAACCAGGATAACTTCCTGGTGGTCGACGGCGCCGGCGGTGCGCGCTTCCTGAGCGGCGGCCAGCCGCAATCGGTCCAGGTCGCATCCTGGCCGCCAGGCCACCAGCGCCTGGCCGTCATGGACGGCATGGGTGGGCATGGGCACGGACGCGAGGCCGCCGAATCGGTGGCGCAGGGCCTGCTGGCGATTCCCCCCTGCCGCGATGTGGAGACCCTGTCACTGCACCTGGACGCCCTGCACCGCCGCTTGCAGCAGCGCTTCGACACTTTGCACGAGGCCGGGCCGCGTCCCGGCACCACGCTGACCATGCTCGAGATAGCGCCCACCGGCAGCCCCCTGCTCTGGCATGCGGGCGACTCGCGCCTGTACGAAATCACCGCCCATGCGGCCCTGCCGCTGACGGTCGACCACGTGCCGGCCACCGTGCTGGCCATGGCCGGCCTGCTCGACGAAGCGCTCTGGTGGCGCCATGTGCACGGCAGCCACACGCCGCAGATCGCCCAGGCTTTCATCCTCGGCAATACCCTGCTCGACCCGGCCCGTCTCGACGACGGCCTGGTCGGGCTCGATGCGCGCACGCTGCCGCCCTGGCTGCGCGCGCTGCCGGACCGGCGCGCCATCGCACTGCGCGCGGACGCGACCTACCTGCTGGCCACCGACGGCTTCTGGTCGTGCAGCGACCCGGCCGAATTCGTCGCGCGCTGGCCGGCGCTGTTCGCAGGCCGCGACGCCGCCGGCTGCATCGACGCCTTGTTCGACGAGTTCGCGGCCCACCCGCCGGCCGGACTGCAGGCCGACAACCTGACCGCCATCGTGCTGCGCCTGCCCGGCCCCGGCCGCGACGAGACCGCGCTGCCGCAGGCGCTCGACCCGCTGTAGTTGAACAGCAGAAATTAAAGTTACAATGGGAAATTGCGCGTGAAATCAAGCGCATGCCGCCACAGCCGCGCGCCACGGCTGGGCAAATCCACGTAAGCTTCCCCGGTCCACAAGGCCTACCCATGAACCGTTGCAGCCATCCCGATCATCCGCATTGCACCCTCTGGGTGATGCCAGGGGACGACGCCTGTGCCCATGGCCATGTCCAACCCACGGCGCCGCCGCTGCCCGAGCCTGCCCTTGAAGCGCCGGTCAGCGCCCCGATCGCGGCCAGCGCCGCCCTGCGTCCCCACCTGCACGTGAGCGGCTTCGACCCGCGCGCCGCCGGCGGACGCCAGGTCCTCAAGCTCGAACTGCGCGGCATGCCGGCCGACTGCGCCGCCCAGGTGACCCTGCTCGCCAGCTCGCGCCTGCAACTGGAAAATGGCGAGCGCCACGGCTTTACGCGCACCGTGCGCGGCGAATGGCTGCCCGTCTTCCTCGAGTTTTCCTCGCGCGGGCTGGAGCATGGCCAGTACCGGATCGAAGTCGAACTGTTCAGCCGCGCCGATACGCTTGACGCCGCGCCGCGCACCTGGATCGCGACCCTGCTGATCCTGGCGCCGCGCGCCGACGCCAGCCTGGGCGAGATCCACCAGACCTTCCTCGCCACCCACAAGAATGTGCGCGTGCATGCCGACGACGCCTCGATCGCGCGGGTCGGCGCCCGCCTCGGCGGCGGCCGGGTCGACATCGATGTCAGCGCCACGAATGCCGGCATCGCCCACCTCGACCTCGATGCGCGCGCCGGCAAGATCGACCTCGGCTTTTCCAGCATCGCCTGGGACGAAGACCTGCTCGAAATCGACGTCCCGGCCCCGGCCGCGCGCCACCCCTGCCCGACCGGCGCGGCCTGCCTGGTGAGCGACGGCCCCGGTCCCCGCTACCTGCGCCTGTTCGCCCTCGACGAATGCGTGCTCGGGCGCCACGAACCCGGCGCGAGCGACGCCGACATCGCCCTGATGCACCATGGCGCAGCCGGTCCCGAGGCCGAGGGCCTGACGCGCCGCATCTCGCAGCGCCACGCCCTGCTCCGGCGCGGGCGCGACGGCTACGACATCGAGGACGTGTCGCGTTACGGCCTGCTGGTGGACGGCGTCTGGCCCGGCAAGCATGCCCCGCTGGCCCTGCGCCCCGGCATGCGCGTCGAACTGACCGCGAGTATCCCCGGCGTGGTCAGTCTGGAAGTCATGGCACTGGTACCGAACGGCATCCTCCTCGGCCGCGCCGACGCCGGCATCGACCATGAAGCGTTTTACCTGATGGACCCCGAGCGCGCTGTCGAACCGGGGCCGCGCGTGACGGCGCCGGGTTGGCCGCTGCTGTTCCACCGCGACGGCGGCTTCTGGCACCTTGACCCGCTCAGCGGCGAGGCGACGCCCCTCACCCCCACGCTTGCCACCGAAGCGCTGTCGGGCTGGCCGCCAGGCGCGCGCTTTGCCGCCCAGGCCTATCCGGAACACCGGACCGGGCCGGGTACGCCCGCGCCGCACGCGCCGGAGCACGCCGCCAGCGTCTAGGCGCCTAGTGCCCTTGCGGCAGCATCAGGAAAAAGATCAGCCCGATCCCCGCCAGCAGCGCCGCTTGCAGCGCGAACACGATGGCGGGAATGCGCAGGTCTTCGGGGATTTTCATGGCACACCTCCGGTGCGATAAAAAGTCCAAGTGACGACGATCAGCCTACACCTGGCATGGGTGGGGCTGCGCACGTTAGCTTGCAGGAATCGTCGCGCCTTCCAGGCAGGATCCGGGGCTTCTGTTTATCCTCTGCTGGCGCGTTTCTACCCGCCCAGGGTAATTTCGCTTATACCATTTCCTATAAGCAATTTCGCAAGTAAGATCCTGGGCTGTTCGAAATCATCTGCTCAACACATTCAATGGCGAATAAGAAAACCACGGTTGTCACGACTGTCGTCAACGGCAACCAAACGATCCAGAAAACGGTCGTCTCGGGCGACGCCCCGGACAAGGCTAACTACTTCAGCGAAAACTTCTTTAAAACGATCGCGGTAGCGCTGACGGGCATCGGGCTCCTGGGGATTTATGCCTACCACTACAACGTCAAATACTATCCGGTCTTCGATATCAAATCCGCGGCCAGCCTGGTTTTTGCGGCCGCATATACCGGCCTGATCCTGATCTGTCTTCTATCCGTGATGGTGTGCGGACCTTGGCTGCTCGTGTCGATGCTGATGTACGACCGGATAAAAGGGGCGAATAAAAAGAAACTTCCCGGCATCCTGATACCGTATTGGTCGGTTGCATTCTTTTCGTTTTTGCTGATCACGTGCGAATTGGGATTCGGGGCCCACGGATGGCTGGCCGGGATCGGTGGGCTTGCGCTCGTCGCGTTCGTGTGCCGGTATGCCGCGAAAAATCCCTGGCCGGGCTCGCGCGTCTTCGAGCAAGGCCTGAGCATTGCGCTGATGGGCTGCTTGCAGCTCGTACCCGTCTTTCTCTTCATTACCTTCCTGGCGCAATCGCAGACCGACCTGCCGAATAATGCACGGGGCAGGCTGGATTTTTTCGGCATCGTCGCGTTCGTCGACATGCTGGTGCAGTTGAGTGGGGCCTACGTCGTGACGGCCTGGCTGACCGGCACGCTCGGAGCGCGTCACAAGAGCCTGTCCTTGCTCTCGGTCGGGGTGGTCGTCATTATCGTGACGGTGGTGACGAACCGGTCCGATTTCATGGGCACCCAGATTGCGAATATCACCAAGTTCGGGAATTTTTACGCAGCCGAAATGACCTTGTCAAAAGACGGGTGCAAAGCCATCAACAGCGACGGCGATACCGTCTGTACGGGCAGCGAAGAAAAGGGGTTCAAGGTATGCGGGGTCTATATTGTCTCTCGCATCGGCGCCGAATCGTATCTTCGGATATTCGACGACAAAGTGGCATTGCCTGCCGATCCGAAGCATGTACAAAAAGCCCTGTCATTCACCAAGGCGGCTTACGTTCCGAGCAAGGAAGTGCTGGGACTACGCCTCTACGACCAAACTGGCCCAGAGGCGGACTTGAAATTCCTGCACCAGCTGTCGGCCTGTAGCAAGAAGGTCCATAAGACGGGCAGCACCGAGATTCGACTGAGCGGCAAGGAATTCTTTGAGCTCGACAAGGCTGAGTTGGGTGCAACGGGAAGGTCATGCTGGCCGCGCTCGCGGACCAATTACGCGCACGCAAGGACACGCAGTGGACGGCAACCGTGGCTGGCCACTCGGACCAGCTCGGCAAGCCCGACCACAACGACAATTTATCCCGCAAACGTGCCGACGTCGTGGCCAATTTCTTGAAAGAAAGGCTGCCCGCCGCCGCGGACAAGATCCAGCCCAAGGCGGAAGGCAGCGCGAAACCCAGGAAGTCCGAGGCGCAATGCCCTGTGACGCTGAAAACGCAAGCGCGGATCGACTGCCTGGCCGAGAACCGGCGCGCGGAAATCGAGATCGTCACGACGGCGCCCGGGAAATAAGGACGCCGACGCCAGGCTCACGGTTCGGCGGCTGCCTCGGGCAAGTCGCGCGCGACCCGGAAGCCCACGATATCGTTCGACATCACCGCTGAAAAGCCATTCCTCAAGGCCGAGCGCAGGTAGCGCGGGTTGTACAGCCAGGAGCCGCCGCGCAGGATGCGGCGGGCGCGTTCGCCGCCGCTTTCCCAGGCGCTGCCGTCGAGCGGGGCGCCTTCGTAGTTGTCGTGCATCAGGTCCTGGACCCACTCCCAGACATTGCCGTGCATGTCGTGCAGGCCCCAGGGGTTCGGTGCGAACTGGTCGACCGGCGTGGTGCCGCGCCGGTAGTCGCCGCGCGGGCCGCCGTTCCAGGTGAAATTGCCGTCGTAGTTGGCCAGGCTGGTGTCGATCGCGTCGCCGAAGCTGAAGGCGGACTTGGTGCCGGCGCGGCAGGCGTATTCCCATTCGGCTTCGCTCGGCAAGCGGTAAGGCTTGCCGGTATGCGCGCTCAACCAGTCCACATACTGGCGGGCGTCGTTCCACGAGACGCCGACCACCGGATGGCGGTCGGTCTGGGCGAAGCCGGGCACGGACCAGTTGACGTCGCCGCCCGGCTGCCAGCCGCTGGCCTGGGCGAACGCGCGCCATTCGGCGACCGTGACCGGATAGCGCCCGATGGCAAACGGCCGTTCGATGCCGACCCAGTGCTGCGGCGTCTCGCGCGCCAGCCAGTTCTTCTGGGCGCCCGAGGCCATCGCGATCTTGCGCTCGTGTTCGGGAGAGCCCATCTGGAAGCGCCCGGCGCGCAGCACGACCAGCTCCGGCCCGCATTGCTCGCCGTCGATGAACTGGTCGCGCAGCAGCGTGGGCGGCACGAGCGGCTGCGTGGGCGCTGCCGGCGGCTTGTCCTCCGGCGCCGGCTGGGCGCGCACCCGTTCCTGCTCGGCCAGATAAGCGGCGGCGGCCTTGGCCTGGAGCGCCTTGCGCTGGGCCTCGTCCTGGGCCTGGCGCGTTTTCGCGGCCTCCTCGTCGCGCCGCGCGGCCAGCTGCTCGCGCAGCCCTTCGCGGCGCGCGCGGCGCGCGACTTCCTCTTCGGCGCGCGCGCGCTTTTGCTGTTCGCGCAGCTGCTGGCGCGCCACGGCGGCGGCCGCATCGCGCGCGCGTTCGCCGGCTTCGAGTGCCTGCTGTGCGGCCGGATCGGGGGCCGGCGCGGCCACCACTTCTGGCGCGGGCGCGGCCTGCGGCAGCGGCGCGGGCGCGTCGGCCGGCGCTGCGCTGACGGCGACCGGCGCGGCGCCCAGGCGCGCGATCAGTTCCGACACGCTGTGCGGGCGCGCTCCCGGATCCTGGGCCAGGCCGTCCTGCAAGGCTTGCCATTGGGCGTCGTTCAAGCCTTCCGGACGCGCCGGCGCGCCGGGGGCCGGCGTCGCGATCCCGGCCAGCATCTGGTGCACCATCACCGCCACCGAGAACACGTCGAGCGCGCGCGACGGCTGCGTGCCGGGCGTTCCCGCTTCCGGCGCGCGGTAGCCGGGCGTGCCCGACAAGGCCGGCGCCTCGGTCATGGTGCGCCCGCCGGCGCGGGCCCGCCCGGCGATGCCGAAGTCGAGCAGCTTGACGTCGCCGCGCGTGGTGACGAACACGTTGCCCGGCTTGATATCGCGGTGCACCAGGCGATGGCGCTCCCAGGCATAGTCGAGCGCTTCGGCCACGGGGCGCAAGAGCTCGAGCGTGCGCGCCAGCGGCAGCGCGCCCTCGCGCGCCAGCAGGCTTTCCAGGTCTTCGCCCTCGAGGCATTCCATGATCACGAAATAGCTGGACGTGGCCGGGTCCTGGGCCCAGTCGTAGACGCGCACGATGTGCTCGTGCGCCAGGCGCCGCGCGCGCGTCGCTTCCTGCACCAGCAGCTTGGCGTGGTTTGCGCTTTCGGTCAGTTCGGGCGACAGGATTTTCAGGGCCACCTGGGCGCTGTGCCCGAGTTCGGCGTGGGTGGCGAGGTCGGTCGCCTGCCAGACCTGCCCCATGCCGCCCAGCGCGATCAGGCGTTCGAGGCGGTAGCGGCGGTTGCCGGGGCCGATGTGCTGGCCCGCCATCAAGCCCAGCTCGGTGCCGCGCGCGGCGGCCGGTGCGCTCGCGGCGGCCGGCGGCGCATGGGCGGCATCGAGGATGGCGTTCTTGCGCTGGTCGAATTCCTGACGGCTCAGCAGGCCGTCCTCGTGCAGCGCACGCAGTTCGCGGATCTTGTCGATGGCGGTTTGCATCTGGCTTTCGTCAACCCAGCGGCGCGCCGCAGGCGCCGCAGAAACGATCCTCGGCGCGCACCGGATGGCCGTGGGCGCAGGCGCGCCCGGCTTGCGCCAGCGTGCCCGCCACCTGGGCCTGGGCGCCGAGTGCCGCCTTGTTCACGTCGTTCTGCAGCGTCAGCAGGTCGAGCTGGTGGCGCCGGTCCTTGTCGACCTCGATCTCGCGCCGGACCCGTTCGCGCTCCAGTGCTTCCTGCGCCAGGCGCGCGGCATCCATCGCGCTGAGGGCGCCGCCGGCCGCGACGACGCCAGCCAGGGCCGCGAGCTGATCGGCATCCATCGCCGCATGCACGCGCGTCTTGAGGTAGTCGGCCAGCACCGCCGCATTCGGCGCCGCGGCGACCGCCAGCTTGGTAGTGTCGTCGAGCGCGTCGAGCGATTCGGCGCGCGCGATCTCGAGGCGTGCCAGTTCCAGCGCATGCGCGAGCTGGGCGCCGCGTTCGGCCCGTTCCGCGCCCAGGCGCCGCAGTTCCTGCTGCCAGTTCGCTTCCTGTTCGGCGCGGCGCTGCTGGTGGCGCCGTTCTTCGGCCAGCAGTTCGACTTCCTTCATCGCGCGCGCCTGGCGCTGCTCGGCGTCGATGGTGCGCAGCAGCTTTTCGTGCTGCGCGATCGACTCCTGCTGGCCGCCTTGGCGCCGCAGCGCCTCGAGCTTCTGCCTGACGCCCTCGGCCTCGAGGTCTTCGCCGCGCACGTGTTCGCGCACGCGCGCCTCGGCCTGCAGCTCGGTCCATTCCTGTTCGCGCTCGAGCGAGCGGCGGCGCGCGGCGTTGGCCAGCAGTACCAGGTCGAACTGGGCCTTGTGTTCTTCCGCGTCGATCTCGCCCGCGCGGCGCTCGGCCGCTTCCTGGCTCGCGCGCAGGCGCGCCAGCTCGGCGCGCTGGCGCGTGGCGTCCTCGATCTCTTTCGCCTGCTCGACCTTGTTGCGGATCTGCTGGGTCAGGAGCTGCTGCGCGAAGCGCTGGCGCGCCATGGTGCGCGCCTGCTGCGCTTCCTGCTGCGCCACTTCCAGCGCGCCGCGCATGCGGATCGCCGCCAGCGCCTGCAGGTGGGTCCATTCGGCTTGGGCGCCGGCGCGCTGGCCGCGCTTCTGGGCGAGGTCGTGTTCGAGTTCGGCCAGGATCTCGCCGGCGCCGCGCGCGATCGCCTCGCGTTTCGATTTCGCCTCCGCCACGCGCGCATACAGGTCGATCTCGCGCGTGCGCAGGGCGATGGCGCGCTCGGCATGGTTCAGCGTGACTTCGCCGCGCTCGAGGGTTTCGCTTTCCTTCAATTCCAGGCGCCGCAGGCGCAGGCGCGCGGCCTGCTCCTCGCGCGCGATCCGGTGCCATTCGTTGCCGTCGTAGAGTTCTTCGAGCTGGCGCGCATGGGTCATGCGCACGCGGCGCTCGTCGGCCGCCAGCCAGAGCGTGCCGATGCGCGCGCGGTTGGCGTCGAACTTGTCGTGGCGCAGGGCCAGCGTGTCGACCTGCACCACGCCCAGGCCGTAGTCGGCCAGCAGCAGGCGCAGCGCGCCTTGCAGGCGTTCGTCGAACTGCCCGCGCAGCGCAGGCTCGGCCGCCATCTCGCGCAGCGAACGGCTGCCGACGAATTCGGCCGCCAGCTGGCGCACGGCCGGCCGCAGCAGTTCGCCCAGCTGGGCCGTGGTGACGGTGCCGGGCATGGTCATGAAATGGCGCGCAAAAGCCGGCACGTTCTCGATCCGTACGCTCACCGTGAAGCGCGCGCCCAGCGCCAGGTGTTCGGCGCTCTCCAGGTCCTCGAAGTCGAATTCGACCGGCAAGGCGTTCGTGCGGGTGACCAGGATCTCGGCGTGGCCGTCGCGCAGCAGGTGGTTCAGGCGCGAGAAGAAGCCTTCGATCTCGTAGTCGCCCTGCGGCACTTCGGTGGCCTGGCCGCCTTGCAAAATATAGGCGCGCGCCGTGGCCGGCACGCGCAGGGTTTTCACGAAGATGCCCGACAGCGCCTGCACGCCGAAGAACACGGCCAGCTCGTCGGGGCCGGCGATCCAGCGGTTATCGACCAGCACCGGGCTGTTTTTCGGCGCGCCCAGCGTGATGCCGCAGGCGGCGCAAAAGCCGGCGCCACCCGCATTCCTGTGCTTGCACCGCGGGCATATGCTGCCGCCAAAACCGAACATCTGGACCATGATTACGACTCCATCTCAGGTGATACTTCTACTCAGGCCGGCCCGCCATGATTCTATCAGGCGGCGCCGCCTCAAATGATGCCGATCCGCTCGACGCACGCCAGGCTCGCGCCTTTCGCCCGCAGCGCCTCATCCAGGCCGGGCGGCAGGCCCGCTTCCCAGGCGCGCGGCAGCAGCACGCGGTCGCCGGCGCGCGCTTCGCGTTCGATCAGAGCGCACTTCGGCGCCAGCCCTTCGACCGTCTCCACCAGACCGGCATGCCAGGCGCTGGAACGGCCGCTGGCGATGATGCGTCCGCGCGGGACGAATTCGCGCCCGCGCGCCAGGCGGTCGGCCAGCACCAGTGCCAGCTCGTGGGAGTGGCCGTGAAAACCGTCGGTCCCGAAGCGCACCGTGGTGCGCCAGCGCGCGCCCTGCTCGCCGTCGAAATGGCGCGCCCCCGCCAGCACCTGGCGCAGCGCCTGCAGGCGCACGCCATCGAGGCCAGGCGCGGCGATCGCCTCTTCGTCGGGCGCGGTGCCCGGCGCCAGCGGATAGACGCTGACCTCGACCCAGCACAAGGCGTCGTTGATGCCGCCGCTATGCAGCGGGAACCAGGCGCGTGCGCTCGACACCGACGCCGCCACGTCGGGCTGGCCGGAAAATGCACCAAGATGGTGCAAATATTCAGGTCCGCCGCGCAGGGCGCCGGCCGCCAGCGTGCGCACCGCGTGACCATCGATGCGCCCGATCTCCCAGTGGTCCGACCAGCCGTTCGCCACCACGCCGGCGGGCAGCGCCAGCAGGCCGCGTAGCGCGCGGTCGGCCAGCACCAGCGCCAGTTCCCAGTCGCGCTCGGCGGCATCCGGCGCGCGGTCCATGCTGAGGACGACCTGGTCGCGGCTGTCGTAGCGCGCCTCGGTATGGCGTGCCAGGTGGGCTACCTGCGCCATGCGCGCGGCCAGCAGCGGCGCGCCCGGCGCGCTGCATTTGATCTCGGCGCGTCCGGCGCGCGGACGGCGGGTGGCGGTCACGGTGACGAAGCCGCCTTCGCGCAACTGGCTGCGCACGGCAACGGCGTCGAGCCGCTTGAGCAGCGGCGCGTTCATGCGGTCTCCGTACTGAAGGCCACGCGCTTGCGTTCGGCCAGCGCGTGTTCGAGGTTGGCGACGATGCGGTCGGCTTCGTCGAACAAGGCGTCCAGGCCTTCGTCCTCGGCCAGTTCGAGCCGCGCCAAGAGCGCCCAGGCTTCGTCGAGGGCGGTCGCGGCGTCCAGGCTGTGGCGCGCGCGGCGCCGCTGGATGTCGAGGTCGAGCGGCCGGCCCGGGGCCGCGAGGCCGAGGGCCGGCATGGTGGAGGCGGCGAGACTGACCAGGTCCAGCCGCTGGAGCAAGGCCTGCTGCTGGCGGAACAAGTCCTGCCCCTGCGGCAGCGCCGCATGGCGCAGGCGGCACATCACGCAGGGCAGTTCGAGGAACAGGCGGCGCAGCGCGCGCGCATCGTCGCCAGCTACATCGAACGCGCGTGCCGGCGTGGCCGGTACCGGCACGGCCGCCATCGGCTCGGTAGCCAACGCGCGCGCCGCCAGCGTGCGCGCGAAGTCGTGCGAGGACGCCAGGTCCACCGGCACGCAATCGTCGACCGTCACGCCGAATCGGGTGTACAGCAACTGGTTGAAGCCGCCCCGGAACGCATTCCATTCGTCGAGTGTCGTGCACGGCGGCAGGGCCAGGTTGCCCTGCGCCAGTTCGCGCTGCAGCGCCGCTTCGATCCGTGCGGCCAGCTCCGGCAGGGTCAGCTCGCCCGCCCCTTCGCTGGCCAGGAACAGGTCGAAGCGCTGCTGGGTCACGCGCGGGTCCGGGCTGTCGATGGCGAAATGCAGGCGCAGGCCGATCTCGGGCGCGGCCGCGAACGGGACCAGGTCGCAGCCGTAGGGACCGGGATGGAAGCACCAGCCGCTGTCGCCCTCGGCCAGCAGCACGCGCGCGCCCGCGCTGACGCGGCGCGCGTGACCGCTGGCGGCGACCACGACGCCGACGCAGCCCGCCGGCAGGATGGCGTTCGAGGCGATCGGACGCGCGACCGCCTGCGCGCCGAGGCCGGCGGCGTCGAATGCGGGTGCGCGCGCCATGCGCTTGAACAGGTCGAACATCAGGACTCCGGGCGCACGCTGAAGGTCGCGCCGTGGCGCTGGAAGTGTTCGGCCGGCGCGGCTGCGAAGGGCCAGTCGGCTTCGCACTCGCCGTCCGGATCGAGGTGCCCGGCCAGCACCTGCGCTCCGGCGCCGTCGAGCACGCGCAGCAGCGTCCCCGCGCGCAGCAGGCGCGCGGCGAACGGGGCCGCCGGCATCAGCTGCAGGATCACGCGGCGCGCGCCCGCGCTGTCGACGAAGTGCAGGCGCCAGTAGCCATCGCCGGTGGCCAGTTCGGTCAGCGGCGCGCCGCTGTCGGCCGCGCGCAGCATGCCGGCGCTGCCCTGCCAGGCGTCGATCGCCTCATCACTACCCGCCTGCCGGCGCGCCAGCGCCAGCGTGCGCAGGCGGCGCGTGGTCAGCGGCGAGGCTTGCAGGGCGGCGCGTTCGCCGCCGCTGAGCGCACGGCTGCCGTCCAGCGCGGCCAGCAGCACGGCATCGTCCAGCATCAGACGGTCGCCCTCCACGCGCGGCGCCAGCAGCAGCCGTTCGCGCAGCTTGCGGTCGATCTCTCCGGTCGGTGTCATTCGCTTCTCCCATTCGATGTTGCGGCGCCCAGCCTGGCGATGGCCGCGTCGCGCCGTTTGCGCAGCGTCGGCAGCGAGACGGCGTCGAGCGCGGCCAGCTGGGCCATGGTCGGCAGTGCTCCCGTGGCCGGATCGCGCCAGGCGTCCGGATAGCTGTCGTCGTCCAGCCCGAGCAGCTTGGCATACACGGCCAGGCGCACCGCCAGCGTGTCGTCAGCCAGCATGCGCGCGCTCCAGCTGCCGGGGTCCTGGGCCGCACCCGCCGCCAAGACAAAGCCGGGGGGCAGTGAAACGGCCACGGCGCGCAGCACGGCCACCGGATCGTCTTGCTCGTCCGGCGGCGCCGGCTCCGGTGCCAGCGCGGCCTCGGGTTCGTCCTCCAGCGCTTCGAGGATCAGGTCCGGTCCCGGCGTGGCGGCGGCCTGCGACTCGTCCAGCACGCGCCAGTAATCCTCGAGCCAGGCGCTGGAAGTATCGGCGTCCTGCAGCCAGTCGCGGTCGCGGTTGGCCGACAGGGCTTCGTACTCGCCGATTTCAAGCAGCATTTCCCTGATTTTATCGGCATTGCCTTTCAGGCTGTCGAAGCGCTTCGAGCGCGTGTGCAGCGGTCCGGGCGAACCCGTGAAGCGCTCCAGCGATGCGCTCCAGCGCAGGATCCATTCGGGCCGGCAGTCGGCCACCGACACCAGCTGGCGCACCTCGATCGGCAGCGCGCCGTCGAGCGGCCGGCCAAGGATGGCGCCGACCTGGGCGCGGTGCTCGCGCCAGCCGGCGAACAGGCGCGCGATCTCGCCGTAGGCGGTGTCGAGCATGCGGTAGGCGTAGATCCGGTTCGGGCTGCAGGGCCGCCCGCAGGCGACCTGGTAATTGTCGGCGTCGACCTTGTCGCGCAGGAGGGCGAACATGTCGTTGACCTTCTTGCGCAGCAGCGCTTCGCCGGGCGCCTGTTGGCCCGCCAGGGCTGCGCGAAACGCGTCCCAGTCGCCCGGGCGCGCGGCCAGCTCGAAGGCCAGCAGCAGGGCCAGCTCGACGACGCTGTCGCCATAGCTGTTGCCTGGCGCGCCGGCGCGGGCGCCGCGGCTGGCGCCGTGCAGCGACTCGGCCAGCAGCTCGACGTACAGGGCGGGCGTAGCGAGCGCCGCCGGATCGCAGCGCCTGAATACGTCGAGCGAACACTGGCCGAGCAGCTTGCGCACCTGCTCCCAGCCAGGCTCCTGATACCGGGTTCCCGGCAAACGCATACCTTCCTCTTGTCTGATGGCGTATCCGCCAGATAACGGATTTTGTAAATCATGCCACGAAAACACAAAATGAAGGCGCGCTGGAGAGGCTCATCGACCCTTCTGTTCGGCGTTTTGGACCAGGGTGCGCAGCAGCGCCGCGACCACCGGCGCCGCATGCTCGCCGCCGGTCGCGCTCGACCTGCTGATGAAGACGGCGAAGGCCAGGCGCCGCGTCTGGCCCGGGATGCTGCCCGGTTCCAGGTAGCCGGTGAACCAGACCGTGGCCTGGCCATCCTCGCCCACCGGTGCGGTCCCGGTCTTGCCGAACAGGCCGTCGCGCAGGCGGTCGAAGGCGGCGCCGCGAAAGGCGCCGGCCGCCGTGCCCTGCGCGACCACCCCGTGCAGGCCGGTGCGGATGCGGTCCAGGCGCACGCCGAGCGGCGCGCCCGTCTCGCGCTGCGCTTGGCGCCCGTCGAGCGCCAGCAGCAGGCGCGGCGCGATGCTGCGCCCTTCGCCGACCGCGCCGCTGACGAGCGCCATGTGCAGCGGCGTGGCCTGCATGCGCAAGCCGATCGCCATCTGGCGCAGTTCGTGGCGCGAGCCGATCGGATCGGCGGCGGCGACGCTGGCCTGCAGCGCGTCCCAGCCATGCCAGTCGTAGGACGCGGGCAGCAGGCCGCCGTCGAGCCGCAGGCCGCGTTCGAAACCGAGGCGGCGCGCCATGTCGGCAATCGGGCGCACGCCGGCCAGCGCGCTCTCGTCGAGCGCGCGCAGGCTGGGCACCCCGCCCTGCGCCTGGCCCAGCAGACTGGCGTCGCTCAGCTCCGCGCTCCAGGCGAACCAGGTATTGAGGCTGTAGGCGAGAGCCTGGGCCAGGCCCAGTTTGCCGTCCTGGGCGCGCCGGTCGAGGATGCCGTCGCGGAAGTTCGTGATGCGCGCCCCGCTTCCCGCGTCGGGATAGGTCGGCGCGTCGGTGCGAAAGGCGAAACCGCGCGCCGCCGCCATTCGGTTGATTCCGGCCAGCGGCATTCCGTCCAGTAGCGCGTCGAGGCGCGGGTCGCGCTGGGCGGCCAGTTCCAGGCCGAGCGCGCTGACGATCTTGAAGGTCGAGCCGGGACTGCGTTCGGCGCCGCCGTCGTGCTGGAAAGCCGGCAGGCGCAAGGGGCTGCGGGCCGGATCGACGCGGTCGAAATCGCGCACCTCGTTCCAGGGCGCGCCGGCGGCCGGGCTGGCCGTGGCGCCGGCCGCGGCCAGGATATCGCCGCTGCCGGTGTCGAGCAGCACCAGGCCGGCCTGGCGCCCCGCCGGCGGACTCACTCCGCCCAGGCAGCGCGCGCCATCCCATTCGCCGCGGCGCATGCCGACGCAGTCGAGCACCGCCTGGCTGGTCCGCTGCAAGGCCAGGTCGAGCGTGAGCGTGGCGCTGTGCGCGCGCCCGTTCGGCGCGGGCAGGCGCGCCAGCATGCCGGCCACGCTGTTCGCATGGCGTGGGTTCAGGCCCAGCAGCGTGGCCAGGCCGGCCGCGCGCGCCGCGGCGCTGGCGCCGCCCGCTTCCCACAGCGGCGCTCCGTCGCGGTCGGCCAGCAGCACCGGCGCCGGCACGGCGGACGCGCCCTGCCCGCGCTGCGCGAGCGCCTGCCAGGCCAGCCGCCCATCCTTGACTTGCAGGTGACGGTACTGGGCGTCGCCGCCGCCGCCCATGCCGGCCAGGTCGAGCGGCATGGCCTCGATCACGATCCGGCGGCTGCCCGGATGCGGCACCAGCACCAGGGTGCGCACGTCGTCGGCGCGCAGGCAGGCGCGCCCGGCGCAGGCCGGGTGCGCGGCGGCGCTCGCGCCGGCGATCGCGCCGACCTGCCCGGCCAGCATCAGTTCGATGCGTTCGGCGCCGCGCGCCGGCTGCGCCAGCGTCAGCACCAGCCGCGCCTGGCGCGCGCCGGCCGGCCAGTCGGCCACGCGGCGCCACGGCGCCCAGCCTTGCGGCAGGCTGTCGAACAGGCGCGCCGCGGCCAGCGGCATGCTCTCGCCGGTGCCGACGGCGACGCTTCCAGCCTCGGCCCGCCAGTCCTGTCCGGCAGCGCCGGCGCGCAGGCGCCAGGCCAGCAGCCGGCGCTCGCCATTGAAGACACGTACCTGTTCACGCACGTAGTCGCCGTCGGCACGCCGGTGCAGGCGTTCGAGCAGGCGCAGGCCCGCCTTGTCGAGTACGACGCCATCCCAGCCATGCAGGTCGGCGGCGCGCTGGCCCGGCGCGGCGGCGCGCCACTGGGCCAGGTCGGGCGGGGCGGTCTCGATCAAGCCGTCCGGCGCCAGGCGCACGAAGCCGCGCGCCTGTAACAGCGCGAACAGGTCGCCATCTTCGAGTGCCTGGGGCGCCGCGCCGGGCACCCGGTAGTCGCCCGGCGCGAGCCTGGTGCTGGTGGACTGGCCCTGGCGCGGAAAGGCGGCGACCAGGGCGCCGGGGACGGCGCCGGGCGCGCCGCGGTAACGCGTCAGTACCAGTTCGCCTTGCGCACAGGCGGCGTTCGCGCGGCGGTGCACGCGCAGCGCCTCGCGCTCGCCCCATACCAGCCAGCCCTCGCGTCCCAGTGCGACGGTATTGCGCTCGCCGTGCGCGATGGCGCCGGCGCTGGCGTCGCCGATCCAGCGCGCGGCCTGCCCATGCCAGGCCAGTTGCAGCGGCCCGCCCGCGGAGCCACTGACGTCGACCTGGGGCATGAGCGCCCCACTCAAGACGACGTTGCGCAGCGTGACCGGGTTAACCCCGCTCGCATCGCGCGCCGCCCAGCGCGTCACGTCGGCGAAGCGGTAGCCGATGCGCAGCGGCGCCAGCCGGCCCGCGCCGCCCGCCAGCGCCTGGGCGCACAGGTCGATCGCGACCGGCCGTTCGGCGCGCATGTTGGCCACGACCAGCAAGGCGCCGCCCGGCTGTGCGTCGAGATCGACGGCGGGGGCCAGCGGGACGCGGAATGCGATGCCGGGCAGCGCCGGCTGGAACGACGCGACGCTGCGCACCGCGCCGCCAAGCGCGGCCGAGCGACCGGCCGCGCCCGCCGCCAGCGAACGTGCGTGGCTGGCGATCAGCAGCGCGCCGCCCAGCGCGCACAGCCCGCCCGCCAGGATCAGCCACAGGCGCGGCCCGGCCGGCCAGGCCGCGCGGCGTGGGGCCGGCACGGCGCGCACGCGTGCGCCACGCAGGTTGCGCGCGCGGCGCCAGGCCCTGCGATTCATGGCTAGTGCGGCCCACAGCGTGGCAAACATCTCCCCCATTCCCCTCTCCCGCGCGCAACAAACGACGCGCCTGGCAAGCGCTAGCGGGGGGAAGCGAAAAGCGCGACGTTACGGTCGGGTTGGACGATGTTGCGTGCGGCGCGTCGATCCCCGTTTTGTGCAGGTCATCCCGCTTTTCATGCGCCTCGTCGCAATCCGGTGGAGGGCGGCGCGGGCTTTGGCTACATTGGACACATCGAAACCCCACCCGCAAGGAGAATCACCGTGAACATCGCCAAGCACATGGAAGCCGTCTTCGTCATTGCCCTCGCCGCCGCCGGCTCGGCCAGCTTCCTGACCGACACCTTGCCCGAAGCACAGGCCCGTCCGTCCGTCATCCTCGATTCGAGCATCGCCACCGAAACCAAGATGGCCACCGTCGTCGTCAAAGGCAAGCGTCCGGCAGCCGCCCAACAGCGGACCGTGCTGGCCGACAACACCAAACCAGGGAGCCGGATTTGATCTCCCTGGCGCGCCGGGCCGCTCCCTGAGCGCCGCCCGGCACGCCCCGCAAGCCCTCCCGCCACACCCCGTATTTCCAATTGCAGCCGTGCTGCTGCAATCTGTTTCAGATGTAAGCACATGCATCAAACGTCCCATTTCATCCAAGCGATTGATATATTCAATCATCCGCTTTTGGAAATGGAGACCGACATGAAATCCAGCCTGACCCTCGCAAGCCTGATCGCCATTGGCGCCGCTGCCTACGCACCGCTGCCCTCGATGGCGCAGGATGTCCAACTGTACATCGGCTCGGCCCCGCCGGCGCCGCTTTACGAACGTGCTCCCGCCGTGCGCCGCGGTTATGTATGGTCGCCAGGTTACTGGGCATGGAACGGCCATCGCCACCACTGGGTGACGGGCACCTATATCGTCGAGCGCCCCGGCTATGTGTACGCGCCGCCGGCATGGCAGCAGCGCGGTGGCCGCTGGTACATGGAGCAAGGCCGCTGGTCCTCGCGCGGCGACCACTACGCCGGTAACGGCTACGGCCGCCAGGGCTTCTACGACAATGGCTACCGTGGCGGCGACCGCGACCGCGACGGCGTGCCGGACCGCTATGAACGCCACGGCCGCGGCCATGGCGGCGGCCGCGATTTCGACCGCGACGGCGTCCCCGCACGTTATGACCGCGACCGCGACAACGACGGCGTGCCGAACCGCTACGACCGCGACCGCGACGGCGACGGCCGCTCGAACCGCCGCGACAGCAGCCCGGACAATCCGTACCGCCGCTGATCGGCAGCCGCATCCAGAGAAGCGCCCCGCGGGGCGCTTTTTTTCGTGACGCTGTTTCGCCCCAGGCCGTGCCGAACATACCGAAACCGGTTATCCTCCTACGATGACCGAACTCGACCGCCTGCAAGGCGCCGCCAACCGCAGCGAACTTGCCGCCAGCCGCAAACTGGCCCTGCGCGCCGGCCTGCCGCTGGCCGAGGCCTTGCGCGCCACGCTCGCGGCCAGCGCCGGCGCGACGGGACTGCCGGCCCTGCTGGCCGAACGCGCGGCCCTGCGCGAGGCTGAAGCGGCGCGCGCGCTGGCGCGGCGTGCGGCCCGCGGCGCTGCGCAGGCCGCGCGCCGCGCCCGCCACGAGGGCGCCGCCAGCGCCTGGCGCGCCTGGTTCGACGGTTCGGCCAGGCCAAATCCGGGCCGCTGCGGAATCGGCGCGCGCCTGCTCGGTCCCGCCGGCCAGCTCATTGAACTGTCCGAAGCGGCCGGCCACGGCAACAGCAGCGAGGCCGAATACCTGGCGCTGATCGCCGTGCTCGAAGCGGCGCTGGCGCAGGGCGCCTCCGACCTCACCGTCTACGGCGACAGCCGCGTCGTGCTCGACGACGTCGGCGCGGCGCCCGCAAAAAGCGCCCCCAGCCTGGCGCCCTACCGCGCCCGCGCGCAAGCCCTGCTGGCCCGGCTGCCCGGCACCACGCTGCGCTGGGTACCGCGCCACAAGAACCTGGACGCCGACGCACTGTCGCAGCGCGCCAGTCTCATCCCCACTCTGGAGTCCGATGCATCCCTCGCCGCTTGATCCCGACAACTGGCGCGCGCGCCTGGCCGCGCTGGCCGCCGCCGGCGGCGACACCGACGGCGCCCACGACCTGAACCACCTCGAACGCGTCTGGCGCAGCGCGCAAGCCCTGCTGGCCCACCACCCCGAGGCCGATGCCCTGGTCGTGATGGCTGCCTGCTACCTGCACGACCTGGTCAACCTGCCGAAAAACGATCCGGAGCGTGCCCAGGCATCGCGCCGCTCGGCGCTGCTGGCGCGCGCGGAGCTGGCGCGGCTCGGCTTCCCGGCCGAGAAAATCGACGGCGTCGCCCACGCGATCGAGGCCCACAGTTACTCGGCCGCGATTGCCGCGACGACGCTGGAAGCGAAGATCGTGCAGGACGCCGACCGCCTCGATTCGCTGGGCGCCGTCGGCCTGGCGCGCATGTTCTATGTCGCCGGACGCATGGGCCGCGCGCTGGCGCATGGCAGCGACCCGCTGGCCGCGGCGCGCACGGCGGACGACCAGGCCTTCACGCTCGACCACATCGACCTCAAGCTGGCGCGCCTGCCCGGCATGATGCAGACCGGCGCCGGCCGCGCACTGGCCGAGGAGCGCCTGGCGCGCCTGCTGGCGTTTCGCAGCGCGTTCGCCGCCGAATGGCTGGGGGACGCCGCATGAACGCGCCCGACGCCGCCACGCAGCGCGCCGCCGGCACCGGCAAACTCAATTTCGTGCTGGTCAGCGTCTTCATCGACGTGCTCGGCATTGGCCTGATCATTCCCGTGATGCCCGCGCTGGTCGGCCAGTTCGTGCCCGCGCGCGACGAGCAGGCACTCTGGTTCGGGATCCTGGCGGCCGTATTCGGCCTGCTGCAATTTCTGTTCATGCCGATGCTGGGCGCGATCAGCGACCGCGTCGGCCGGCGCCCGGTGCTGCTCTATTCGATGGGCGGCATGTGCCTGAACTTCCTCGTCACGGCCTGGGCGCCGAGCCTGGCCTGGCTGTTTCTCGGACGGGTGATCGGCGGCGTGTCGGCCGCCAGCATGTCGGTCGCCTCGGCCTATGCGTCGGATGTCTCGACGCCGGAGAACCGCGCCAAGAGTTTCGGGAAGATCGGCGCCGCCTTCGGTGCCGGTTTCCTGTTCGGGCCGGTGCTGGGCGGCCTGCTGGGCGAGATCTCGCTGGCGCTGCCGTTCTGGGTGGCGGGCGGCCTGGCGGCGGCCAACCTCCTGTACGGTTACCTGTATGTGCCGGAGTCGCTGCCTGCGGGTGCGCGCGGTCCCTTCGAGTGGAAGCGCGTCAATCCTTTCCATGCGCTGCGCAAACTGCTGGGACGCAAGGACATCCGCGGCCTGGTGCTGGTGTTCGCGCTGGCGACCTTCGCCCAGATGATGACCCAGGGCACCTGGGTGCTGTACACCACCTTCCGCTTCGGCTGGACCCCGCGCGACAACGGCAGCGCCCTGTTTTGCGTGGGCCTGGCCACCGTCATCGTCCAGGCCTGGCTGCTGGGCGTGCTGATCCGGCGCTTCGGCGAACGGCGCCTGGCGCTCGTCGGCCTGGCCTCGGGGGCCGTGACCTTCGTGCTGTATGGCCTGGCAACCGAGGGCTGGATGATGTACCTGTTCATCGGCTGCAACCTGCTGGCGTTTGCCGCCGGACCGGCACTCCAGGCGATCATCTCGCGCGGCACCGGTCCCGGCGAGCAGGGCGAGCTGATGGGCTCGCTGCAATCGATCAGCAGCGTCGGCGTGGTCGTGATGCCGCTGCTGGGCGCGGCCATCCTCGGCGCGGTGAGCCACCTGCCGCCCGGCGACTGGCGCATCGGCAGCAGTTTTTTCGTGTCGGCGGCGATGCAGGCGCTGGCCGTGCTGGCGGCGCTGCGTTATTTTCGCCGCCGCTGAGCACTTCCGCACCCGCCTTCAGAACTTCAGCTCGAGCGTCGCACGCAGGCTCGGTCCGGCCTTGAAGCGCGTCTGGCGCAGGATCGGGCCGCGGCCCTCTTCCACGAAACTGCCGCGGCTGACGAAATCCTGGCCCAGCAGATTCGACAAGGCCACGCGCAATTGCTGCTTCGGATTGAATTTGTACAGCGCGTAGGCTTCCAGGTCGCGCCGCGCGACGATGAACGAGGTCTGGCGCTCCGAGATGCGCACCGTGCCGCCCTGGCGGTAGGCGAAGCTGGCGCCGGTGCTGAAGTCGCTGCGCTTGTAGTCGATGCCGAGGTTGGCCGACAGCGGCGTCTGGCCGTCGAGCCGGTTGTCCGGTCCCGGTACGCCGTCCACGCGCGACCAGTTCGCACTGAGGCTGGCGCGCAGGTCGATCGCCGGCGCATCCTTCATCACCGCTTTCAGGGGGAACTTGGTTTCCAGTTCCAGGCCGCGCGTCATCGCCCTGCCCGCGTTGACCGGCATGGCGACCCAGCGGGCGCCGTCGAAGTTGACCAGGAAGCGCGTGTAGTCGTCGATGCGGCGCATCGAGCCGCTGATCGAGACCAGCGCGCCCTCGGCCCAGTAAAGTTCGTAGGAGGCGTCCAGGCCGAGCGCCAGTTCCGGCTTCAGGTCCGGATTGCCGGCGTAGTCGGGATCGGTCGAGCGGTTGTCGATGCTGGTCTGGCGGCGCGGGATCAGCTGCTGGAAGCTCGGCGCCTTGTAGGTGCGGGTGACGGCGAAGCGCAGCTGGTCGCCTTTCGTGTCCGGAATCTTGAACAAGGTCTGCATGACCGGACTCCAGACGTTCGAACTCGAGCGGCCGGTGACGAAGGTATTGCCGCTGGTCGTGGTGCGGATGCCTTCCCAGCGCGCGCCCAGGTACAGCGACCAGCGCGGCGTCAGGCTCCACTCGTCCTGGGCGTACATGGCCAGGCGCGCCACGCGCGACCGCGATTCCTCGCCATGCGCCAGCGCCGGGAAGACCCGGTTGCCGGCCTCGAATTCTTCGCGGCTGTCCTCGCGTTCCGAATAGCCGGCGTCCCAGCCCATGCCCAGCGCGTGGTCCTTCATGATGGTCTTGCTGAACTTGCCGACCGTGGTCGTGCCGCGTTCTTCCGCTTCCAGGTGCACCAGGTTGTCGACCCGGCGCGTTGCCGCCGGCGGCGTCGCGCGCGTGTTGTCGGTCGTGTTCCAGCCGCCGATCAGGCTCGCCTTGACGTCGAGCTTGGCGCCGTCGGCCATCTTGTGAACCCAGTTCAGCTCCGTGCGCAGGACGTCGTTGTCGGACTTGACGCGCGAATCGAGCAGCGGATAGACGGCCGCCGGCCCCAGGCTGGTGCTGGTCGTTTCATGGCTGTGATTACGAAAACGCACCGAGTTGACGAAGCTCTGCGAAGTTAGGGTGTCGCCGTTGTCGAGCGTCCAGTTCAGGCGCGGCGCCAGGTTGTAGAACGTGAAGCGCCCTTCTTCGGCGCCATCGGTCTGGCGCGCCAGGGTCGGGTTGCCGGCCAGGTCGAAACCCTGCTCGGTGCTGACGATGCTGCGTTTCGATTGCTCGGCCACCACGCTGCCGGCGACCGAATACGACATCTTGCCCAGCTTGTCGGACAATTGGATATTCGCGGTCGGGCCATGCTGGCCGCTGCCGGTACGCGCGCCGATCTTGAATTCGCGCTGGCCGCTGCGAGCCGTCTTCTTGAGCACGATGTTGACCGTGCCGGCCACCGACTGGGTCGAGAACTCGGCGCTCGCCGCGCGCAGCACCTCGATGCGTTCGATCACGTCGGGCGAGAGCGAATCGAGCGTGAAGCCGTTCGGGGCACGCTCGCCGTTGATCAGGATCTGGGTGTAGCCGGCGCCCAGGCCGCGCATGCGGATCTCGGCATTGCGGCCGTTCGGGCTGTTGACCGTGATGCCGGGCACCCGCTTGAGCACGTCGGCGACATTGGTGTCGCCGTATTTGACGATCTCTTCCTGGCTGACGACGATCTTGGTCGCGGTGTCGTCGCGGCGCGGGTCATAGGCGGCGGCACCGGCGCGTACTTCGACTTGCTGGATTTTTTGTTCGGGCACCGGCGCGGCTGCGGTCTTGGCGGGCGCGGCTGCCGCTTGCGGGGTGGCGCTGTCCTGCGCCAGTGCGGGGAAAGCGGCTGCCAGCGCGGCGGCCAGCAGGGTCAGGCGAATCGGGGAAAGCATCTACGTATTAGAAAGCCAAGTTTATGAGAACGTATTGTCTCTCAAGCGGTATCGATTTAGTTGATGTCAGGGAAATATTTTCGATATGCATGTTTTAGCAGACCAGGCCACCCCGCGCTGGCGGCCCCTGCGCGGGCGATGCGCTACACTGGCCCGCGGGCTTGCCGTGCAAACAAAGATATGCACGGGGACGCCCCTTATTTATAATTCGCCATCATCATCAGTAATAAAGGGCTGCCATCGTGTCCGACCGTTTCAAAGTACTGCCGCAATACGTCCTGCCCAAGCAGGCGCTGACCTCGTTCGCCGGGCGTGTCGCCGGCCACCGCGGCGGGGCGATGACGACCCGACTGATCCGCTGGTTCGTCGGCAAGTACGGCGTCAATATGGATGAGGCGGCGAATGCCGACATCGCCAGCTATGCAAGCTTCAACGAATTCTTCACCCGTCCCTTGAAGGACGGCGTGCGTCCGCTGGCCCAGGCCGATTTCGTCTGCCCGGTCGACGGCGCCATCAGCCAGTTCGGCGCGATCGACGACCATCACATCCTGCAGGCCAAGGGCCACAAGTTCACCACCACCCAGCTGGTCGGCGGCGACGCCAGCCTGGGCGCGCAGTTCCAGCATGGCAGCTTCGCCAATCTCTACCTGAGCCCGAAGGATTACCACCGCCTGCACATGCCGTGCGACGGTCGCCTGACACGCATGATCTATGTCCCGGGCGCGCTGTTCTCCGTGAACCCGACCACCGCGCGCGGCGTGCCGGGACTGTTCGCGCGCAACGAGCGCGTGACCTGCGTCTTCGAGTCCGAGGAGTTCGGCACCTTCGTCATGGTGCTGGTCGGCGCGACCATCGTCGGCAGCATGGCCACGCCCTGGCATGGCGTGGTCAATCCGAAGCGCACCGGCCGCATCTCGGAGTGGACCTACGAATCCTCGCCGGTGCTGCTGAAAAAAGGCGAAGAGATGGGCCGCTTCCTGCTCGGCTCCACCGTCGTGATGCTGTTCAAGGCCAATACCATCGCCTTCAACCGGGACTGGGCGCCGGAGCGCAAGGTGCGCCTGGGCGAGCTGATGGGCAACCGGCCGCCGGCCATGCCAGCCGGGTAATCGCTGCCTGCGCAGCGCGTGGCGCTTGCCAGGCACCCGACATCGGCGCAGGATGAGTTCGCTTATTCAAGCCAACTCAACTAGGAGACCGACGATGATCAAGGTGAGCGTGATGTACCCGAATGGTCCGGACGCCCGTTTCGACGACGCCTACTACCGCGACCGGCACATGCCAATGGTAAAGAACCTGATGGGCGAGCATTGCAAGTACTACGCAATCGACCGCGCCATGTCACCGGGCGCGAGCGCGGAGAATGCGCCGTATATCGCGATGGGCCACCTGTTCTGCGACTCGGTCGAGGCCTTCCAGGCCGGCTTCGGTCCGCATGCGAAGGCCATCATGGCCGATGTCCCCAACTACACCAACCAGACGCCGATTCTCCAGGTCAGCGACATCGTGGTCGGCTGAGCCGGGCACGGCCTGTTGGCGCGCGACCCGCGCCAACAGGCCGCGGGCCGCGCTTTTGCTTACAAATTGACACTATATTTACAGCACAATCCAAGCGTGCGCGCCATATTTCCTGCGACACTGTGCTCATGCGTACAACGTACGACACCACAGCAGTCAACAACTTCACGTTCAGGAGAATAACTATGAAAACCGCTCAACAACATATGCTGCGCCTTGTCGCCGTGCTGGCCTTGACCGCCGCGTCGACGTCCGCCTTTGCCCAAAGTGCCGATTATCGCCGTGGCTACGACGACGGCTATGCGGCCGCCCAGCGCGAAGGCGGTGGCCACCGAGGCGAGCGCGGCGACCGCGGCCGCCGTTCGCAGCAAGGCGTGGTCCGCATCGAAGAAGCCCTGTACGGCGCGCGCGGTGCGGTGTGCGACGCGCTGCCCGCTGCCAGGAACGAGTTCGCGGTCAATCGCGGCATCATCCGCGCCGGTAACCAGCTGTGTGGCGACCCGGCCCGTGGTGAGCCGAAGCGCCTGAACATCGTTTACCGCTGCGGTAACAGCGAATCGATGCGGGTCTCGGCGCGCGAAAGAGAAACCCTGCGCCTGACCTGCGAGCGCTGATCGCTCAGCACGGGCAATCACCCGGGTAAGCGGGCGATCCATACGGTCGCACCCCCGCATGCGGCATCGTCCACGCCATGCCGCAGCAGCGTGAAACCGTGCGCCGCGAGCAGGCCGCGGTATTCGTCCAGGTCGAGCGAGGCGTGATACAGCGCCTCGCCGCCATTCTCGCTCCAGCTTTCGCCATGCGCGGTCCCGGATGTGAACATCAGCAGGCCGCCCGGCCGCAGCAGCGCGGCGAAGCGCCGGAACATCGCGCGCTGATCCGCGGGCGGCAAATGAAACAGGCTGTGCCAGGCGACGACGGCGTCGAAGCGCTCGTCGAACGCGACGTCGCGCATGTCGCCCAGCACGAATGCGCTGGCCGGAAAGCGCGAGCGCGCGATCTCGAGCATGGCGCCGCTGGCGTCCACTCCCGTCACCTCGAACGCCCGCTCCACCAGGAAGCGCAGGATCGGCTCGCCGCTGCCGCAGCCCAGGTCGAGAATCGTCGCCTGTGGCCGCAAGGCGCGCGTCAGCGCATCCAGATAGGGTCGTTCGATCAGCGCGCGGGTGCGATTGCGGTCGAACCAGTGGGCGATCCTGTCATATGCGGCCGTGACGTCGGTCATCTCAATGGGCTCCCTGTTCGCCGCAAAACATCGCTTCCATCATGTCGAGGAAAGCGCGCGCCTTGGCCGGCATCAGGCGCCGTCCCGGGAACACGGCCCAGCCGGTGGCCGGCGGCAGGTCCCATTCCGGCAGCACCCGCACCAGTTCTCCCTTCCTGACCAGCGGCTGCGCGAACAATTCGGAACTGGCCGCGATCCCGGCGCCGCTGCAGGCGATGCGCGCCAGCAGGTCGGGCGAGTTCGCCGTCAGGCGCGCGCGCAGCTCGCGCTCCCAGCGCACCTTGCCGCGCGTGAGGGTCCAGGACAGCGCGCCGCCGCCGCGGCTGAGCAGGCACAGCAAATCGTGATCGAGCAAGTCGTCCGGATGCTCGGGCAAGCCGCGCACGGCCGTGTAGCACGGCGAGGCATACAGGCCGAAGCGCTGCACCGTGACCCGGCGCGCCGCCAGCGAAGCGTCGTCCGGCAAGTCGCCCATGCGGATCGCGATATCGAAATTCTCGGCCACCAGGTCGACCCGGCGCGGCGACAGATCGAGTTCCACGTTCACCGCCGGATAGCGCTCGATGAAGCGCGCGATCATCGCGCTCATGCCGAGGTTGGCGAAATCGGCCGGCAGCGAAATGCGCAGGCGCCCGCTGGGCGCGGCCTGGCGGTGCTGGGCCAGCGCGCCCGCCGCTTCCGACTCCTCGGCCACCTTGCGCGCATGTTCGAGCAGGCTGGCGCCGAACTCGGTCAGCATCAGTTTGCGCGTGGTGCGCTGGAGCAGGCGCTCGCCCAGGCGCGCCTCCAGGAGCGAAATGCGGCGCGAGACGGTCGACTTGGGCAGATTGACCCGCGCCGCCGCCGCGCTGAAGCTGCCGGCCTCGACAATACGGGCGAAGAGCAGCAGGTCGTTCGGTTCGACTTCCATGGGATTGTTCCACTAGCTGAATAATGTTATCCATTCTAGCGTCTTATGGATTGATTTTGGAACTGATACAGTGTGTTCATCGCAGCTCCCAACACACAAAGGACGACCCAACATGAACATCTTGCAAATCACCTCCAGCCTGCGCGGCGCCGAATCCGAGTCGAGCCGGGTCACCAACAGCATCGTGGCGAAACTGGTGGCCGCCAATCCAGGCGCCAGCGTCGTCACCCGCGACCTGGCACGCGCACCGCATCCGCAACTGGACGAAGCGGCACTCGGCGCCCTGTTCACCCCGGTCGAATCGCGTAGCGCCGAGCAAGCCGCCCGCGTGGCGCTGGACGACGCCCTGATCGCCCAGGTGCAGGCCGCCGACGTGATCGTGATCGGTGCGCCGATGTATAACTTCGGCATCCCGGTGCAACTGAAAAGCTGGTTCGACGCGATCGCCCGTGCCGGCGTGACCTTCCGTTATACCGAGACCGGTCCGGAAGGCCTGTTGAAGGGCAAGAAGGTCTTCGTGGCCACCGCCCGCGGCGGCATCTACCCGGCCGACGCCGATCCGCAAGTGCCCTTCGTGCGCATGCTGCTGAACTTCCTCGGCATGACCGATCACACCTTCGTTTATTCGCCGGCGCAGGCGATGGGTCCGGAAGCATCCAGCAAGGGCCGCCTCGAAGCCGACGCAACGATCGAAGCCGCACTGGCCTGAAGCGGGCCGGCGGCGTGTTCAAGGAGAAGACGATGAATGCAGTGATGGATATGCGCGTGGCGCGTCCACGCGGCGTGGAGCGCGTGGTGAGCGGCCAGTACGTGATGGATGGCGCGGGCGTGAAAATCAACCGCGTCCTGACCCAGACCTTGCAGCGCCGCCTGGATCCCTTCCTGATGCTCGATGCCTTCGGCAGCGACAAGGCGGGCGACTATATCGCCGGTTTTCCGGAGCACCCGCACCGCGGCTTCGAGACCGTCACCTACATGCTCAAGGGGAGCATGCGCCACCGCGACAGCGGCGGCAACGAGGGATTGATCACCGATGGCGGCGTGCAGTGGATGACGGCCGGGCGCGGCGTGATCCACTCCGAAATGCCGGCGCAGAACGAAGGCCTGATGGAAGGCTTCCAGCTCTGGCTGAACCTGCCGGCCAAGGACAAGATGCGCGAGCCGTGGTACCGCGACATTCCAAACGCCGAGGTGCCGCGCTTCACGCTCGACTCCGGCGTGACGGTGCAGGTGATCGCCGGCAGCGCGCACGGCGTCGAGGGCGCGGTCCAGCGCGAACGCACCGAGCCGCTGTATCTCGACATCGCGCTGCCCGCGGGCGCGCTCTTCGAGCAGCCGCTGCCCGCCGGGCACAACGCCTTCGTCTACGTGTTTCGCGGCGAGGCGGTCATCGCCGGCAAGGGCGTGGCGCAGACCCGCATGGCGATCCTGGATAACGCCGAAGGCGCCGACGGCGTCGTCATCAAGGCCGCGACGGCGACCCGCCTGCTGCTGATCGCGGGCCGCCCCCTGAAGGAGCCGATCGCGCAGTACGGTCCCTTCGTGATGAATACCCAGGCCGAGCTGCAGCAGGCGGTCGAGGATTTCAGAAGCGGACGTTTCGCCGCCTGAGTTTTTTACCGGAGGCGCGCATGCGTTACACTGCCCGCATGCGCACCTCCGCCCTCCTCCCATGCCCTTGATGCCCGTCCTGCTCGACCTGCTCGCGCGTGCCAGCTTCGCGCTCGGCTTCGAGACCGCCGACCGCTTCCCGCGCGGTCACCAGCACGCGCGCACGCACTGGGACCGGGCCTATTTCGATATCGCCTCCGACCTCAAACCCGACGCCATCGAGCGCGCGCTGTGCGCGTCGATCGCGAACACCCCGTCCGTCTTTGCCCACATCGTCAACCCGACGCCGGCCATGCAGCGCACCTTGCTGGGCCTGATCGACACGCGCCTGCGCCGTGCCTGCGGCGCGCCGTTCGACCTGGTCGCGCTCCTGATCGAAGCCTACCGCAGCCCCGACACGATCGAAGCGCGGCCGGGCCTGCGCGCGGCGATCGAGGCCAGCGAAGGCCAGGAAACGCGCGAGCGGGTGCACGCGGTGCTGGCCTTCCTGGGGGCGATGCCGGCGGCCTTCGACGTCATCGAGGCGCAGTGAGGCCCGGCCGCGCCAGGTTGCTCGGCACATAGCGCGCGCGCAGCGCCATGAAGGGCGTCTCGACCAGCCGGTACAGCACCCAGCCCGACAGCACCGACAAGGCCAGCAGCAGGGCGATCGCCGGCCCCGTTCGCGGCCCGTAGCCGAGCGCCTGCAAGGGCTGGACGGCGACCGCGCTCATGCCGCGGTGGGTCAGGTAGATGGCATACGACCACACGGCCAGCTGCCCGGCGCCGGGCACGCGCAGCGCGCGCAGGATGGAGCGCTGCGAGAGCGCGGCCAGGATCAATAGCCCGAACCCGAGCGCCAGCAGCGGATAGCCGAACACGGTGGGCACGAAGCCGAAGTGGTCGTCCAAAAACAGCCAGAAGGTCGCGCCGATGACGGCCAGACCCGCCGCCAGCACGCCGTTGCCGTGCGCCGTCATGCGCGCCCACAGCGCCGGATGCTGGTTTTTCAGTAGCGCCAGCGCGACGCCGGCCACCAGCTCGTCGAGCCGGCACAAGCTCGCGTAATAGATCAGCTTGTAATACAGGTAAATCCCATACTCGTGCGCCTCGACATGGCCGACCCACAGCCGCGCGCGCAGCAGCATGCCGGCCGCGATCACGCCGCCGATGAAGACCCAGGCCGTCCACAGCCGCAGGCGCAGGGCCAGGCCGAGCAGCGCCAGCGCCGGCAGCAGCAGGTAGAACTGTTCCTCGATCGCCAGCGACCAGCTGTGCGAAAACGCGGTGCCGGGCGCCAGCCCCAGGTTTTGGGTAAAGCTCAGGTAGCGCCAGCCCGGCGCGAGCGGGGCGTTCTCGCCCCAGGCCGGCCACAGGAAATAGATCGCCAGAATCACCAGGTAATTCGGCAGCGTGCGCAGCAGGCGCCGGGCGTAGAAGGCCTTCAGGGACAGGCCGGCCCCGCTTTTGAGTGCCGCGAAAATCTGGTTGCCGATCAGGTAGCCCGAGAGTGCGAAAAACAGGTCGACGCCGGCCCAGCCGATCCGCCCCACCCAGCCGAAGGTATGCTCGTCGCTCGAGACGAACAGCGTGTAATGGTGCAGCACGACCAGCGTCACGGCCAGCGCGCGCAGGGTATCGAGGCCGTGCAGGCGGATGCTGCGGGAGTCGCTCATGGGATTGCGTGAAAGGAAGACGGGCGGATGATGCCATGGCGCTCGTACCGATGCCAATGATTCCCGATAAAATGACGGCACCGATATTTCTTTGGATCATCACGCATGACTTCCGCCCCGAATCTGCAGTTCAAGTTTGTCAACTATACCGGCCTGCAAGCCGGTCCCAGCGTGATCGTCATGGGCGCGACCCACGGCAACGAGATCTGCGGCACCGAGGCGATCCGCCGCGTCATGGCCGAGCTCGACAGCGGCGAGCGCAAGATCGTGGCCGGCAGCGTCACCTTCGTGCCGATCGTCAATCCCCTGGCCTATTTCAAGAACCAGCGCAATGGCGACCGCAACCTGAACCGCAACCTGTTCCCCAAGAAAGATCCGCACGACTTCGAAGACCAGATCGCCAACTGGCTGTGCCCGCTGCTGGCCCGGCACGACGTGCTGCTCGACCTGCATTCCTTCAATGCCGCCCATGGCGAGCCCTTCGTGATGGTCGGTCCGGTGAATAACGATGGTCCGCTCGAGCCTTTCCAGCATGCCGACAAGGAACGCGCGCTGGCGCGCCGCCTCGGCGTGCGCCGCTTCGTCACCGGCTGGATGGCGGCCTACGGCGGCGGCGTCCAGCGCCGTTCGCGCGGCAATGCGGCCGAACTGGAAACCGTGCTGCGCTACGGCGTCGGCACCACCGAATACATGCGCACCACGGGCGGCTATGCGCTGACCCTCGAATGCGGCCAGCACCTCGACCCGCAGGCACCGGAAGTGGCTTACCGCGCCATTCTCAACACGCTGGCGCACCTGGAACTGATCGACGCGCCGGCACCGGAACCGGTGCCCTTCGACGAGATGGAAGCGCTGCAGATGGTCGTGGTGCACGACAAGCAAGACGCCGGCGACGCGTTTACGCGCGCCTGGGCCAGCTTCGATCCCGTCCAGGAAGGCGAGCAGATCGGCACCCGCGCCGACGGCACGCCGGTGCTGGCCGAGTTTTCCGGACGCATCCTGTTCCCGGATGCGAAAGCGGGGGCGAATTCTGAGTGGTATTACCTGACGCGGGCGAATCCGGCCTTCGGGCGGGACTAGGCGGCGGATTGAGCAGCGGGGCGCGACGGCCGGAGCAAGCGTGCGCCGTTGTCCCCGCCGCCGTTCTAGTGGATAATTCGGACCCATGAACGATACCGCAACCCTCCCCCCTCTCCCAGACCGGCTCTCGATCGATCCGAGCAGCCCTTTCCACAACCGCGACGTGTTCCAGCATGACGTCGGCATTCGCTTCAACGACAAGGACCGCCATGACGTCGAAGAGTATTGCCTGAGCGAAGGCTGGATCAAGGTCGCCGCCGGCAAGACCCTGGACCGCAAGGGCAAGTCGATGCTGATCAAACTGAAGGGCAAGGTCGAAGCCTTCTACCGCTGACCGGCCCGGCCGGTGCCGCGCGCCGGCGGCTTCCACTGTCGTTTTCCCTGCCGATCGACGGCGCCGTACGCACTCGCGTGCGGCGCCGTTTGACTTTCCGCACGCTGTCGTCCTTCCACAACAACGCTTGCCGCATCGCGGAAAAGCGCTTGCGTCCCAAAATCCGGAACCCTATGATTGCAGCCTTGGATTGCCGCACGGCAATTGATCGCCGCGTTGGCGCAGCTTGAATGATTGGAAATGAAATGAAAATGACGAAGATTGTGTCGATCCTGCTGGTCGCCCTGGCCGCGGCCAACACGGCCCAGGCCGCCGAGATCGCAACCACCGTCGACCTCGGCACCACCGGTCTCGGCCTGCACCTTACCACCCCGTTGACGACGCAACTCAACGCCCGCGTCGGCCTGAACTACGCCAATTACTCGTCCGACGGCCACACTTCGGATGTGCAATACGATTTCAAGCTCAAGCTGGCCACTGCCGACGCCTTGCTCGACTACCACCCGTTCGCGGGCGCCTTCCGCGTCACTGGCGGCCTCGTCTTCAACGGCAACAGCATCGATGTGAACGCCCGGCCGAACGCGAACGGCAGCTACACCATCAACGGCCGCAGCTACGCCGCCGCATCCGTGGGCCAGATGAAGGGCGAGGTCGAGTTCCGCAAGACGGCGCCTTACCTGGGCATCGGCTGGGGCAATGCGGTCCAGGCCGCCGGCTGGGGCTTCGGCGTGGATCTGGGCGTTGCCTTCCAGGGCGCGCCCAAGACCAGCCTGGTCAATACCGGCTGCGCTTCGCTGGCCGCCGTGTGCACCCAGATCGCCAACGACGTGGCCGCCGAAAACGCCAAGCTGGCCGACGAAGTCAAGGACCTGAAAATTTACCCGGTGATCCGCGTCGGCCTGAGCTACCGTTTCTAAGAACCTATCCCAGTAGGGAGGAGGAAGTTGATGACGATGCATGGCAAGCGGGGGCAAGGCGCGAGGAGGCCGCATGGCGAGCCATGCAACGACGAGCAACGCAGCAGCCGCTTGTCAGGCGCGTCAGCAACGACTCATTTCCTACTGGGATAGGTTCTAAGGCCGGGCACCGCCATCGACCAGGAAAGCAGGCCGCCGGCCTGCTTTTTTCATGGGCGTCACGCCGGGGTCAACAGCTTCAAGCCCGCGATTCCGAGGGCGATCAGG
>Ga0213836_100092_pt1 | contig 97288 bp, 96 predicted proteins | sample SWPATP03_FD_160578 | JGI IMG/M metagenome (GOLD analysis project Ga0213836, IMG submission 160578) | Coastal seawater microbial communities from Marineland, Florida, United States - SWPA TP0 #3 | ecosystem: Environmental > Aquatic > Marine > Coastal | place: USA: Florida | collected 2016-08-05
CGCTCGTGGTCGCCGAGATCTTCGTCGAGGCGGGTGTCCCCGCCGAGCTCGTGCAGGTCGTGACGACGACGGATGCGTCGGGCTTCAGCAAGGCGCTCATGGCCGACGCGCGCGTGCGCAAGGTGTCGTTCACCGGCTCGACCGGCGTCGGCAGCGTGCTGCTCGGCCAGGCGGCGAAGCACGTCATCAAGAGCTCGATGGAGCTCGGCGGCAACGCCCCGCTGCTCGTCTTCGACGACGCCGACCTCGAGCGCGCCGTGGAGGGTGCGGTCGTGGCCAAGCTCCGCAACGGCGGGCAGTCCTGCGTGGCCGCCAACCGCATCCTCGTGCAGCGCGGCATCGCCGACGCGTTCGTCGAGGGCTTCACCGAGCGGATGCGCCAGGCGGTGCTCGGCAACGGCCTCGCGGAGGGCGTCACGCTCGGCCCCGTCATCGACGACCGAGCGGTGTCGAGCTTCTCGCGGCTCGTCGACGACGCCGTCGCGAAGGGTGCCGACCTGCGCACCGGCGGCGCAGCACCGGAGGGCGACGGCCACTTCTTCGAGGCCACCGTGCTCGACCGGGTGCCGGACGACGCGGAGATCGCGAACACCGAGATCTTCGGACCGGTGGCCGCGATCGCGCGCTTCGAGAGCGAGCACGAGGCCATCGACCGCGCGAACAGCACGCCGTTCGGCCTCGCGAGCTACGTCTTCTCGCAGGACATCGACCGCGCCCTCAACATCGCCGACCAGCTCGACGCGGGCATGGTGGGGATCAACCAGGGCATCGTCTCGAACGTCGCCGCGCCGTTCGGCGGCGTGAAGGCGTCGGGCCTGGGCCGAGAGGGCAGCGGTGAGGGGCTCGAGGAGTACCAGGAGATCCGGTTCTACAACCTTGGCCGCCGCGGCGCCTAGCCGGGCTCGCGCGCTGATCCCGGGGGCGGCCCCGGGGTCAGCGGCCCGTCGCGCCGGCGCCGCCGGGCGCCAGGATCTGGCGGATGCGCTGGTGGTTCTCGTGCAGGTGCCCGGCGAGCGCGGCCCGTGCGCCCTCGACGTCGCCGGAGAGCGCGGTGTCGAGCAGGCGCCGGTGGTGCGCGAGCACCGCCTCGTCGACGTGACCGGGCTCGTCGTCGGTGTGCGACAGGATCAGCAGGTAGTAGCCCAGCTCGGTCGTGAGCGACGCGAAGAAGGCGCTGAGCCGAGCGCTGCCGAGCCCGTCGACGATCGCCGCGTGGAAGGCCATGTCGGCGGCGACGATCTCGCGCGCCTGCCCGGTGCTGGCGGCCGCGACGAGCGCCTCGAACGCGCCCTCGAGCGCAGCGACGCGCTCGGGCGTGCGCTCGGCGCCCACGGCGAGCGTCTCGAGGTGCAGCCGGGTGCGGAACAGGTCGTCGAGCTCGTCGATCGACGGCGTCACGACCACGGCACCGCGATGCATCTCGTACCGCACGAGCCGGCCCTGCTCGAGCAGCCGGATGCCCTCGCGCACCGAGTTGCGCGAGATGCCGAGGCTCTCGGCGAGCGCGCTCTCACGGAGGCGCTCACCCGGCCCCAGCGTGCCGTCGAGGATGAGCGCGGTGAGGTGATCGGCGGCCTGCTCGGCGGCGCTCGTGCGCTGCAGGGCGAGCGGCGCGACCGCTCGCTCGGGGGCGGCAGCTGCCTGCCGCTCGGCGGCTGCGCCGCTCGTCGTCCGTGCCTCGTCCATCCGCTGCAGTCTGCCAGCCGGCCCCGCTCGCGGCGACCAGCACCGCACCGTCGCGCACTCCGGCCGCGATACTGCTGCATCCACCCTTGCGTCATTGCGCATCTACGCAAAGAATGAAGCCATGTTCATCGCTCTCCGTCACCGCGTGTTCCGCCGCCTCTTCGCAGCGCACGTCGTCGCGCTCCTCGGCACCGGCCTCTCGACGATCGCGATCGGCTTCCTGGTCTTCGATACGACCGGCGGCAATGCGGCCGGCGTGCTCGGCACGCTGCTCGGCATCAAGATGCTCACGTTCCTGCTGCTCGGGCCGCTCGCGCCCCTCGTCGCGCGCCGCGTGGGCACGAAGCGGCTGCTCGTGCTCACCGACCTCGCCCGCGTCGCCGTGGCGCTCGCGCTGCCGTTCGTCGGGGATGTGGTCACGGCCTACCTGCTGATCTTCGTGCTGCAGTCGGCGTCTGCCCTCTTCACGCCGACGTTCCAGGCCACGATCCCCGCCGTCGTGAGCGACGAGCGCCAGTACACCGGAGCGCTCGCCCTCAGCAGGCTCGCCTACGACATCGAAGCGCTCGTCTCGCCGTCGATCGCGAGCGTCGTGGTGGTGGTGGCGTCGTCGTCGGCGCTCTTCTTCGGCACCGGCGTGGGGTTCCTGGCATCGGCCCTGCTCATCCTCTCGGCGGCGCTGCCGAAGGCGTCGGCGCCCGTGCGCGGCGTGCGCAGCGTGCGCCGCGAGATCGCACACGGCACCCGGCTCATGCTGCGTGTCCCGCGGCTGCGAGCCGTGCTGACGCTGCACCTCGCGCTCGCCTCGGTCGGTGCGATCGCGATGGTGCTCACGCTGCCGCTCGTGCTCGGCGAGCTCGACGGCGACGAGGCCCAGGCGGCCGCGCTGCTCGCCGTGTACGGCGTGGGCTCCATCACGTCCGCCGTCCTGATGCCGACGATGATCGCCCGTCTCGGCGTGCGTCCGTACATGATGGCGGGCCTCGCGCTCATGATCGCGTCGATGGCCTTCGTGTGGCCCGTGCTCGCGCTCGCCTCGGGGCAGGACGCGCTCCCGTGGCTCTGGGCGATCTGGTTCCTCGCGGGCCTCGGCTTCTCCGCGGTGCTCGCCCCGATGGGGCGGGTGCTGCGCGACGCCGTCCCGGACGACGACCTGCCCGACGTCTTCGCCGCGCAGTTCTCGCTCTCGCACGGCTGGTGGCTGATCAGCTACCCGCTCGCGGGCTGGGGCGCGACGCTCATCGGCTTCGGTCCGACCTCGCTGCTGCTCGCGGCGTTCGCCGCGCTCGCGCTCGGCGTCGCCGCGCACGCATGGCGCACGCCGTCGCTCGGCGAGATGCACCCGGAGCTCTCCGCCTCGCACCAGTGACCTCGAGCGAGCTGTTGTGTAGATTGTTGACAGTCTGCATCAGCAGCTCGACGAGGAGGACGACATGAACGCCCATGTGATCACGGTGCTCGCTGGGGACGGGATCGGCCTGGAGGTCATGCCCGTCGCGATGGAGGTGCTCGAGGCCGCGGTCGAGGGGCACGACGTGCGCCTCGAGTGGCGCGAGCAGCCGTGGGGGAGCGACTACTACCGCGAGCACGGCCGCATGATGCCGACGGACGCGATCGCCACCATGGCCGCGACCGACGCGATCTTCCTCGGCGCCGTCGGCCACCCCGACGTGTCCGACGTCGAGACGCTGTGGGGGATGCTCATCCCGATCCGCCGCGAGTTCGACCAGTACGTCAACCTGCGCCCGGTGCGCTCGTTCTCGGGCGTGCGCTCGTCGCTCGCCGGCGACCCGGAGATCGACGTCGTGATCGTGCGCGAGAACGTCGAGGGGGAGTACTCCGCCGTCGGCGGCCGCAGCTACCAGGGCACGCCGTTCGAGGCCGCGCACCAGCAGTCGATCTTCACGCGGCACGGCATCGAGCGCATCACGCGGTTCGCCGTCGAGGTCGCGCAGGGCCGCTCCGGTCGCCTCGTCTCGGCGACGAAGTCGAACGGCATCATCCACACCATGCCCTTCTGGGACGAGGTCGTGGCCGAGGTCGTCGCGCAGTCCGACGGCATCCAGCTCGAGTCGGTGCTCATCGACGCGCTCGCCGCGCGCGCGGTGCGGTCGCCGCAGAGCATCGACGTGATCGTCGCCTCCAACCTGTTCGGCGACATCCTCTCCGACCTCGTCGCGGGCGCGGTCGGCTCGATCGGCATCGCGCCGAGCGCCAACCTCAACCCCGAGCGCGAGCACCCCTCGATGTTCGAGCCGGTGCACGGCTCGGCGCCCGACATCGCGGGCCGCGGCATCGCGAACCCGATCGGGCAGATCTGGGCAGGCGCCATGATGCTGCGCCACCTGGAGCACGACGAGATCGCCACCGGCCTCGAGGAGGCCTTCACCGCGGTGCTCGAGCGCGGCGAGGTCACGCCCGACCTCGGCGGTTCGCTGTCGACCGTCGAGGTGGGGGCCGCCGTCATCGCGGAGCTGCGTCGTCGCCGCGCGTGACGGCCATGTTTCGGAGCGGTAACGAGATGATTGGATTGTTGACAATCTGCCGCTGGGAGGTCTAGCGTCGCCCGTAGGCCAGCAACGGAGCAGGCACCGATTCTCTGGACGGGGTGAGCATGCACAGTCTCGAAGTGACAGATCTGCGGATCTCGATCGGCGGACGCACGATCGTGAACGGGACCTCGTTCTCGGTCCGCGTCGGCCAGCGCGTCTGCCTGCTGGGCGAGTCAGGCTCCGGCAAGTCGCTCACGGCGAGCGCGGTCCTCGGCCGCCTCCCCTCCAACGCGGTGACCTCGGGCAGCATCAAGGTCAACGGCGTCGAGGTGCTCGGCGTGCCCGCCTCGAAGCGCCCCGAGGAGGCGCGGGTCGCGATGGTCTTCCAGGACTCCGCGGTCGCGCTCAACCCGCTCGTCCGCATCCGCGAGCAGATCATCGAGCCGCTCCGCCGCCACCGCGGGCTCTCCCGCGAGGACGCGCTGCAGGCGGCCGTCGAGCTCGCCGAGTCGGTCGGCCTGCCCGACCCCGAGACGATCATCGACCGCTTCTCGGCAGAGCTCTCGGGCGGCCAGCGCCAGCGCATCTGCATCGCCCTCGCCCTGGCGTGCAACACCCGGCTCATGGTGGCGGATGAGCCGACCACCGCCCTCGACGTCGTCACCCAGAAGCGCGTGCTCGATGTGCTGAAGAAGTACACGGCCGGGCAGCACACCCCGGCGCTCCTCTTCATCACGCACGACTTCGCGGTCGCCTCCGAGCTGTGCAGCGACTCCGTCGTCATGAAGGACGGCAACGTCGTCGAGGCCGGCCAGGTGCACTCGATCTTCTCGGCGCCGAAGGACCCGTACACGCGCGAGCTCATCCGCGCCGCCCGTGCAGCCACCGTCGACCCCTACGTCGAGCGGTTCCGCAGGGAGCTCGCGGTCCTCCGCGCGGAGGACGCCTCGCAGGCGCCGGCCCCCGCGATGTTCTACGACATCGGCGAGGTCAGCCGGGCATACGCGATGCCGCGCAAGGGCCTGTTCGGCAAGCGCGAGATGAAGACGGCGCTGCACCCCACCACGCTCACCATCGGCGCGGGCGAGCGCGTCGGCATCGTCGGCGTCTCGGGCTCCGGCAAGACGACGCTGCTGCGCCTCATGCTCGCGCTCGACACCACCGACACCGGTGCGGTGACGTGCGAGGGCAAGGAGATCTTCCCGGCGGAGGTGCGCAAGCTCAAGTGGTACCGCCGCAAGGTGCAGTACGTGCCGCAGGACCCCGCGAGCACGCTCGACCCGCTCATGACCGTCGCGAAGCTCGTGCGCGAGCCGCTCGTGCGCCTCGGCGTCGCCGGCGACCACGACGAGATGGTGCGTGAGGCGCTCGACTCCGTGGGCCTCGACGAGACGTTCATGCACCGCCGCGCGAACGAGCTCTCGGGCGGGCAGGCGCAGCGCCTCGCCATCGCCAGGGCGATCGCGACGCGCCCCGACTTCCTGCTCGCGGACGAGCCCGTCAGCGGGCTCGACCTGCCGATGCGTGAGGCGATCGTCGCCCTGCTGCGCAAGATCTCCGAGGAGCGCGGCACCGGCATCGTCGTCGTCTCGCACGACCTCTCGATGGTCGCGAGCCTCTGCGAGCGCACCGTCGTGATGCACGGCGGCGAGATCGTCGAGGACCGCTCCACGAAGCAGGTCCTCACCGATCCGCGGCACGAGCGCACCAAGGAGCTGCTCGACGCGATCCCCACCCTCCACGTCATGCCCGCTGACCTGCAGATCGCCTAGGAAGGCACGCGAATGGCACTCTCGACCCAGGCCGTCCCGGCGCTGCGCGGCACGCAGCGCCGGACGACGCTCTCCGGCGGCTCGAAGGCCGCGCTGCTCTCGACGCTGTCCCGCGTCGGCACGATCATCGCCGTCATCTTCCTGCTCGGCATCCTCCCCCTCCTGTCTGGCCGCGACATCGCCGCCTCGATCTTCCGCACCCGCTACGCCGAGGGCGAGATGACGCCGGAGGCCCTCGATGCCATCCGGCGCGAGCTCGGCCTGGAGGCCGGCCCGCTCGGCGCCTTCTTCGCCTGGGTCGGCAAGGCCGTGCAGGGCGACTTCGGCGTCTCCTGGACGACCAAGGAGCCGGTCATGCCGGTGATGCTCGAGGCCCTCGGCAACTCGCTCATCCTCATGCTCGCGGCGCTCGTCATCGCCATCGTCCTGGCCGCGCTGCTCACGGTGCGCACCTTCCGCCGTGGCCTCGCCGGCCGCTCCGACCGCACCGGCGGCGGCCTCGCGGCCGCCTTCACGGCGCTGCCGGAGTTCCTGCTCGCCTCGGTGCTGCTCGTGGTCTTCGCCGTGTGGCTCGGCTGGTTCCCGCCCTTCGGCTGGCGCGGCATCAACTACGTCGTGCTCCCCGCCCTCTCCATGGGCCTCCCTGCCGGCGGCTTCCTCGGGCGACTGCTCTCGGACGCGCTCGCGAGCACGTTCAGCGAGCGCTGGGTCGCGACCTGGCAGGTCGCCGGGTTCTCGAAGGCGCGCATCATCCTCGCGGTCATCCGGCGCACGCTCCCGGGCGTGACCGCACCGATGTCGCTCATCCTCGTCGGCATCACGGCCGGCGCGGTCGTCATCGAGCAGGTGTACGCGATCCCCGGCATCGGGCGCGCGACCCTCGCCGCCGCCCAGTCGCAGGACCTGCCGATGCTGCAGGGCGGCGTCATCCTGCTCATGATCCTCGCGGTCGTGCTCGGCATCGGCGCGTCGCTGCTGCGCCGGGTGCTGCTGGGACCGGCGCTGCGCTCCAACTCCCTGCCCGCCGCGGTGCCGAAGACCCCGAGCTCGAAGTGGGCGCTCCTGCTGCCGGCCGTGATGCTCGTGCTCCTGCTCGTCGTCGTCCTCGCGGGCCTGCCGCGCGATCCCTTCGCGCTCGACTTCGCCCGCCTGCAGGCCCCGAGCTGGGAGCTGCCGCTCGGCGCCGACGCGAGCGGCCGCGACGTGCTCGCCCGCATCTCGCACGGCGCGCTCTCGACCATCGGCGTCGGCGCGGTCGTCGCCGCCGTCTGCCTCGGCATCGGCCTGCTCGTCGGGCTCTTCCCCAACTTGGGCGCCGGGCCGATCGAGGTCACGAACGCCGCGCCGCCGATCCTCGCCGGCCTGATCATCGCGGCCGTGATGGGGCCGTCGTCGTTCGGCGCAGCCGTCGCCGTCACCCTCGTGAGCTGGGCGCCGCTCGCGGCCCACACCGCGGCGCTCGTCGCCGAGGTGAAGGCGCAGCCGCACGTCAAGATCGCGCCGGTGCTCGGCGTCGGACCGGTGCGGATGCTGCTGCGCTACGTGCTGCCGAGCGTCGTCGGCCCGGTCTTCCGCCACGCGTGCCTCCGCCTGCCGGGCATCGCGCTCGCGCTCGCGGCCCTCGGCTTCCTCGGCCTCGGCCCGCAGCCGCCGGCATCCGACTGGGGCCTCGTGCTCGCCGAGGGCCTTCCGTACGTGGAGCGCGCACCGCTCGTCGTGCTCGTGCCGGCCGGCGCGCTCGTGCTGCTGTCGATCTTCGCCGTCTCGCTCTCGAGCCTCAGCATCGACCTCCGCGGCGGCAGGGCGAAGGTCAGCCGCCGCAGGAAGCCGCTGCGCAACATCACCGACCAGCGCACGGGCCTCATCCCCACGGCGCTCCCCACCACCAGCGTCCCGCCCACGACCGACGTCACGTCGGTCACCCGATAGCCGTCCCGCACCACCACCGAAAGGCGCACATGTCCATCGAACTCCCTCGCCCGAAGTACATCTCCTTCGACGTCATCGGCACGCTCATCTACTTCGAGATGCGCAAGACGGTCGAGCCGATCGTCAAGGACCGCCTGTCGGCCGACCAGCTGGAGCCCTTCTTCGCCGACTTCAGCTTCATCCGCTTCGACGAGGTGCTCGACTACCACCCCTACGACGAGGTGCTCGACCGCTCCTACCGCCGCGCCTGCGCCCGCTACGGCCTCGAGGTGCGCGACGAGGACGTCGCCGCGATCCAGCGCGACGTGCTCGAGTGGGGTGCCCACCCCGACGTGCCGGAGCCGCTCGCCAAGATGGCGGAGCACTTCCCGCTCGTCGCGCTGTCGAACGCCGACGACCGGCACCTCAACACCTTCATCCCGCGCCTCGGCGCCCCGTTCCACGCCGTGTACACCGCGCAGCAGGTCGGCGCCTACAAGCCGCGCGTGCAGGCCTTCGACTACATGCTCGCGAAGCTCGACGCGAAGCCCGAGGAGTTCCTGCACATCTCGTCGCACCAGCTCTACGACCACATCCCCATGGCCAAGCTCGGCTTCACCAACAAGGTGTTCCTCGACCGTGGCTACGACCCCGACCTCCCCCAGTACGGCGCCGTGCGCATGACCTCGCTCGACGAGGTCAACCGCGCCCTCGGCATCGCGTGACCCCGCACGACCTCCGCATGGCAATGAAAGGGAACACCATCATGAGCAAGACACTCAGGCGCAGGGTCGCGGCCGCCGTCGCCCTCACGGCGTCGGCAGCGCTCCTCCTCGCCGGCTGTGCCGGTGGCGGTGCGGACCCCGCGAGCAGCGAAGGCGGAGGCAGCGGCGAGGGCAGCGACCAGCGCATCCGTCTCGCGATGCTGCAGCCGCCGCAGTCGGCGCTGAGCCCGTTCAGCGATGACGCGAGCAAGCTCTCTCGCTGGAGCGCGGGCGAGGGGCTCGTGCGCCTCAACGAGGAGCTCGAGATCGAGCCGCTGCTCGCGACCGAGTGGGAGCAGACCGACGATCTCACGTGGGTCTTCACGATCCGCGAGGGCGTCACCTTCCACGACGGCTCCGAGCTCGACGCCGCGGCGGTGCAGAACACCATCGAGCAGGCGGGCGCGGCCGAGCCGGCCCCGCGCGTGCTCCGTGGCGTCACGCTCGACGCGGAGGCGACGGGCGACCTGGAGGTCACCATCACGACGGACGTGCCCGACCCGCTGCTGCTCAACCGGCTGGCGAGCGCGCAGATGTCCATCTTCTCGGAGGCGGCGTACGCCGAGGACGGCACCGTCGACCCCGTCGGCACCCTCACCGGACCGTTCGAGCTCATCGAGCTGGCCGGCACGACGACGGCGACCCTCGACCGGTACGAGGACTACTGGGGCGAGACGGCGCAGGCCGCGGGCATCGACGTCTCGTTCGTGCCCGACGGCGCCGCCCGTGCCGCCGCGCTCCGCTCCGGCGAGGCCGACGTCGCCGAGACGGTCCCCGTCTCGCAGGCCGGCCTGCTCGACGAGACGATGGCGTTCGAGGTGCAGCAGTCGCGCACCACGTACCTCGCGCTCAACACCGAGAGCGGACCGTTCACCGATCCCGCCCTCCGGGCAGCGGCCTACGCCGCGATCGACCCGCAGGTCATCGTCGACACGATCTACGAGGGTCGCGCCGACGTCGCGGAGGGCCTCATCGGCCCGGCCATCCCGTGGGCGGCGGACCTCCGCGGCGACGTGGAGCCCACCGCCGAGCCCGCGGACGTCGAGGGCGTCGAGATCGTGCTCGCGGCCTACACCGACCGGGCCGAGCTGCCCGAGATCGCGGTGCGGCTCGAGGAGCAGCTCGAGGCCGCCGGCTTCGTGGTGACGCAGGACGTGCGCGAGTACATCAACATGGAGGACGAGCTGCTCTCCGGTGGCTTCGACTCCGCGATCATCTCGCGCAACGTGCTCCTCGACACGGGCGACCCGCTGTCGTTCGAGGCCGCGGACTTCACCTGCGAGGGCGGGTTCAACATCACCCGCCTCTGCGACGCCGGTGTCGACGAGCTCGTCGCGGCGGGCCAGCCGCTGCCGGTCGGCGACGACCGCCAGCAGGCGACGATGGACATCGAGGCGGCGATCATGCAGCTCGGCGCAGCCGTGCCGATCGCGCACGACCGCGTCGTCCAGGGCGAGGCCGGCACCTGGGTCGACGTCGTGCGCGACCCGCTCGAGCGTCGCCTGATCACCGAGTTCACCCGACCCGCCGAGTAGCGGGCACGACCGGGCGGGGCGCGCTCCGCGCCCCGCCCGGTCCCTCACACGCACCCACGCACCAAGAGAAACGACGGAGACCCCCGTGAAGATGCACTCCTACTGGCTCGACACCTCCACGCCGAGCGGTGACTACGGCAGCACCCCGATCCCCAAGGAGGTGGACGTCGCGGTCGTCGGCGGTGGCTTCACCGGGCTCTCGACGGCGTACCACGCGGCGAAGGCGGGCAAGTCCGTCGCGCTGCTCGAGGCGAACACCGTCAACTGGGGCGCATCCGGTCGCAACGGCGGGATGGCCACCACCGGCCTCGCGATCGGCTTCCGCAGCGCGATGAAGCGCTACGGCGAGCAGCGGGCCATCGGGTACTTCCGGGAGTACAACAAGGCGATCGACCTCATCGAGCGCCTCGTCGAGGACAACGACCTCGACGTCGACTACGAGCGCTCGGGCAAGATGACCCTGGCTTGGAAGGCCTCGCACTTCGAGGGCATGCAGCGCACGGCCGAGGACCTCAAGCGGCTCGTCGGCCAGCCCGTCGAGCTCGTCGACCGCGCCAACATCCGCTCCGAGATCGGCTCCGACGTCTACCACGGCGCGCTCGTCGACCCGCTGGGCGCGGGCATGCACGTCGGCAAGTTCGGCCACGCGCTCGCGGGCCTCGCCGTCGACGCCGGCGCCACGATCCACGAGCGGGCAGAGGTCGTCGACGTCGAGCGCATCGGCGACACCACGATCCACGACCTGAAGACGACGCGCGGCACGGTCCGCGCCGGCAACGTCGTGCTCGGCACGAGCGGCTACACGGGCAAGCCGTTCGGCTGGCAGCAGCGCCGCATCATCCCCGTCGGCAGCTTCATCGTGGTCACCGAGCCGCTGCCGCAGGCGGTCGTCGACGAGCTGCTGCCGAACCGGCGCATGGCGTCCGACAGCAAGAACTTCATCTACTACTTCCGGATCACGCCCGACAACCGCCTGCTCTTCGGCGGCCGCGCGCGCTTCGCGCTCTCGGACCCGTCGCAGGACCGCAAGAGCGGCGAGATCCTGCAGAAGGCGATGCACCACATCTTCCCGCAGACGCGCGACGCGCGGATCGACTACATGTGGGGCGGCCTCGTCGACATCTCGATGGACCAGATGGTCCACGCGGGCGAGCACAAGGGCATCCACTACTCGCTGAACTACTCGGGCCACGGCGTGCAGATGGCCAACTACATGGGCAAGGTCATGGTCGACGTCATCTCGGGCAACCCAGAGGCGAACATCTGGCGCGACCTCAAGAACCCCTGGATCCCCGGGTACTTCGGAGAGCCGTGGCTGCACCTCCGCGCAGGAGGCGCCTACTACGGCCTGCAGGACAAGTTCAGCTGAGCTGAGAGGAAGCGTCGAGGAGGATGCGAACGATGCGTGCAGAGGACAACGTCGGTGAGGCGATCAGCGTGATGGACGGGGATGCGGGGCTCGATGCCCTGGGCATCCCGGGCGGGGGGTATGTCGACGGCGAGTGGATCACCGACGACCTCTCGCTGGATGTCACCGATCCCGAGGACGACGCGCTCATCGCTCGCGTCCACGTCGGCGACATCGCAACGATGGAGCGCGCGATCGACGGCGTGCAGCGCAGCCTCCGCGAGGACGACTGGGGGCTGTGGGAGCGGCGCGAGGCGCTCGAGCGCGCGGCCGCCCTCCTCCGCGAGGAGTCGGCGCGCCTCGCGCGCATCATCTCGGCCGAGAGCAGCAAGACCATCACCGAGGCGACGCGAGAGGCGGCGCGCACGGCGGAGACGATCCGCCTCTCGGCGGCCTCCGGTCACCTGCTCGAGGGCGAGACGCTCGCGCTCGCCGACACCCCGCGCGGCGCCGGGCGCTTCGGCTGGAACCGCCGGGCGCCGCTCGGGGTGATCGCGGCGATCACGCCGTTCAACGACCCGATGAACCTCGTCGCGCACAAGGTGGGGCCGGCGCTGATCGCCGGCAACGCCGTCGTGCTGAAGCCGGCGAAGACGACGCCGCTGTCGGCGCTCGCGCTGCTCGACATCCTGCTGCGCGCGGGCGTGCCGAAGGGCCGGATGGCCGTGCTCGTCTCGGAGCGCGACGCGGGCACCGCGCTCGTCAGCGACCCGCGCGTGGCCGCCGTCTCGTTCACCGGCGGACCGGTCACGGGCGACGCGCTCGTGCGGGCGGCCGGCGCGCGCAAGATCCTCATGGAGCTCGGCGGCAACAACGCGGTCGTGGTGTGCGAGGACGGCGACGTCGCCGCCGCCGCGGCGGGCATCGTCGACGGCGCCTTCGGCGTCGCCGGCCAGAACTGCCTCTCGGTGCAGCGCGTCTACGTGCACGAGAGCCGCTACCGCGACCTCGTCGACCTCGTCGTCGACGGCACGTCGAAGCTCGTCGTCGGGTCGAAGCGCGACAGCGCGACCGACGTCGGCCCGCTCATCTCCGAGCGCGAGGCGCGCCGCATCGAGGGCTGGGTCGACGAGGCGATCGCCGACGGGGCGACGCTCGCGATCGGCGGCGAGCGCCGCGGCGCCTTCTACGATCCGACGGTGCTGCTCGACGTCGCCGACGACGCGAAGGTGCTGCGCGACGAGGTGTTCGGCCCGGTCGTCTCGATCGTCGCCTACAGCGACCTCGACGACGCGCTCGCCCGCGTCGACGACACGGAGTTCGGACTGCAGGCCGGCATCTTCACCGCGTCGATGGCCACCGCGATGCACGCCGTCGATCGGCTGCACGTCGGCAGCGTGCTCGTCAACGAGACGAGCGACTTCCGCATCGACTCGATGCCGTTCGGCGGCTCGAAGCGATCGGGTGTCGGCCGCGAGGGGGTCGCGAGCGCCGTCCTGGAGATGAGCGAGCCGAAGAACGTGATCGTCAGCCTGCTGGGATAGGGCCGCCGATGCCCGGTTCCCGCCGGGCTGACCGAGGAGGCGCATGGACAGGATCATCGATGCGGTGCGGCAGCACGGCGACGCCTTCGACACCCCGGCGGTGGTCGTGCTCGCCGAGGTGCTGCGCGAGAACATCGCGCGGATGCAGGCGTTCGCCGACGGCCACGGCGTCGCGCTCCGCCCGCACGTGAAGACCCACAAGTCGGTCGACATCGGGCGCATGCAGCTGGCGGCCGGCGCGAGCGGCATCACGGTGAGCGACCTGCACCAGGCCGAGGTCTTCGCCGCGGACGGCATCGACGACATCTTCCTTGCGTTCCCGCTGTGGCTCTCGGCGCCGAAGGCAGCACGGGTCCGGCACCTGCTCAAGACGGTCGGCCTGAAGATCGGGCTCGACAGCCGCGCGGCGGTCGACGCCATCGTCGACCGCGGCCTCGCCGGCGCCGATCGGCTCGAGCTCGTCGTCGAGGTCGACTGCGGCGGGCGGCGCTCCGGCGTCGCGCCTGCCGCGGCGGGCGACCTCGCCCGGTACGCCGCCGACCGCGGCCTCGAGGTCGCCGGCGTCTTCACCTATCCCGGCCACGGCTGGGCGCTCGGGGCGGCGGAGGGCGCGGCGCACGACCAGACCGCTGCGCTCGCGGCCGCCGCAGCGGGCCTCCGGGAGGTCGGGATCGAGCCGCGCATCGTCAGCGCCGGCTCCACGCCGACCTTCGCGTGGTCGGTCGCGCCCGGGATCACCGAGATCCGCCCGGGCGAGTACGTCTTCTTCTCGATGGACCACTGCGACCACGGCATCTGCAGCCCGGACGAGATCGCGCTCTTCGTCGCGACGACGGTCGTGAGCGCCGGGCCGGGGAATCCGCAGATCATCGACGTCGGCACGATGGCGATCGGCCGGGAGGCCGACGACCACGGTCACTACGGCCGGATCGCCGGGGGCGGCGGCGCCCTCACCCGCGTGAACGAGTACCACGGCTTCCTCGAACTGGGGGAGTCGCCGCCGCACCCGATCGGCACGGTGCTGCCGCTCATCCCGACCCACTCGTGCACCGCCGTCCAGAACGCCAGCGAGCTGCTCGTGCTGGAGGCGGACGGCACCGTCGACCGCTTCCCGGTGCAGCAGCTCGGCCCGATGCTCGCGGCGCGCGAGCGCTCGTAGGAGATGCAGATGCAGTCGTTCCAGGCCGTCCTCGCCGCGCTCGGCGATCGCGTGAGCACGCCGGCGCCCGTGGTGCTCATCGACGTGGTCGAGGAGAACGTCCGTCGCATGCAGGCCTTCGCGGATGCGCACGGCAAGGCGCTCCGGCCGCACGTCAAGACGCACAAGAGCGTCGAGATCGGCAGGCTGCAGCTCGACGCCGGCGCGATCGGGCTCACCGCCGGAAACCTGAGCGAGGCCGAGATCTTCGCCGAGGCGGGCTGCGACGACATCTTCCTCGCCTACCCGCTGTGGGCGAGCGGCACGAAGGCCGAGCGGCTCGTGCGCCTCGCGCAGGAGACGTCGCTGAGCATCGGCGCCGAGAGCGTCGCGGCGATCGACCGGCTCGCCGACGCGATGGGCGACCTCGTCGGCATGCTCGGCGTCGTCATCGAGATCGACTGCGGCGCCCGTCGCTCCGGGGTGCGCCCCGACGAGGCGGGTGCGCTGGCCGCGCACGCCCGCGCGCGCGGCCTCGTGCCCCTCGGCGTCTTCACCTACCCGGGCCACGGCGGCAGCGTCGGCGCGCCGGAGGCGGCGGCGCGCGACCAGGCGCTCGCCCTGCGGACGGCGGTCGCGTCGCTCGCCGAGCACGGCATCGAGGCGCAGACCGTCAGCGCCGGCTCCACGCCGACCGCTGCGCTCAGCACCGATCCGGTCATCACCGAGATCCGGCCGGGCGAGTACGTGTTCAACGACTTCGACAACCTGCGGATCGGCGACTGCAGCGCCGACGACATCGGCCTGTTCGTCGCGACCACCGTGGTCAGCGACCAGGGGCATCCCCACGTCGTCGTCGACGCCGGCACGAAGGCGCTCGCGCGCGAGGGCGATCCCGAGCGCGGCTACGGCCAGGTGCCCGACTACGGCGGCTACCTGCTGCGGCTCAACGAGTACCACGGCTACCTGCAGCTGCCGGAGGGCGGCGCCCGACCGGCGGTCGGCGAGCGCATCGTGATCGTCCCGCACCACGTCTGCCCCGTCGTCAACAGCTTCGAGCAGCTCATCATCGCGAACCGCGCCGGCGAGCTGCTCGGGACCTGGACTGTCGACGCGCAAGGACAGCTGAACTGATGATCGAGAGGCACGACCGATGAGCGACGACGCACGCACCCCTACGGGCATCCGCACGGGCATACACACACTGGCCGACACCGAGACCGACCCCGCCGCAGCGCTCGTGGCGCTCGGCCTCGAGCTGCCGGTCATCGCCGACGATCCGAAGTACATCAACTGGCGGGCCTCGCGCGACGGCTCGGTCTACGTCTCGGGGCAGCTGCCGTACCGCGACGGCGTGCTGCCGCTCGCCGGGGTCGTGGGCGACACGGTCGAGGTCGACGCGGCGCGCGAGCTCGTGGCGCAGGCGACGCTCAACGCGCTCGCCGTCGCGTCGAGCGCGCTCGGCGGCATCGAGCGCGTCCGCATCGTGCAGATGCTCGTGTTCGTGCGGAGCGCGCCCGGCTTCGGCGAGCAGTCGCGGGTCGCGGATGCCGGCAGCGAGCTGCTCGTCCAGGTGCTCGGCGAGCACGGCCGGCACGCGCGCACCGCGATCGGCGTCGCAGGCCTGCCGCGCAACAGCCCGGTCGAGGTGCAGCTGGTCTGCGAGGCGCGGGCGTGACCGCCGCCCCGGGTGCGCTGAACGTGCTCATCACCGGCGCCTCGAGCGGGATCGGCGAGGCGGTGGCCGAGCGCTTCCGCGCCGCAGGTGCGCGCCTCTTCCTCACCGGCCGCCGCGAAGCGGCGCCCGCGACCCTGCGCGCGGGCGAGCGCTACCTGTCGGGGGACCTCGGCGACGAGGGCTTCGTCGAGCGGCTCGTCGCGGAGGCCGTCGACGAGCTCGGGCCGCTCGACACGGTCATCGCCTGCCACGGGCTGCAGGCCGACGGCGAGCTCGTCGACATGGCGCTCGACCGCGCCGCCCAGCTGCTCGACGCGAACGTGCTGAGCGTCTTCGCGGTGCTCAAGCACGCGGTGCCAGCGATGCGCGAGGGCGGCGGGCAGATCGTGCTCGTGAGCTCGAGGCTCGGCATCGTCGGCATCCCGGGGCAGGTGATGTACACCGCGGCGAAGGGCGGCCTCATCATGCTCGGCAAGGGCGCCGCGATCGAGCTCGCGCCCCAGAACATCCGCGTCAACGTCGCGGCACCGGGCCTCACCGAGACGCCGGTCATCGAGGCGTCGTTCCAGCGGCGAGAGGACCCGGAGGCGTACCGCGCGCAGCGGGCCGCCACCATCCCCATGCGCCGGCTCGCGCGCCCTGAGGAGGTCGCCGAGGCCATCTACTTCCTCGGGTCGCCGGCATCCTCGTACATCACGGGCGCTGTGCTGCCGATCGACGGCGGGTACACGGCGGCCTAGCGACGGCTCCGCAGCGTCATCGCTAGGCCGACGTCCCCGCTCAGCCTCTGGGGCGCCTCAGGACGCGCACCTGCGCGAGGGGTCGCCCGTGCCGCGCTCCGTCATCCGATGCCGAGCGCGTCGACGACCTCGTCGAGCGACGTGACGCGGACCGCACCGTACTCGGGCAGGTGGGGGTCGTAGCCGCGGTCGAGGAACACCTTGTTCGTGAAGCCGAGCTCGGCCATGGGGATGTGGTCGTACCGCTGGTGCGATGCGATGTGGAGGATGTCCGCCGGGTCGCACTCCAGCGACTCGACGAGGTAGTCGTAGGCGCGCAGCCGCGGCTTGTAGGCGCCGGCCTGCTGGGCGGTGAGCACCGCGTGGAAGGGCGCGCCCAGCTTGGGGATGCTGACAGCCAGGTGCCGGTCGTCCGCGTTCGAGATCGCGACGAGCGGGAAGTGCTCGGCGAGCTTCGCGAGCGGGGCAGGCACGTCCGGATGCGGTCCCCACGTCAGCAGCGCGCCCTGGATCGCGGCGACATCCTCTGCGGAGGCCTCGATGCCGAACTGCTCGCACGTGCGCCGGAAGGAGCGCTCGAGGATCTCGTCGTACGGGCGGTACTCCATGACCTCGTCGTACCGGTTCATGCGGAAGCGCTCGAAGAACGGCTCGAGCGCATCGGCACCGAGGCGCTCAGCCACGAGCGGCTCGACCGTCGCGCGCAGCTGGTAGTGGATGAGGGTGCCGTAGATGTCGAACGAGATGTACTTCGGACGGCGGAGCGTGAGGGTCATCGGGTGCCTTTCGCCAGGTGCGAGATGCGAGCACCGCACGTCACGGGCCCGTGCATCCATATTGACTCAGGCTGAGACAAAACGCTAGCGTTGGATCGGCGGAATCGCAGCGGGCGGTGCGCGAGGGCGACGGGAGCGCGGCGTGGACGATGCGGTCGAGGGCCTCTTCCGGGCGACCGGCCTCACGGGTCCGCCCCACGTCACCGACGAGCCGCTCGTCCTGCGCGCGCTCGCCGAGCACTACGACATGCACGGGCGCCTCACGCGGCTCGACACCGAGAAGGACTCCAGCTTCCGCTTCACGGGCCGGCGCGGTGCGGTCGACGGCGTGTTCCTCGTGAAGGTCTCCCAGCCCGACGAGCCCGCGGCGGTGGTGGCGTGCCAGGTCGAGGTGGTGGGCTTCGTGCAGCGGCAGGACGCCGGCATCAGGGTGCAGGGCGTGGTCCCGGACGCCGCGGGGAAGCTCCTGCGTCCGCTGCTCGACGACGCGGGCCGGTCGCTCGGACTGCTGCGCGTGCAGGAGTACATCCCGGGGGCGCTGCTCGCCGACGCCGCTGCGTCGCCCGAGCAGCTGCGCGAGGTCGGCGCGACCCTCGGCAGGCTCGACGTGGCGCTGCGCGGCTTCGAGCACGAGGGGCAGGAGCGAGCGCTCGTGTGGGACCTCTCGCGCTTCCCGAGCCTGCGCACGCTCGTCGAGCTGGAGGCGGATCCGGAGCGGCGCGAGCTCGCGCTCCGCGCCTTCGACGGCTTCGACCAGCACGTCGCACCGCGGCTCGGCACGGCGAGGATGCAGGTCATCCACGGCGACTTCAGTCCCTACAACGTCATCGTCGATCCGGGCGCCGATCCCTTCGTCCACGGCGTCATCGACTTCGGCGATGCCATCCGCACCGCGGTGATCTTCGACCCCGCCGTCCTCCTCGCGAACCACCTGCACGGCGACGCGGTCCACCCGTGGGCGAGCGCGCGCGAGCTGCTGGTCGGCTACCGACGCGAGCTCCCGCTCAGCGACGTCGAGGTGGACATGCTGATCCACGCGACGCTCGCGCGCGTGGCGCTGCGCGCGCTCGTCGCCAACTGGCGGATCGCTCGCGGGACCGAGCGCGAGGCGTACATCCGCTCGCACGCTCGCCACGACTGGGATCGGCTCGAGCGCGCGCTGCGCGTCGGCACCGGCCCCGCCTTCGACTACCTGATGCACGCCACCCCCTGAAGGAGCGACGACCGCCATGGCCACACTTGCTGCAGAGCGCTACCCCAGCCGGTTCGATCCGTCCCGGCTCGACGAGGTCGAACCCGCCATCCGCGCCAACATCGAGCGCCGGCTCGACGTGCTCGGGCCGGGCTACCTGCTCATCTACAACGACCCGGTCGCGTTCGTGCGCGGCCGGGGAGCGCACCTCTTCGACGCCGACGGTCGCGACTACCTCGACGCGTACAACAACGTGCCCGTCGTCGGCCACTGCCATCCGCACGTCGTCGAGGCCGTGAGCCGGCAGCTCGCGACGCTCAACACGAACACCCGCTACGCGCAGGAGGGGCTCGTCGACTACGCCGAGCGCCTCGTCGCGCTGCTGCCGGAGCCGCTGCAGCGCGTGACGTTCGCGTGCTCGGGATCGGAGGCGAACGACCTCGCGCTCCGCGTCGCGCGCCACCACACCGGCCACGAGGGCGTCATCGTCAACCGGTACGCCTACCACGGCATCACACGAGAGGTCGCGGGCATCTCGCCCGCCCTGGGAGAGGGGTCGCCGCTCGGCGCCAACGTGCGGGTGATCGACCCGCCGGACCCGACCCTCGTCCCGGCCGGCGGCGACCTCGCCCGCCACATGCTCGACGAGACGCGGCGGGCGATCCACGATCTGCGCCGTCACGGGTTCGGCACCGGGGCGCTCGTGCTCGACCTCTCGTTCATGAGCGACGGCATCTTCCCCGAGCAGGACGGCTACCTGCAGGGCATGGTCGACGAGGTGCACGCCGCGGGCGGCGTCTTCATCGCCGACGAGGTGCAGGCGGGGTTCGCGCGCGTCGGCGCGGGCATGTGGGGCTTCGCCCGCCACGGCGTCGTGCCCGACATCGTCACCATGGGCAAGCCGATGGGCAACGGCATCCCGCTGTCCGCTGCCGTGTTCCGGCCCGAGGTCGCCCGCGACTTCGGCGAGCAGGTGCGCTACTTCAACACGTTCGGCGGGTCGTCCGTGCCCATCGCCGCGGGGGCAGCGGTCCTCGACGTGTTCGAGCAGGAGCGCGTCCCCGAGCGAGCGGAGCGCGTCGGTGCTCGGCTGCGCGCGGGCATCGGCGCGCTGCTGGCGGATTCCCCGCACGTCGCCGACGTCCGGGGCTCGGGGCTCCTCGCGGCCGTCGAGATCGTGGAGGATCGCGACGGTCGAGCACCGGATCGCGCGCGCACGACCCGCGTGATCGACGGGATGCGGGAGCAGCGGATCCTCATCAGCGCAGCCGGCCCCGGCGTCAACGTGCTGAAGATCCGACCGCCGCTCGCGTTCGACGACGCGGACACCGACCGCTTCCTCGAGTCCCTGGAGGGCGTGGCGCGCCGCGAGCTGCGCTAGGCCGTCGGCACCGTGGTCGGAAGTCGCGCCTCTGCCCCGCCGGCGATGGCCGCGACGATCGATCGCTGGACGGCGCCGCGCGCGATCAGCGCGGCGCCGGCCGAGATCGAGTGGCCGCGCGTGCTGGGGTCCGCGATGACGAGCTCCGGCGGTTCGGTCAGCTGCTCGGACAGCTGCGCCGTGACCACCGGGAGCAGCAGCTCGACGAGCGGCACCAGGCGACCGGCCAGGACGAGCACCGGCGGGTCGGCCATGACGGCGACGACGCGGATCGCCGCGACGAGCGCCGCCGCGAACGTGCTCCGGATTCCGTCGGCACGGGGGTCGAGCCGAGTCCAGAGCTCGTCGACGTGCCCGAGGTCGACGCCGCGGACCGATGCGTAGGCCTCGAGCCCATGGGTGCTCAGGAGTGCGCCGAGGGTGCTGTCCGCCGCCGGATCGTGGAACGGGAGGAGGGAGAAGTCCCCGAAGGCGCTGCTGAAGCCACGCGCTGTCGAGCCGTCTCGGCGGCGCATGGCGATCGTGAGCACGGTGCTCATGTTGAGGAGCACCGGACCCGCCGTCTCGGAGACGACGCCCTCCATGGTGAGTCCGGCCAGCGCCATGTTCGCGTCGCTGTCGAAGGTCACGGGGGCACCGACGGCGGACGCGAGCTCGTGTGCGAAGGCGCTGCCGGCGAGTGGAGCGAACGACAGCGGGGGGCGCGAGATCTCGATCCCGCGCAGCACTCGGGACGGCACGGCGACGGCAAGCTCGCGCAGCGGCGAGCCTGACGCCTGGCTGATGGCCGCGATCCTCGCGGCGAGCCATGCGACAGCGTCGTCGCGGGAGTCCCAGACCGGCGTGGCCTCGCTCGACCAGGCGAGCTCGTGGCCCACGACGTCGGTCGCGAGCACCCCCGTGCTCTGGAGGCCGAGGCTGACACCGATCACGTGCCCCAGCGCACGCGGGACGGCGAGGGCCTCCGGTCTGCGTCCGCGCTTCGACGACTGCGGCGCTCGGTCCGCCGGCTCCACGAGTCCCTGCGCCAGGAGGTCGTCGACCAGGCGCGAGACCGTCGCCTTGCTCAGCGCGCTGGAGGCGACGAGGTCTCCTCGCGTCGCGACCTCATGCGAGAGGAGCGCTTCGAAGACGCTGGCGAGGTTGCGCGACCGCTCGCTCACCTCAGCGCTCGTCGCCCTCGCGCCGCGTCGAGGAGGCGTGCGTCTCGACCGTGCTCTCACGCTCCGCGCTGCTCAGCGCGAGGTGGCGGTGCAGGGAGCCGTGCAGCACCGCCATGTCGCCGTCGCGCAGCTGGTCGGCGATCTCGCGATGGCTGGGGATCACGCGCTCCGGCCGGGGATACGCGCCGGAGAAGTGCGTGAGGCTCATCAGCGCCTCGGTCGCGAGCGTCGCGTAGGCGCGGACGAGCCTGCTGTTGCCGGCCTCACCGACGAGCAGCGTGTGGAACGCGAGGTCGAGGCGGCCGAGCGATGCCCAGTCGTCGGACTCGAGCGCAGCCTGCATGCGGTCGACGATAGCGTCCAGGCGCTCCGCCGTCGCCGCGCAGCGAGCGCGGCCGCCTCGGAGGAGGATCTCGGCGGCGGCACACTCGATCACCTCGCGGGAGTGATGGATCTCGGCGACGTCGCGCACCGTCAGCTCCTGCACGAAGACGCCGCGGTTCGGGCGCGACACCAGCAGTCCCTCCTGCACGAGGCGGTGCAGCGCCTCCCGCACCGGGCCGCGCGAGACGTTGAGCTGGCTCGCCAGTTGCGCCTCTTGGATCTGATCGCCGGGTGAGAACGCGCCGTCGATGATGCCCTCGCGAAGCTGGTCGGCGATGACCACCGCGGTGGGCCGGCTGTTGATGACCGACAGGGTCTGGACGCCGTGCATGCGAGCTCCCGACTTCGGGGCTGGTGAGGGTGGCCAGGCGCCCGACGGATTGTAGACAATTTCAGCGTACGCGTGATTGCTGGCCTTGCCTAGGCGGTTGTCGATTGTTGACAATCGTAACCCGGCCATTCGATACTGGGATTGCGCAGCCCCACAGGGAGGGCGCGCACCGGCGCAACGAGGAGCGTGCAGCGATGCCGAAGTCCATCCACATCACCGATGTCGTCACGACCGACGCCGGCGAGCACCACGACAAGGCGACCGCGGAGGAGCCCGGCCAGACCGAGTCGTCCCGCACCGTCTGGGAATCGGCCGAGGGCATCCGCTCGGGCGTCTGGGAGGTCACCCCCGGGGCCTTCAGCAGCACGCGCCCCGAGTACCACGAGATGTGCCAGATCGTCTCGGGCCGAGCGACCATCTTCGAGGAGGACGGCTCGAGCTTCGAGGTGCAGGCCGGCTCGCTCTTCGTCACGCCCGAGGGGTGGAAGGGCCGCTGGGTCGTGCACGAGACGCTGCGCAAGGCGTGGGTGGTCATCCCCTTCGCCGCGCTGGCCGACCCGGTGCGCAGCGACGCCTAAGCAGGCTGCACGACAGAGCAGAGGCGCCGCCCCGATCGGGGCGGCGCCTCTGCTGGCGTCGTGCGCCGGTTACGCGGCGGCCGCCGCGTACTTCTCGGGGGCTGCGTCGAAGAGCGGTCCGCAGGCGGCGCAGCACAGGTAGTACTTCGTGCCCTCGTGCTCGCGCACCAGGCCGGCGGCCTCGGCGTCGGCCTTGTTGACGTAGTTGCCGCGCATCACGAGGCACTCGGCGGTCTCGGACTCCACGGCCGCGACGTCGTGGTGGTGCGCGCCGCCATCCGTGCCGTGGTCATGGGCGCCGTGGTCGTGCGAGCCGTGGTCGTGCGCCGCGTGGTCGTGGGCGCCGTGGTCGTGAGCGGTGGTCTGCGCAGCGCTGGTCTCCGCAGCTGCCGCGTCGGTGGCCGTGTCGGTCGCTGCATGGTTGTGGGCTTCGCACATGGTGGTGTTCCTTTCGGGGTGAGGGGAGGTCAGGCGTCGTCGCCGGGCACTACGCAGTGACGGGAACGGACGACTGGGTATCCACCGCGCGACTCTTGAAGGAGCGGAGGCGGAGGCTGTTGCCGACGACGAAGACGCTGGAGAACGCCATCGCCGCGCCGGCGAGCATGGGGTTGAGCAGGCCGAGCGCCGCGAGCGGGATGGCCAGCACGTTGTAGGCGAAGGCCCAGAACAGGTTGCCCTTGATGGTGCCGAGCGTGCGGCGCGCGAGCCGGATGGAGTCGGCCGCGCTGCGCAGGTCGCCGCGCACCAGCGTGATGTCGGAGGCCTCGATCGCCGCGTCGGTGCCGGTGCCCATGGCGAGGCCCAGGTCGGCCTGCGCGAGCGCCGCGGCGTCGTTGACGCCGTCGCCGACCATCGCGACGACCTTGCCCTCGGCCTGCAGCCGCGAGACCACGTCGGCCTTGTCGCTGGGCAGCACCTCGGCGATCACCTGGTCGATGCCGACCTCGGCGGCGATGCGCTTGGCCACGGTCTCGTTGTCGCCGGTGAGGAGGATCGGCGTGAGGCCGATCTCGCGGAACTGCCGGATGGCCTCGGCGCTCGTCGGCTTGACGGTGTCGGCGACCACGAGCAGCCCGCGGATCTCGCCGTCCCATGCCACGAGCACCGCGGTCTTGCCGTCCTGCTCCGCTGCCTCCTTGCGGCGCTGCAGCTCGCCGTCCGCGGCGATCGACCAGTCGTCGAGCAGCGACTGCCGGCCGACGACGAGTGCGCGCCCGTCGACGACACCGCTGACGCCCTTGCCCTCGACGTTGCGGAAGCCCTCGACCTCTGGCAGGTCGATCTCGAGCTCCTCGGAGGCGCCCTTGGCGATCGCCTGGGCGATGGGGTGCTCCGAGGCGTCCTCGATCGCGCCGGCCAGGCGGAGCAGCTCGCGGCGGTCGGTGCCGGGCACGGTGGCCACGTCCACGAGCGTCATCCGGCCGCTCGTGACCGTGCCGGTCTTGTCGAGCACGATCGTGTTGACCTTGCGCGTCGACTCCAGCACCTCCGGTCCCTTGATGAGGATGCCGAGCTGCGCACCGCGACCGGTGCCGACCAGCAGCGCCGTCGGGGTGGCGAGGCCGAGCGCGCACGGGCAGGCGATGATGAGGACGGCGACGGCGGCGGTGAAGGCGCTCGCGGCGGGGAAGCCCGCGCCGAGCCACGCGCCGAGGGCGACGACGGCGATCGCGATGGCGATCGGCACGAAGATGCCGGAGACGCGGTCGGCGAGGCGCTGCACCTCGGCCTTGCCGGACTGCGCGTCCTCGACGAGCCTGGCCATCTGCGCCAGCTGGGTGTCGGAGCCGACGCGGGTGGCGCGGACGATGATCCTGCCGCTCGCGTTCACGGTCGCACCGGTGACGGCGTCGCCGGGGCCGGCCTCGACCGGCACCGACTCGCCGGTGAGCATCGAGGCGTCGATCGCGCTGTGGCCGCTGACGATCACGCCGTCCGTCGCGATCTTCTCGCCCGGGCGGACGACGAACTCGTCGCCGACCGCCAGGTCGTCGATCGAGATGCGCACCTCGGCGCCGCCGCGGACGACCGCGACGTCCTTCGCGCCGAGCTCGAGCAGGGCCCGCAGCGCGGCGCCCGCCTGGCGCTTCGAGCGCTTCTCGAAGTAGCGGCCGGCGAGGATGAACATCGTCACGCCGGCGGCGACCTCGAGGTAGATGTTGGCGGCGCCGTCGCTCGGGGCGATCGACAGCTCGAACGCGTGGGTCATGCCGGGCTCGCCAGCGGTGCCGAAGAAGAGGGCGAAGAGCGACCAGATGAAGGCCGCGCCGGTGCCGACCGAGACGAGCGTGTCCATCGTCGCCGCGCCGTGGCGGAGGTTCATCCACGCCGCTCGGTGGAACGGCCAGGCCGCCCAGATGATCACCGGGGCCGCGAGCGCGAGCGACGCCCACTGCCAGTAGGTGAACTGCAGCACCGGGATCATCGCCATGAGGATGACGGGCACCGAGAGCACGATCGATCCGATGAGGCGGTGGCGCAGCGAGACGAGCTCGTGGTCGACCGGCTCCGCGTCGTCGCCCTCCTCGGGCGTCGTGGCCTTCGGCTTCGGCAGCACCGCGGTGTAGCCGGTCTTCTCGACCTCGGCGATGAGCAGGGCCGGGTCGAAGTCGTCGGGCGCCGTGACCTTCGCCTTCTCGGTGGCGTAGTTCACCGAGGCTGCGACGCCGTCGAGCTTGTTGAGCTTCTTCTCGATGCGCATGGCGCACGACGAGCACGTCATGCCGCCGATCTCGAGCTCGTAGGTGCTCGCCGGCCGCTCGGTCGTGACCTCGGATGTCGTCATGGTGCTGATCCTTCTCGTGGAGTGCGTGGGGCCCGGACAGCTCAGTGGCTGTCGTCGTGGCCGTCGTCAGCGGGGGCGGGGCTCTCGGCGGGAGCGTCGGTCTCGGCGGGCGCCTCTGTGGCGGCGGTGGCCTGGCCCGACGTGCTGAGGACGAACGAGGCCGAGTGGACCTCGCCGTCGACCTGGAAGTCGAAGTAGAGCAGGTAGCGTCCGGCCGTCGGCGCCTCGGTGGCGAACTCGACGGTGGGTCCGGAGACCTGGCCGGGCTCGGGCTCCGCGCCCTCGGGGTGCACGTGCAGGTAGGCGAGGTCGCCGTCGCGGAGCGCCACCAGGTGGCCGAACGCGCCGAGGTAGGGCTCCATCGTCGTGACCGGCTCGCCGTCACGGCTCACCTCGAGGCTGAGGGTCGAGCTGCCGCCCACGGCGAGATCGCCCGAGAGCGTCACGTCGAAGTCGCCGGCCGTGGCCTCGCGCACCTCGTCCTCGACCGCGACAGGGGCGAAGTCGCCCTCGACGCTGATCGTGCGGGTCAGGGTGACGCCGGCGTCGGCACTGCCCGGCGTGAAGTCGGTGAAGACGCGGTAGGTGCCCGCCTCCTCCCAGCTCCACGGGATCGTCCACTCGCCCGCGTCGTCGATCTCGGGGTGGACGTGGCGGAACTCGCTGCCGTCCGACCGCACGACGATGAGGTGCAGGTCCTTCTCGTGCTCCTCGGTGTACTCGCGCAGCGGCTCGCCGTTCGGGTCGAGCACCGTGAAGGCCAGCTCACCCTCCTCGCCGACCGTGGCGGGCGCCGCGACCGGGCCGAGGCTGTAGCCGTCGGCCTCGAGCGACAGGCCGGGGAGCGCAGCAGAGACGGTCTCCGGGGCCATGTCCATCCCTGCGTGAGCCCCGTCGCCCTCCTCCACCGCTGCGATGCGAGCCTCGACGACGTCGTCGGGCACGACGGCACCCGAGACGAGGAATGCCGTGCCGAACGCGGCGACGAGGCCGAGGCCGTAGAGGCTGAGGCGGGCTGGCGTGTTCATCGGTTCCTCTTCATCGGGTTGCGCGGATCGATCGGGGCGCGCGGGTGGAGCTGGGGGTCGCGGATGCCGCGGGCAGCCGGGCGGCTGCCGTGGCGTCAGGCGACGCGGGCCTCGTAGCCGGCCTCTTCGACGGCGGCGAAGACCGCGGCGTCGTCGACCGGCGCGCCCGCGGTGGTGACGGCGAGGTGGCCGTCGGCCGAGCTGACCTGGATGTCCGAGACGCCCTCGATCTGGCCGACCTCCTCGCGGATCGACATCTCGCAGTGTCCGCAGGTCATCCCGGTCACCTGGTACTGGGTGGTTGCCATGTTCGCCTCCGAGCTTGGGGCTCCGAGCGCTGCTGCTCGGTGCTGATACTGTGAACGATATACCCCAGGGGGGTATGCATGCAAGGCGCGACGAGAGGGTGGAGCGATGGATTCGATCGAGCACGACGTGGTGATCGTCGGTGCGGGGGCGGCGGGGCACAGCTGCGCCCGCACGCTGCGGAGCGAGGGATTCACCGGCCCCATCCGGCTCGTCAACGGCGAGGGCGGACCGGCGATCAACCGCACGCTCGTCGACACCGGCGTGCTGCCGGGCCTCCTGACGGGGGCGCAGATCGCGCTGCCGCCGGTCGCGGACGTCGAGGTCGTCGACGCGCGCGCCGTGCGGATCGACGCGTCGACGCGCGCGGTCGTGCTCGACGACGGAGCCGAGCTGCAGGCGCATGCGCTCGTGCTCGCGTCCGGGAGCGTGCCGCGCCCGCTCGACGACGCCATCGCCATCGACGGGGCCGTGCGGCAGCACGCGCTGCACAGCGCTGCGGATGCCGAGCGGCTGCGGAGCGCGGTGCCCGACCTCGCGGGGGCGAGCATCGTGGTGCTCGGCGCCGGGTTCATCGGCGCGGAGGTCGCGAGCCACTACGTCGGTGCAGGCGCCCGGGTCACGCTCATCGGGCGCTCCCGGCTGCCGCTGCGCGAGGCGGTCGGCGCTGACATCTCCGCGCGGCTCGCGGCTCTGCACGCCGAGCGCGTCGACGCGCGACTCGGCGCTCGGGTCGTCGCGATCCGCGCTGCGGGCATCCCGGGGCGCGACGACGCCGTAGTCGTGCAGCTCGACGACGGCAGCGAGATCGCCGGCGATGGCCTGGTGGTCGCGGTCGGCTCAGAGCCGGACGCCGCGTGGGTCGGCTTCGACGGCGCGATCCCGGTCGACGACCGCTTCCGTGTGCCGGCCATGCCCGGTGTCTACGCGGCGGGCAGCGTGTCGGCGCCGGAGCTGCCGCAGGGCCGCGTGCGCGTCGATCACTGGGATGCCGCGACCGCGCAGGGCGGGCACGCCGCGCGCGCCCTGCTGCACGACCTCGGGCTCGGCGACGACCCGGGGGCGTGGGCGCCCACGACCGGCTTCTCGCTCATGGCCTACGGCGCGGTGATCGGCGCTCGCGGCGTGCGCGGCGTCGATGCCCGCGAGACGAGCGACGAGCTCGCGGACGGGGGGCTCCTCACCGGCTTCGCCGACGCATCCGGCCGCCTCACGGGCGTCGCCGGCTGGAACGCCGGCCCGCACCTCCTGCAGGCCGCCGCTCGCCTCTGATACGACCGCCTGTTGAGGGTTTGCGTCCGAGTTGCCCTCGACTGGGACGCAAACCCTCAACAGGCGCGGCGGGTCAGCGGGCGGTGCGCTCCGCGGCGGCGGGGGCGCCGCCGAGCGGCGTGAGGCGGGTGAGCTGCGTCACGTGGCGCGGCTCGAGCTCCTCGAGCGACGAGACGCCGAGCAGCGTCATCGTGCGCTCGATCTCGCCGCGCAGGATCGCGATCGTGCGGTCGACGCCCTGGCGGCCGCCTGCCATGAGCCCGTAGAGGTAGGCGCGGCCGATGAGCGTGAACTTCGCGCCGAGCGCGATCGACGCCACGATGTCGGAGCCGTGCATGATGCCGGTGTCGACCATGACGGTCGCGTCCCTGCCCACCTCCCGCACGACCTGCGGCAGCAGGTGGAACGGCACCGGCGCGCGGTCGAGCTGGCGCCCGCCGTGGTTCGACAGCACGATGCCGTCGACGCCGCCGTCGATGAGCCGCACGGCATCCGCGACGTTCTGCACGCCCTTGACGACGAGCTTGCCCGGCCACATGCCGCGGATGACGTCGAGGTCGTCGTACGAGATGGTCGGGTCCATCGCGGCGTTCAGCAGCTCGCCGACGGTGCCGCCGGTCGTCGAGAACGACGCGAACTCGAGCTTCGGCGTGGTGAGGAAGTCGAACCACCACCACGGGCGGGGGATGGCGTTGGCGATCGTCTTCACCGACAGCTGCGGCGGGATCGAGAAGCCGTTGCGCTTGTCGCGCAGGCGCGCGCCGGCGATGGGCGTGTCGACCGTGAACATGAGGGTGTCGTAGCCGGCCGCCGCCGCGCGCTCGACGAGCCCGTAGGAGAGCTCGCGCTGGCGCATGACGTAGAGCTGGAACCAGTTGCGGCCGGCCGGGTTGGCCGCCGTGACGTCCTCGATCGTCGTCGTGCCGAGGGTCGAGAGCGTGAACGGGATGCCCGCGGCCCCCGCCGCGCCCGCGCCGGCCGTCTCGCCCTCGGTCTGCATGAGGCGCGTGAACCCGGTGGGCGCGATGCCGAACGGCAGCGCGCTCGGTCCGCCCAGCACGGTCGTCGAGGTGTCGACGTGCGCGGCGGGGCGCAGGATGTCGGGGTGCAGCTCGACGTCCTCGAACGCCTGCCGCGCGCGGTGCAGCGAGAGCTCGCCGTCGGCGGCGCCGTCGGTGTAGTCGAACGCGGCGGCGGGCGTGCGCCGCTTCGCGATCGCGCGCAGGTCGCCGATCGTGAGCGCCGCGTCGAGCCTGCGCTTCCGTCCGTCGAGCTCGGGCTTCTTGAACTGCATGAGCTCGGTGAGCTCACCGATCTTGGGCAGCTGACGCTTCATGGCTCGATCCTCGTCGATGTGGTCGGACCACACGAACGATAGCCGCCCCCGGGCGGCCCGGTCAAGGGACCGGGGCGCCGGTCATGGCAGCGGCTCGCCGGTCTCGACGTCGGCGGTCTCGCGGTAGTAGCCCTCGATGTGGTCGCGGAGCAGATCGGCGGCGCCGTCCCTGTCGCCGGCGCGCACGCGCTCGAGGATGCCGTGATGCTCGGAGCGCAGCCGCGCGGCGGTCGTCGGCCAGTCGGGGAGCGACCGGGCGCGCCCGAGGGTGTGATCGGCGATCGACGTGCGCAGCGCATCCATGAGGGTGCTGATGAGCGGATTGCCGGCCGCGCGCGACAGCTCCACGTGGAAGGCCGCGTCGAGCTGCAGGAACTCCTCGACGGGCAGGCCGGGCTCATCCATGCGCTCGAGCAGCTGCGCGGCCGCCCCCTGATCGCCGCCCTCGTGCGCGTGCTCGGCCGCCCACGTCTCGAGCAGCAGCCGCACCTCGTACATGTGCGCGTGCTCGACGTGCCGAGTCGCGAGCTGCATCTCGAGCGCGAGCGCGAGCGCCTGCTCGGGCGCAGCGGTGATGATCGTGCCCGACCGCGGCCCCGAGCCGGTCGACGTGCGGATCGTGCCGAGCGCCTCGAGCACGCGCAGCGCCTCGCGGAGCGAGCCGCGCGAGACGTGCAGCGTCTCGGCGAGCGCGCGCTCGCCCGGCAGGTGGTCGCCGATCGACAGCCGGCCGCTCTGCAGCTCGGCCGTCACCCAGCTCATCACCGTCTCGTGCGCCTTCATCGCGACGAGTATCCCAGCGCGTGACGCGTGCCGTGCCAGCCCCGGGCACAACGCAAGCCCGGCCGGCTGATCGATCGGCCGACGGCGCGCGGACGGCCAGGGGTGCCGCAGGCTGGGGCGGGGGCTTGCGTCGTGCTCCCGGCGACGGGGAACGAGCAGCGAGGTGCGACCATCGACGCATGGGATGGATCGGTCGCCGCGGCTGGCTCGTGCTCTTCGCGCTCGCGATCGTCGTGCAGCTCGTCGGGCTCTACGCCCCGCGTGCGCCGTCCGGCGGCGGCATCCCCGGCCTCGACAAGGTCGCGCATGCCGCGATGTTCCTCGCGCCGGCGCTGCTCGGCCTGCTCGCGGGCATCCGGCCGGTCGTGCTCGCGCCGCTGCTCGTCATCCACGCGGTCGTCTCGGAGGTGGTGCAGCACCTCGCGCTCGGCGAGCGCTCCGGCGACCCGTGGGATGCGGTGGCCGACATCGTCGGCGTCGCCATCGGCCTCGCGGTGGGCTCGGCGCTGCTGCAGCGGTCGCGGGACCGCGGATCAGCGGGACGCGTCGGCGACGGGCACGACTCCGGCAGCCGCACCGGTCCGGGCGCGCCGCCAGCGTGACGTCGCATCCGGCGTCCATGACGGTCGACGACCTGCCCGCGCGGCGCTCGGCCCGCGCGGCACCCAGGTCGGGTGGCGCCGTCTTGCGCGCGGTTGGCCGGTTCGGGGCTGGGCGCCGCGACCGACGAGCGCGCAGACTGAGGCGGTGACCACCGCGCTCCTCGTCATCGACGTGCAGGACTCCTTCCGCGACCAGCCGTCGTGGGACGACATCTCGAACCCCGGCATCGCCGCCGATGCCGCTCGCCTCGTCGAGCACGCGCGCAGCGCCGGCGACGCCGTGATCTGGGTGCTGCACGCCGAGCCCGGCTCGGGAGGCGCGTTCGACCCGGTGAGCGGACTCGTGCGCCTGCAGGAGGGCCTCGCGCCGCTGCCCGACGAGCCGGTCGTCGTGAAGTCGAGCCACAACGCGTTCACGACCACCGATCTGGAGCGTCGCCTCGTGCAGGCCGGTGTCCGCAGGCTGCGGCTCGCGGGCATCCGCACCGAGCAGTGCGTCGAGACCACCGCCCGCGTCGGCAGCGACCTCGGCTACGACGTCGAGGTCGTGCTCGACGCCACCGCGACGCATCCGCTCGCGCTCCACGACGGCTCTGGCACGCTGCCCGCCGCCGACGTCATCGCGAGCACCGCCGCCACCCTGTCGGGCCGGTTCGCCACCATCACCACGATCGATGAGGTGCTCGCGGGCTGAGCGCGCCGCGGCCGCGCCGTCGCCACCTGCCGCACAGGCCCGGCTCCTAGGGTTGGGCCACGGGCGAGGACGGGAGCGAGACGTGAAGGCGATGCAGCAGCAGGGGCCGGGCGCCCCGCTCGAGTGGACGGATGCGCCCGACCCGATCGCGGGGCACGGCGAGGTGGTCGTCGAGATCGTCGCGACCGCCGTCAACCGCGCCGACCTCATGCAGGCGGCCGGCCACTATCCGCCGCCGCTCGGGGAGTCCGACGTGATCGGGCTCGAGTGCTCGGGCACGATCGTCCACGTCGGCGACGGCGTCGAGGGCTGGGCGGTCGGCGACGAGGTGTGCGCGCTGCTCGCCGGCGGCGGGTACGCCGAGCGGGTCGCCGTGCCCGCCACCCAGCTGCTGCCGGTGCCGAGCGGCGTCTCGCTCGAGGACGCGGCGGCGCTGCCCGAAGCCGTCTGCACGGTCTGGACCGCGATCCGGGATGCACCCGCCCCCGCGCTCGACGGGCTCGCGCTCGTGCACGGCGGCAGCGGCGGCGTCGGCTCGATGGCGATCCAGGTGCTCACGGCGCGCGGCTACCGGGTCGCGACGACGGCGAGCGAGCGGCACCACGAGCTCGTCCACAGCCTGGGCGCGGAGATCGCGATCGACTACCGCTCGGAGGACTTCGAGTCGGTCGTCCATGCCGCGACCGACGGGCACGGCGCCGAGCTGATCCTCGACGTCGTGGGCGGCGAGTACCTCGCGCGCAACGTCGCGGCGCTCGCGCTCGACGGGACGCTCACCGTCATCGCCGCGCAGGGGGGCACGAAGGCGGAGATCGACCTGCGCGCCCTCATGCAGCGGCGCGTCACGCTGCGCGCCATGACGCTGCGGGCGCGGCCGCACAACGGGCGCGGCGGCAAGGCCGACGTCATCGCGGAGGTGCGCCGCGAGCTGTGGCCGCTGCTCGAGGACGGCGAGATCGCCCCGGTCATCGGCGCGAAGCTGCGGCTGACGCACGCGAACGAGGCGCACGCCCTCATGGGCGGCGCCGAGGCGCCCGGCGGCAAGATCCTGCTCGTCCGCTGACCCCGCGAAGGAGTGTCGGGTCGCTGCGCGAGTGCCCCGACACTCGCGCGCGAACCCGACACTCCGGGGGCGATCGCGTGTCAGTGGTCGGTGATCGGATGGTCTCGAACCGTTCGACGACGAGCATCGGAGCGATCATGGGACGTCAGCAGCGCGGCACGCGCCACGGAGACGACCGGACGACCTGGCAGGAGCGGCACACGCGGAGCCTCGAGCAGCAGGAGCGCGAGCGCCTCCTGCATCAGCACGCGGACCTCTTCACCGACGTCGCGTCCCGGACCTGGATCATCTGAGCGCACGCGCGGCGATTTGCTGAAGATTCGTGCAACTTGCCGCCTCGGCACCGTAGCCTGCGGGAGACACCCCCGCACCTCAGGAGGCGCTCGTGCCCGATCTGCTCAACCCGATCTTCATCCTCATCCTGCTCGCGGCCCTCGTGGCCGTCGTGCTCATCACCGGCGCCGTGCGCCGCTACCGCATCGCCGAACCCGACGAGGCGATCATCGTCACGGGCCGCAAGGGCAAGACCACGGTCGACGCATCCGGCCACTCCTTCACCGACCTCTCGGGGCAGAAGGTCGTCACCGGCGGCGGCGTCTTCGTCATGCCGTTCGTGCAGAAGTCGTTCAAGCTGTCGCTGCGCTCGCGCCGCCTCCTCTTCAACACCACCGCGCAGACGAAGAACGGCATCACCATCCACGCCCAGGCGGTCGCGGTGATCAAGGTCGGCGGCACCGAGGAGATGATCCGCAACGCGGCGCAGCGCTTCCTCTCGCAGCAGGAGGAGATCGAGTCGTCGACGCAGGAGGTGCTCTCGGGCTCGCTCCGCGGCATCATCGGCCAGCTGACGGTGCTCGACATCATCCACGACCGCAAGGCGCTCGCGGATGCGGTGCTGCAGGCCGCAGAGGACGCCCTCACCAAGCAGGGCCTCGTCGTCGACACGCTCCAGATCCAGGAGATCAACGACAACCAGAACTACATCTCGAACCTCGGCGTGCCGGAGTCCGCCGCCGTGCAGCGCGCCGCCGCGATCGCCAACACCGAGGCGCAGAAGGCCGCCGAGCAGGCGTCGATCGAGGCGAAGAAGCAGATCCTCGAGGCGAACCGCGTGCTGCAGCTGCAGGAGGCCGCGGTGCGCGCCGAGACCGACAAGGCCGTCGCGCAGGCGGCCGCCGCGAAGCCGCTCGAGGACGCGGTGCAGCGCCAGGCGATCGTCGCGCAGGAGGAGATCACGGCGCAGCGGCAGGCCGAGCTGCGCGAGCAGCAGCTGAACGCCGACGTGCGCAAGGTCGCCGACGCCGAGTCGTACCGCATCCAGGTCACCGCCGAGGCGAACGCGAAGGCGCGGCAGGTCGAGGCGAACGCCGAGCGAGCGTCGCGCGAGGCGCGCGCCGAGGCGGCGAAGGCCGAGGGCGTCGCCGAGGCCGCGGTCACCGAGTCGCGAGGCAACGCGCAGCGCACCGCGCGCATCGCCGCCGCCGAGGCCGCGAAGGTCGAGGGCGAGGCCGAGGCGGTCGCGACCGCCGCGCGCGGTCGTGCAGAGGCCGAGGCGATCGGCGCCCGCGGCATCGCCGAGGGCGAGGCGATCGAAGCGCGCGCGAAGGCGCTCACCGAGAACGCGCAGGTCGTGCTCGCGCAGGAGCTGCTGAAGGTGATGCCCGCGGTCGCGGAGGCGTTCGGCAAGGCGTATGCCTCGAGCCAGATCACCGTCGTCTCGGCGGACGGCACCGGCAAGCTGACGAGCGACATGGTCGGCAACATGGCGACGATGACGCAGATGATGAAGGACGCGACGGGCATCGACCTGCAGGCGATCGTGAACGCGACCGCGCAGGGGAACGCCGCGGGCAGCGCGATGGCGAAGCAGGGCCAGTCCGGTCCGGTGCTGGTGGACGCGCCGGCGTCGGAGTAGCCCTCCTGCTGGTCGAGCCGCAGGGCGCGCGGAGCGGCTCGACCAGCAGGGAGCGCGCGGAGCCTCAGGCCGCCGGCGCGCCCGTGTAGAAGCCGTAGGTGGCCTCGGCCTGCCGGGCCGCCGACTCCGCGTCGGCGCCGTCGGCGACCGACGCCGCAGCCCACGCATCCGCCGCGTTGCGGTAGAAGCTGCGGCCCTCGTCGGTGCCCGCCCAGGCCTGGGCCTCGGCAGGCGAGAGCGACCCGTCCGTCGCCCCGAGGTGCAGCGCGAGCCCGAGGAGCCCGCCGTCCCAGCCGACGCCGGTCGCGCCCGGCCCGAACGTCTCCCACATCTCGCTCGGCACATCCGCAGCGCGAGCGACGTGCTCGAGCTCGAACCGGGTGCTGTCGCCCTCGGCCGTGAGGCGCACCGTGAGCCACGTCACGCCACCGCCGAACTCCCACGTCACGCGGTAGCGCGCAGCATCGCCCGCGGGCGGCTCGCACTCGAGCACCTCGCCGCCGGCGTTGCCCTCGAGCTGGTAGCTGCCGCCGAGCCGCAGGTCGCCCGACACCGGCATGAACCAGCGGGCGATCCGCTCGGGATCGGTGACCGCATCCCAGACGTCGTCGATGGGGGAGCGGTAGGTCTGCGAGAGCGACTGCACGCGCGACTCGGCGCCGTCGATCTCGTCGACGCGCACCTCGCGCGTCACGGCGCCCAGCTGGGCCAGCACATCGACCATGTCAGGTCTCCTTCGTGGGATGGGGATCGACGGAGCGGTCGCCGCCGTCGGGGTCATGCTCGGAATCGTGCTCAGGGTCATGCTCAGCGTCCCGCTCGGGGTCCTGCGGTGCCTCGTGCTCCGCCGCCTCGGCGTCCAGCCGCCGCCGACGCCGTCCGCGGGCGAGCTCGGTGTCGAGCGCGGCGAGCCTGGGCATCCAGAAGCGGTCGAACGCGGACAGCCACTCGCTCGCCTCGCGCGGACCGCTCGGGTCGACGGCGTAGAGCCGCCGCTGCCCCTGGGGCCGCACGACCGCGAAGCCCTGCTCGCGCAGCACCCGCAGGTGCTGGCTCACGGCCGGCTGGCTGATGCCGAACTCGTCGCCGATCGTCACGGCGATCGTTCCGGCGCTCTGCTCGCCGTCGGCGAGCAGCTCGAGGATGCGTCGCCGGACCGGATCACCGAGGACATCGAGCGCGTGCACAGGTCGATGTTTGCACGGCGCCTTATATACGTCAAGACCGAAATATCGGGACAGCCGAGGCTCAGCCCTCGGGGGCGTCGATCACCCAGGGCACCTGGCCCACGCGCCGCCGCCGGTCGTCGAAGAGGTGGCCGAGCCGCTTGTAGTAGTGCAGCAGCAGGCTGCGGTCGAGCACGCGCGCAGGCAGCCCGCGCGTGATCTGCGCCTCGATCTCGGCGGCCTGCTCGAGGCTCCGCAGCCACGCGATCACGTAGAGGTTGCTCGCGCCGCCCGCGAGCGCCGCGCACAGCCGGATCGTCGGCAGCTCGCCGATGCGCCGCGCCGCCTCGTCGAGCTGCCCGGCCGGCACGACCATCCAGAGCGCGAGCGAGTGCGGCCAGTGCGGCTGGTCGAGCGTCACGTCGACGCGCTGCACGATGCGCCGGCTCTCGAGCAGCCGGTGCACACTCCGCCGGGCGTGCGCCTCGCCGGTGCCGAGCGCCTCGGCGATCCGGGCCGTCGGTGCTCGCCCGTCGCGCTCGAGCTCGCTGAGCACCGCGCGGGTGGTGGGCGCGCCGAGCTGCCGCGCGACCGTAGCCGTGGGCCCGGCCGACGCCTCCCGCGACGTGCCGCCCAGCACGCCCGCGCGCCAGTGCGACCCCTCCCGGAACACCCGCGTCATGATCGACGAGCGCACATGCAGCACGTCGGCGTGCGAGCCGAGGTCGCGCTGCACGATGCGCCGCAGCTCGGTGAGGTCCTCGGCGAAGATGATGAGCCCGAGGTCGCGGTCGCCGGTCTGCGCCGAGACGGTGACGATGCGCGGATGCCGCACGAGCTCCGCGGCGACATCGTCGGAGGTGCCGGGCCGGCACCGCACCTCGACGAGCCCCGCGACGAGCCCGGCCCCCATGCCGGGATACGTCGTGATCCACGCCGCACCCTCGGCGCTCAGCCGCTCCCAGCGGCGCCGCGCGGTCGGCGGGCTGACGCCGAGCGCGTGCGCAACCTGCGCCCACGGCGCGCGCGGATCGCGCTGCAGCGCCTCGATCAGGGCGAGGTCCGAATGCGACAGCACGTCCTCGGGTTCGGCGGCGGCGAGGTCCATATCGAACATCCTGACGGCAATCCGGGGCGAGGAGCGCAGATGTCACATGCCTGCAACACCGGGATCGCATCCTGGTCCGCAACGTTCGCTCCGGCCGCAGAGCCCGAGCGCCTGCCGAGAGGGCTCACCATGACCACCACGAAGGACGACCGTCCCGAGACCGAGCGATCCGAGCTCGCCCTCGCCGACGCGCCCGGCGCCAGCGGCCGTGTGCTGCGGGGCATCGAGCGCGTCGGCAACAGGCTGCCGCACCCGTTCTACCTGTTCCTCATCCTCGCCGGCATCGTCGCGCTCGCCTCCGCGATCGCGTCGGGGCTCGGCGCATCCACCCTCGACCCCGCGACCGGCGAGCGGCTGCCGGTGCAGAGCATCCTGTCGCCCGAGGGCCTCGTCTACGCGCTCACGAGCGCGATCGACAACTTCGTCGCCTTCCCGCCGTTCGGCCTCATCATCACGGTGATGCTCGGCATCGGCGTCGCCGAGCGCCTCGGCCTGCTGTCGTCGTTCATGCGCGGCGCGGTGCTCGCGGCCCCGAAGTCGCTCGTCACGATCGTCGTCGTGGTCGTGAGCCTCATGGGCAACCTCGCCTCCGACTCGGCGATGGTGATCATCCCGCCGCTCGCCGCGGCCGCGTTCCTCGCCGCAGGGCGCCACCCGCTCGCCGGCTTCATCACCTCGTACGCCGCGGTGGTCGCGGGGTTCAGCGCCAACTTCATCATCGCCGGCACCGACGTGCTGCTGAGCGGCATCACCACCTCCGCCGCCCAGATCGTCGACCCCGAGGCGCAGGTCACGCCGCTCGCCAACTGGTTCTTCATGTCGGCGTCGACCGTGATCCTCGCGATCGCCATCACGGTCACGTGCCAGCGCTTCCTCGAGCCGCGCCTCGGCGCCTGGAACGGCGAGGCCGAGGCCGCCGACACGAAGCCGCTCGAGCGCGCCGAGCGCCGCGGCCTCATCGCGGCCGGCATCGCGCTCGTCGTCTTCGCCGCGCTCGTCGCGACGGCCGCGCTGCTGCCGGGCTCGCCCCTGCAGGGCGAGGGCGGCCAGCTGCTGCGCTCGCCGTTCATGGACGGCCTGCCGATCTTCCTGCTGCTCATGTTCCTGACCGTCGGCATCACCTACGGTCTGGTCGCGGGCACGCTCACCCGCTGGGGGCAAGTGCCCGAGATGATGGTCGCCGCCGTCAAGGAGCTCGTGCCGTTCATCGTCGTCATCTTCACGGCGGCGCAGGCGATCGCCTGGTTCGGCTGGTCGAGGCTCGGCCTGCTCGTGGCCACGAGCGGTGCGGATGCGCTCGGCGCGGCCGGCCTGGACGGCGTCGGCGGCCTCATGCTCTTCAGCCTCTTCGTCATCCTCCCCGCCCTCCTGCTCGCGAGCGGCTCGGCGCTCTGGACGCTGCTCGCGCCGATCTTCGTGCCGATGTTCATGCTCAACGGCATCGACCCGGCCGCCGTGCAGACGGCCTTCCGCATCACCGACTCGGCGACGAACCCGCTCGTGCCGATGAACCCGATGCTGCCGGTCATCCTCGGCCTCATGCAGCGCTGGGCGCCCAAGGGCGGCATCGGCACGCTCTTCAGCCTCGTGCTGCCCTTCACGATCGTCATCCTCGTCGTCTGGCTCCTGCAGTTCGCGCTGTGGGGCCTCGCCGGGCTGCCCTTCGGCCCCGGTCACGGCCTGACGCTGTGACCCGGCCGCACCCATCCACCGTCGTCCTGCCCCAGGAAGGAACCCGATGACCACCATCGCCCCCGAGCTCACCGCCCACCGCGAGGTCGCCGTGCCCGCGCTGATCGAGGAGGCGCGCGGCGCGATCGCCGCCCACCTGCCGACGCTCGTCGACGTGGCCGCCGACCTGCACGCCAACCCCGAGATCCGCTTCACCGAGGTGCACGCGGCCGCGCGCCTCACCGCGGAGCTCGAGACCGCCGGCTTCGCCGTGCAGCGCGGGTTCGCGGGGCTCGAGACCGCCTTCGTCGGCCGCTGGTCGACGGCGGATGCGACCGACGGCACGACGACCGTCGCCGTCTTCCTCGAGTACGACGCGCTCGAGGGCATCGGCCACGCGTGCGGCCACAACATCATCGCCGCGGCAGGGCTGGGCGCGGCGCTCGCGGTCAAGGACGCGCTCGCCGCGGACGGCGGTGCGCCCGCGCACCTCGTCGTGGTCGGGAGCCCTGGTGAGGAGGGCGCGGCGGGCAAGGTGCCGATGATCGAGCACGGCGTGCTCGACGGCGTCGACCTGGCGATGATGATCCACCCGGCGGGGGAGGACGTCGCCGCATCGAGCTCGCTGTCGCGCGTCGCGCTCGACGTCGAGTTCACGGGCCGCGCGAGCCACGCGGCGGCGCACCCCGAGCGCGGCATCAACGCCCTCGACGCGGCGACGCTCGCGCTCACCGCGATCGGCCTGCTGCGCCAGCAGCTGCCCGACGACGCGCGCATCCACGCGATCGTGACGGACGGCGGCCAGGCGCCGAACATCATCCCCGAGCACACGGCGATCCGCGCGTTCGTGCGCGCCGAGGACCGCGACGCGCTGCTCGAGAGCATCGTGCCGCGCGTGCAGGCGTGCTTCCAGGGCGCGGCGATCGCGACCGGCTGCGAGGTGCTGATCGAGGAGCGGACGCCGCCGTACTACTCGCTGCGACCCAACCCCACGCTCGCGGGCCTCGCCGAGCAGGCGCTCGTCGCGCTCGGCCGCACGCCCGCGGTCGCGCCGCAGATGGGCGGGTCGACCGACATGGGCAACGTGAGCCACGTCGTGCCCTCGATCCACCCGATGCTCACGCTCGTCCCCGACTGCTCGCCGCACACCCGCGAGTTCGCCGAGGCCGCGGGCGGCACGGCGGCGGCTCCGGTGATCGAGGACGGCGCGGCGCTGCTCGCGGCGACGGCGCTCGCCGCGTTCCGCGACCCCGCCGTGGTCGCCGAGGCGAAGGCGACGTTCGCCGCCTGACCCGGCGCGGATTCGCGCCCACGGATGGCCCGCTCCGGCCCGGAGCGGGTCACCCACGATTCCCGGGTCGTCCAACCGCGCAGGCGACACGTCGAAGCAACCCGTTCGAAAGAACTCTTGCGAAGCGCATGCTTCGAAGGTAGTGTTTCGGATATCGGCGGGGCACCTGCACCGCCGGACACCGAGGAGGCACACCATGGGACGCACGAGCCGCATCCCGCACCGCATCGCGAGCGAGGAGCGCAACCGCGCCCGCGTCGAGCGCGAGGCGAGTGCGCGCTACTACGACCGCGAGCGCGCCGAGCTGCGCATCCAGCGTGGTTTGATCTGAGCATGACCGAGGCGCGCGACCCGTCCGATCGGGCACCGCAGAGCGAGCCGGGCGAGGAGGCCCCGGCGCTCCGGAGCAGCGATCCCGCGGTGCTGCGCGCACTCGCCCACCCCCTGCGGGTCGAGATCCTCGCCGTCATCGACGAGCTCGAGGAGGCGACCGCGACGCAGATCGCGGAGCGCGTCGGCGAGAGCCCGTCGAACTGCTCCTTCCACCTGCGCACGCTCGAGAAGGCCGGCTTCATCGTGCGCGCCGAGGCCAAGGGCACGTCGAAGCCGTGGCGGTCGGCGCACCGGAGCCGCGACCTGCGTCCGGACCCCGACGACATCGACTCCGTGCGGTCGTCGAGCACGATCGGCGCCCTCTACGTGCAGCACGAGGCCGACCGGATGATCAAGTTCCTCACCGCGCACGGCAACGGCAAGCTGCCGGAGTGGGTGAACGGCGTCACCGTCAACATCTCCACGTTCTGGGCGACGCCCGACGAGCTCGCCGAGGTCGCGGAGGAGATCGCCCACCTCGTCGACCGCTTCCGCGGCCGCCACGACGACGCGTCGCTGCGCCCGGCCGGCAGCCACAAGTCGCACTTCTTCGCCACCCTGAACCCCGATCTCGACGCGCCGCTGACCGGCGCGGAGCCCACCGCGGACTGACGCCCGTCCGCTGGTCGAGGCTGCCCTGCGCGCCGCCTCGACGCCTCGACCGCGCGCCCGCGGTCGTGATCCGCCGCGCTCGCGCGCCAGCCGCGCCACACCTGCGCACCGCCCGCGCACCACACGAGGGACCGCTCATGACCACCACCGCATCCACGACGACCGCCGCCGAGCCCGCGTCGCCCATGCGCCGCCCCGCCTACCGCCGCCTCATGGTCGGCTGGGTCGCCACCAACCTCGGCGACAGCGCGCTCTACCTCGTGCTCGCGATCTGGGTGCGGGAGCTCACCGGCTCCGACGCCGCGGGCGCGCTCGTCTTCCTCTTCATCGGTCTGCCCGCGCTGCTCGCCCCCTTCGCCGGCCAGCTCGCCGACCGCGTGCACCGCCGGCCGCTGCTCATCGGCACCAACGTCGGCACGGCCGCGGTCGTCCTCACGCTGCTGCTCGTGCAGGGGGCCGAGCACGTCTGGCTCATCTACGCCGCGACCTTCGGCTACGGCCTCGCCGCCTACCTCACCGCCGCGGCGCAATCGGGCCTGCTGCGCGACCTGCTGCCGGACGAGGAGCTCGCCGGCGCGAACGGCATCTTCACCTCGATCGACAACGGGATGCGCATCATCAGCCCGGCGCTCGGCGCGGCCCTGTACGTCGCCGCCGGGCCGTGGGCGGTGATCGCGCTCGCCGCGGGCGGCTTCCTCACCATGGCGATCGTGCTCACGACCGTGCGCATCCAGGAGTCGCCGCCCGAGCCGCGCCTGGCCGGCGAGACGTACTGGCACGAGCTCTCGGCGGGCTTCCGCGCGCTGCTCGGCGACCCGCTGCTGCGGCTGCTCACCATCGCCACCGCGGTCGGCTTCGGCCTGACCGGGCTGCTCAACGCGACGATCTTCCCGCTCGTCGAGCACGGCCTGCAGGAGGGTCCTGCGGCGCTCGGGCCCGCGCAGGCGATCCAGGGGATCGGCGCGCTCGCGGGTGGCCTGTGCTCAGCCTGGGTGCTGCGCCGGATCGGCGAGCGCCGCCTCGTCGCGTGGGGGCTCGCGCTCGTCGGGCTCGGCACCGTGGTCGCGTTCCTCGTCGTGCAGTGGCCGCTGCCGGAGGCGTGGATGCGCTGGGTGGGCGTCGGCGCGCTGCAGGCGCTCATCGGGTTCGGGGTCCCGTGGGTGATCGTCGGCGTCGTGACGCTGCGGATGCGGCGCACGGCGCCCCGGCTGCAGGGCCGCACCTCGGCGGCGCTCAACGTCTCGATCAACGTGCCGCAGATGCTCATGCTCGCGCTCGGCAGCGCGCTCCTCGGGGCGATCGACTACCGCTGGCTCATCGCGGCGACCGCGATCGGCGTGCTCGGCGCGGCGCTCGCCGTCGCCCTGGGCCGCCGCCTCGACCACGTGGCCATCGATACCGACGCCTGATCGGCTGCGCGAGCGCCGACGGTCGTGCGATGCTCGGCGCATGGACGAGGACGGCGAGCGCCGCCTGCGCCGCGCGCGCCGGCTGCTGATCCTCGCCGTCGTCGTCATCGGGGGCTCCGTCGCGCTCGTGCTGCAGCAGGATCCGCCCGCGAGCGTCGGTGCGGGCGTCGCGGCGGCGGCGTGCGTGCTGCTGCTCTCCGGGATCGCGGACCCCTTCTTGTTGATGCTCGGCGGGAACGGGAGCAACCCGTTCGTGAGCACCCGGCGCGACCGGGACGCCCTGCTCGCGCCGGTCGAGCCGCGGACGGGACCGCCGCCGGAGCCCGGCATGTGGCGGACCGACGCGGTGTTCGGCGAGCTTGCGCGGCTGGCCGAGGCCGACGGCGGCGAGCTGGAGGTGCTCCGCACCCGCCGCCGCGTCAGGATCGCGCGCACCGATGCTCGCTCGCTGGACGCTCCCTCGCAGGTCGCGTGCGACCTCGTCGTCATCGGCCACCAGCTGCTCGAGCATCGCGAGGTCGGCGACCCGGATGCGCTCCGCCGGAGCATGCACGCGCTCATCGATCGGTTGATCGCGACGACGAGCTGGCAGATCGGTGGAGAGCGCGTCGAGCGCTGACAGGCCGCGCGGCAGCGCCTGGGTCTCGGTCATGCTCGTGGACCTCGATCGAGGGGAGGGGGCGCCGCCGGAGACGGACGCCGCCGTCCGCGGGGCTCGAGCGCTCGGAGCCCACGACCTCCGACTGACGCACGGCTCGGCGGGCGCATAGCAAGAGCCGGGAGGATGAGCGCATGACGACGCTCAGCGACTTCCAGGCAGAGGCACTCACCGGCGGCGAGGTCGATCTCGCCGACTACGAGGGCAAGGTCGTGCTCGTGGTGAACACTGCGAGCCAGTGCGGCCTCACGCCCCAGTTCGAGGGCCTCGAGCAGCTCTACCGCGACCTCGCGCCCGAGGGGCTCGTCGTGCTCGGCTTCCCCTCGGACAGCTTCAACCAGGAGCTCGACGAAGCCGAGGCGATCGCCGATGCGTGCGAGCGCAACTACGGCGTCAGCTTCCCGATGTTCGCGAAGGTCGCCGTCAACGGCAGCGACACGCACCCCGTCTTCCAGTGGCTCAAGGAGGAGAAGAAGGGCCTGCTCGGCGGCGCGATCAAGTGGAACTTCACGAAGTTCCTCATCGGCCGCGACGGCACGGTGATCGAGCGCTTCGCGCCCACCACCACGCCGGAGCAGCTCCGCGGCGACGTCGAGCAGGCGCTCGCCGCCTGACCGCCGCGCTGCCGCGGGCGCGGCGCGATCCGCCCCTGGCACGCCGCGCGCCGCGCGCCTAGCCTGACGCCATGACGCTGTCGGAACCGGGCGCCCTCGCGGCCCCCGGCCGGCCGATCGGGGCGGCGCCGCTGCCGGTCCCGAGGCCGCCGCTGCCGCGCGCCGCCGCGCACCGGGCCCGCCTCGCGGGCGGCGTCGGCGGCGGGCTCGCCTGGATCGGGCTCGCCATCGCGCAGGCGTGCGCGGCGCTGCTGGGGCTCGGGCTCGCGATCCCCGCCCTGCTGCTCGGCGCCGTCGCATGGATGGAGGGTGCGCCTGACCCGGGCGCCGGCATCGCCCGCGCGGTGCTGCCCTGGCTCGGGACGCCGACCGCGATCGCACTCGCGATCGGCGTCCCGTTGGGCCTCGGCATCGCGCTGCTCGGGCTGTGGCTCAGCGCGCGCATGCTCCGCCGCCCCGGCCTCGCGCATCCCGTCGGCGTCACGTGGGCTGCGTTCGGCATCGCCCTCGTGGCCGCGAGCATCGTCAGCGGGCTCGGCTCCTCCGTCGCCGGCCCGTTCGTCGGCGGCGTCCCGGGCATCGGCTCCGGGGGACTCGGCGGGCCGTCGTCGGGCATCGATCCGGATGCGCTGGCCGAGTGGGCCGATGCCGACCGGCTGCTGGCGATCGCCTGGCCGTTCGTCGCGATCGGCAGCCTCGCCTCGATCATCGTGCCGATCGTGCTGAGCGTCTTCGCGTGGTGGTGGATGGCCCATGCCATGCGGCCGGCGGCCCCGCCACCGGCTCGGCCGCCGACCGAGCCCTGACGTCCGCGGCGCGCGGCGCGCGTCCGCGACCGTAGGCTCAGCGCCATGAGCATGTCCCACCACGCCGGTTCGCGCGACAGCGGCGAGCCCGAGGTCGTCCCGGCAGCCGAGGCCGGTCGCTTCCGGCTCATGCGGATGCGTCCGCGCGATCCGGATGAGCCCGGCAGGGCTGCGACGCCGCTCGAGCTCTTCTTCGACCTCGTGTTCGTCGTCGCGGTGAGCATCGCCGCCATCAACCTGCACGACGCGCTCACCGAGGCGCACGTGCTCGAGGGCCTGCTCTCGTACTTCCTCGTCTTCTTCGCCATCTGGTGGGCGTGGATGAACTTCACCTGGTTCGCGACCTCGTTCGGCACCGACGACTGGCTGTACCGGCTGCTCACGTTCGTGCAGATGGGCGGCGTGCTGGTGCTCGCGGCGGGCATCGGCCCGGTGTTCGAGGATCGCGACCTCACGCTCGTCGTGTTCGCCTACGTGGTGATGCGCGTCGCGATGGTCGCGCAGTGGCTGCGCGCGTCGCGCGGCGCCGGCGAGAGCCGCCGCGCGACGCAGCTGTACGCGGTCGGCATCGCCGCCGTGCAAGGGCTCTGGCTGCTGTCGCTGCTCCTGCCCGAGCAGATCGGGCTCATCGCCGTCGGCCTGCTGATCGTCGCGGAGCTCGCCGTCCCCGTCATCGCCGAGCGGCAGGGCGAGACGCCGTGGCACCCGCACCACCTGACCGAGCGCTTCGGCCTCTTCACGCTGATCCTGCTCGGCGAGAGCCTGCTCGCCTCCGCCAACGCCGTCATCGTCGCGCTCGAGGAGGTCGACGAGCTCGGTCCGCTGCTCTGGATCGCGACCCTCGCGCTCGTGGTCACCTGCGCGCTCTGGTGGATCTACTTCTGGTCGCCCCACCACCGGCTCATCACCGACTACGCGAGCTCGGTGAAGCACGGCTACGCCCACTACTTCGTGTTCGCCGCCGCCGGCGCCCTCTCCGCCGGCATCGAGGTCGAGATCGACGTGCTCACCGGCACGTCCGCGCTCGACCCGCTCATCGCATCCTTCACCGTCACCGTGCCGATCGCGATGTTCGTCATGGGCATCTGGTGGATCGCGCTGCGGCACCAGCGCGACCGCGTCGTCAACACGGTCGTGCCGACCGCCGCGCTGCTCGTGCTGCTCGACCCGGTGCTGCCGTTCCCGGTCGCCGTGTCGGCGATCATCCTCACGATCGTCGTCGTCGTGCTCGTGCTGCGCGCGCCGGAGGAGGCCCACGAGCACGGCAGGATGGAGGGGTGACCGAGAGCGAAGAGACCGACCAGCGCCGCCCGATCCTCGCCCTCGTCGGCATCGGGCTCTTCGCCGGCTTCCTGTCGGGGATGTTCGGCATCGGCGGCGGGATCGTCATCGTGCCGCTCCTCGTGCTGCTCGCGCGCTTCGGCCGCCGTCGCGCCGCGGGGACGTCGCTCGCCGCGATCGTGCCGTCGGCGCTCGTGGGCGTCGGCAGCTACGCCGCCGCGGGGCACGTCGACTGGCTCGTCGCGCTCATCCTCGTCATCGGCTCGGTCATCGGCGCGCAGGTCGGCGCGCACCTGCTGCACAAGCTGCCCGTGCTCGCGATCCGCTGGGCGTTCATCGTGTTCCTCGCCGCCGTCGCGGTGAGCCTGTTCTTCGTGGTGCCATCGCGCGAGGCCGAGACGGCGCTCGATCCGTGGTCGATCGTCGCGCTCGTCGTGCTCGGCTTCGTCACCGGTGTGCTCTCGGGCATCCTCGGCGTCGGCGGCGGCATCATCATCGTGCCGATGCTCATCCTGCTGTTCGGGCAGAGCGACCTCGTCGCGAAGGGCACGTCGCTCGCGATGATGATCCCGACCGCGGTCTCGGGCACCATCGGCAACCTGCGCAAGCGCAACGTCGACCTGCTGTCGGCCCTCGTCGTCGGCCTGTCCGCGTGCGTGACGACCGCCCTCGGCGCGGCCGCCGCGATCGCGCTCGACCCGCGCACCGCGTCGATCCTCTTCGCGGCGTTCCTCGTCGTGCTCATCGTGCGGCTCGTGGTGGAGGCCGTGAAGATGGGGCACGAGGAGTGAGCGGGCGCTGACCGCCTCGGCTACCAGCCCCGGGTGCCGGGCGCGCCCTTGAACGGCCCGGTCACCCGCGACGTGATCCAGCCGCCGTAGAAGCCGCCGGCCTGCGGCTCGACAGCCTCGCCGTCGACCTCGACGCGATCCATGCGGCCCGGGTAGATCGCGATGTGGTCGGCGAGCGGCTCGAAGCCCGGCTGCGGGGTCGGGTACCACCACGCGGCAGCGGACTCGGCGCGATCGCCGCCGGCGACCGTGAGGTAGCTCGCGCGGCCCTTCCACTCGCAGACGCTCGCACCCGGTGCGCTCGCGAGCGCGCCCTCGCGGAAGGCGGCGCGCGGCAGGTAGTAGGTGGGCGGATGGCTCGTCTCGAGCACGCGCAGCGACGCGCGCGTCTCGGCGATCACCTCGCCGCCGAGCACCACGCGCACGAGCTCGTCGCTCGGTTCGATGCGGGGCGGGCGAGGGTAGTCCCAGACGTTCTCGGTCGGTCGCGCGGTCATGCGCCCACGCTATGCGCCGCGCCTATCAACCCCGCAGGAGCCGGCTGGCGACGAACGAGCCGCGGGCGCCTCGAGCCGCCCGCGGCCGGTCACTTCACGACGTCGACCGACTCCGTCGCCGGCGGCAGCGTCAGCGTGCCGGTGCGCGTCATCCGGTCGCCGCGGCGCGCGCGGGCCCACCAGATCGCGCCGGCCACGAAGGCGATGAGGCACGTCGCGGCGGCGACCAGGATGCCGGAGCGGGGGCCGAAGAGATCGGCGACCCAGCCCACGATCGGGGCGCCGATCGGGGTGCCGCCCATGAAGACCGCGCCGTACAGCGCCATGACGCGCCCGCGCACCTCCGGAGCGCTCGTGAGCTGCACCATCGAGTTCGCGTTCGTCATGAAGAGCTGCGCCGTGAAGCCCGCGACCGCGAGCGCGATCCCGAAGACCCAGATGCTCGGCGCGAGCGCGGCGAAGACGCACGCGAGCACGAACGAGCCGATGCCGCCGATGATGTAGGTCCAGCGCGGCCGCTCGGAGCGCGCGGCGAGCAGGGCGCCCGTCACGGAGCCGATCGCCATCGCGCTCGAGAGGATGCCGAACGTGCTCGCGTCCGCTCGGTACTCGACGCTCGTCATCGTCGAGATGTAGATCGGGAAGTTGAGCCCGAACGTGCCGAGGATGAACGCCATCACGAAAACGATGAGCAGATCGCCGCGCTTCCGAACGTAGCGGAAGCCCTGCACGATGTCGCCGAAGCCCTTGGCGCCGCGCGGGCTCGGCTGCAGCTCGCTCGTACGGATCCGCAGCAGGGCGACGATCATCGCGATGAACGTCACCGCGTTGATGAGGAAGACGGGGCCGGGCGCGACGAGCGCGATGAGCACGCCCGCGACCGCCGGGCCGATGAGGCGCGCGCCGTGGAACGAGGCGGAGTTGAGCGCGACCGCGTTGGCGATGTCGCCCTGGCCCACGAGCTCGGAGACGAACGCCTGGCGCGCCGGCATGTCGAACGCCTGGACGATGCCGAACGCGAGCGCGAACAGCTGCACGTGCCACAGCTCGACGAGGCCGGTGGTCACGACGACGCCGAGGATGAGCGCGAGCACGCCCATCGCGGATTGCGTGACGAGCAGCACCTTCCGGCGGTCGTACTTGTCGGCGATGAGCCCAGAGACGGGCACGAGCAGCAGCTGCGGGCCGAACTGCAGCGCCATGTTGATGCCGACGGCGGTCGCGTCGTTCTCGGTCAGGACGGTCAGCACCGTCCACGACAGCGCCGTCGACTGCATCCACGCGCCGACGTTCGAGATCAGCGCGCCGGTGAACCAGGTGCGGTAGTTGAAGAGCCGCAACGACCGGAACATCATTGCTCGGCCAGCCGCTCGATGATCGGCACGGCGCGCTCGAGCGCTGCGCGGTCCTCGGCGCTCAGCTGCTCGATCGCGGAGGCGAGCGCGCGGTTGCGGCGCTCGCGGGTCTCGCCGATCATCTGCTCGCCCTTGGCGCTGATGCGGAAGATCACCATGCGGCCGTCGCTCGGGTGGTCGCTGCGCTCGACGTAGCCGAGCGACTCGAGGTGCTGCAGCGTCTTCACCATGCTCGGCGGCTTCACGCACTCGGCGGCGGCGATCCTCGCGAGCGTGGGCTCCTCGAGCGCCTGCATCGCGCCGAGCGCGGAGAGGTGGTGGAGCGACAGGTTCTCGTCCGCCCGCTCGCGGCGCATGCGGCGCCCCATGCGCACGAGCGCGACGCGCAGGGAGTCGGCGAGGGCGATGGCAGGCATTTCATTAGTCTACCTCACGACCCTGCGCGATGGCGAGGGCGCACGGGGCTGCCCGCATCGGTGCGCGCTCGCGGGGCCGCCCTGGAGCGGCACTCAGGCGGTGTCGATGCTCACACCTGCGCCGGCTCGCGCCGGGCGGCCGGCACCGCGGCCAACCGTCGCAGCGACGCCGGACGACGAGCCGCGCGGACGCCGTTCAGGATGACGAGCACCTCGGCGACCTCGTGCACCAGCACGACTCCAGCGAGTCCCAGCACCCCGAACAGCGCGAGCGGGAAGAGCACGACGATGATCGTCAGTGCCAGCCAGACGTTGACGGTCATGATGCGTCGTCCCCGCCTGGCGTGCGCGAGGGCGCCGGGGATCAGCCGGAGATCGTGGCCGGTGAAGGCGACGTCGGCTGACTCGATCGCTGCCGCCGACCCCTTGACGCCCATCGCGATGCCCACCGTGGCGGTGGCCAGGGCTGGGGCGTCGTTGATGCCGTCGCCGACCATCGCCGTCGGTCGGGACGCCACCAGGGCGGCGATGACGTCCGCCTTGTCCTTGGGCAGCTGCTCTGCTCGCACGTCGCGGATGCCGGCCTCCTGGGCGAGCGCGCGAGCCGTGCGGTCGTTGTCGCCCGTGAGCATGATGGTCTCGATGCCCTGATCGTGCAGCATCCGGACGGTCGCGGCCGATTCGGGCCGCAGCTCGTCCCGGATCCCGATCAGCCCAGCGACCCGCCCTTCCGCCTCGACGACCACCACGGTCATGCCTCGGGCGGCCATCTCGTCGGCCGATCCGCGCAGTTCCCCGGGGTTCAGCCAGCGAACGTTGCCGACGCGGACGGTGCGGTCGTCCACGCGACCGGTCATGCCGTGTCCGGCCTCTTCGGTCACGTCCGCCGCGGCGGCAGCGGCCGGCGCGGCGGCGATGATGGCCGCGGCGAGCGGGTGGGTGCTGCTCGCCTCCACCGCCGCGGCCCAGGAGAGCAGATCGTCCCGAGCGACGCCGGGAGCGGGCTGCACAGCTGCGACGGTGGGCTCGTTGCGCGTGAGCGTGCCGGTCTTGTCCAGGGCGACGGCGCGGATCGTGCCGAGCTGCTCGAACGCCTCGCCGGACTTGATCACCACACCGAACTTCGAGGCTGCGCCGATCGCGCTGATGACCGTGACCGGCACGGCGATCGCGAGGGCGCAGGGCGACGCCGCGACCAGCACGACGAGGGCGCGCTCGATCCAGGTCCACGGGTCGCCGATGATCACTCCGAACAGGGCGACGAGGGCGGCGATGATCAGGACCGCCGGGACGAGGGGCCGAGCGATCCGATCGGCGAGTCGTGCTCGGTCGCCCTTGCGGGCGTGCGCCTGCTCGACGAGCGCGACGATCTGGGTGAGCGAGTTGTCCCGCCCGTCCGCGGTGGCTTCGATCCGCAGCGTGGCGGGCCCGTTCACCGAGCCGGCGAGGACGGGGTCCCCGGGGCCGACCTCGACAGGGATCGATTCTCCGGTCACTGCGGAGGTGTCCAGGCTCGACCGGCCCTCGACGATGACCCCGTCGGTCGCGATGCGCTCGCCGGCGCCGACGACGAGGAGGTCACGCTCGCGCACCTCCGCCGCGGGGACCACGACGATCCCCGTGCCGCGCGAGACCCGCACGGTGTCGGGGATGAGCGAGAGCAGGGCGCGCAGACCCTCCTTCGCGCGGTCCATCGCCCGGTCCTCCAGGGCTTCGGCGAGGGAGAACAGGAAGGCGAGCGCCGCCGCCTCCCCGACGTGGCCGAGGAGCACCGCGCCGACCGCTGCGATGGTCATCAGCAGGCCGACGCCGAGGCGGCCGCGCAGCAGTCGCCGGACGGCGCCCGGGACGAAGGTGTACGCGCCGGCGAGCAGCGCGATGGCCTGCAGGGTGGTCGCCGCGACGGGCATGCCCGCCCATTCGAGGCCGTATCCCGCGAGGAGGAGCACTCCGGCGATCGCAGAGGGCAGCAGCGCGGTGTCGCGCCACCACGGCGGTCGCGCCTCGATGTGGTCCGCGACCGCGTCTGCGCCGTCGACCTCCCCTGCAGCTGCCACCGGCGAGCCCCCCATCGGGGCGAGGTCGCCGCGTGCGACGGAGGGAGCGGGCTCGACGCGACGGACGGGTCGCGTCGTGCGCGGCTCGTCGGGGCCGCAGCACTCGTCGCTCACAGCACGTCCCCCGATGTCGCCGTCGTGTCGCAGCAGAGGGGCACGTCGCAGTGCTCGTCGGCGCAGGGGGCTCCGTCGTCGTACGCGAGCACGGCGTCCACCAGCAGCGAGATCGCCCGGGCCAGATGCGGGTCGGCCACCTCGTACCGGGTCTGGCGCCCTTCCGGTGTCGCGACCACGATGCCGCAGCCCCGCAGGCATGCGAGATGATTGGAGACGTTCGTCCGGGTCAGGCCCAGCGATTCGGCCAGCCTGCCCGGGAAGCCCGGTCCTCGGAGGAGCTCGAGCAGGATCCGGGAGCGCGTCGGGTCCGCCATCGCACGACCCAGGCGGTTCATGACGTCGGCACGCGAGGCGAGAGTCAGCATGCACTGACCATACACGGGGCAGTGACCGGTCGTCGCCTGCACGCAAGAGGCGGCTCGCGGGGCGCGGGCGCGATGCGGTCCGGCGGCGCGCGCCGCCGCGACCGAGCGCGGCATGCTGGAGCGCGGGAGCTGCACGATAGGCTGGCGTCGCTCGCGTGCCGCATCCGACCGTGCGCGCGCCATGCGCCCACGGTGTCCGTGGCCGCACTCGACCGCATCAGCCGCCCGATCACCGAGGACGACGACCCATGCCGACTCCCCACTCCGGCGTTGCGAGGCGCCACTCGCTGCTGTGGGATCGACGGTTCCTCATCGCGTGCCTGGTGGCCATCGCGGTCGGTGTCGTGGACCAGGGCACGAAGGCCATGGCGCTCAGGCAGCTGAGCGAGCAGGAGCGCATCCCGCTGCTGGGAGACCTGCTCGGCCTCCAGCTCGCGTTCAACCCCGGCACGATCATGTCGCTCGGATCCGGCAGCACGTGGGTGTTCACCGTGCTCGCGAGCGCGGCGACGATCGCGCTGTTCTTCGCCGCGCGCCGGGCTGCGTCCGTCGCTTGGGCGACTGCCATCGGCTTCGTCTGGGGCGGGGCGGTGGGCAACCTCATCGATCGTCTCTTCGCCCCGCCCGGCTTCGGCTACGGTCACGTGACCGACTTCCTCGCCTACGGGCAGCTCTTCATCGGGAACCTCGCCGACGTCGCCATCGGGATCGGCGTCGGGATCGGCATCCTCGAGGTGCTCCGCAGCGAGCGATCCCGGTCGCGCGCTGAGCCGCCACGCGGCGAGCAGGAAGCAGCCTAGGCGTCGAGCGGCCCTCAGTGGCCCTCAGCGGCGCGTCGGCACGCGCAGACCCTGCTCCGGTCGGCGACACATCACTCGCTGGTGTATATTCATCACATGCTGAAACTCAGTGACCGCCTGGACGTGATGAACCGGCTCGGCCGAGCCATGGCCGACCCGACCCGATCGCGGATCCTCATGACCCTGCTCGACGGCCCGATCTATCCCGCAGCGCTCGCTCGCGAGCTGGACCTGAGCCCCTCCAACGTCTCGAACCACCTGACCTGCCTCCGCGAGTGCGGCATCGTCGTGGCCGAGCCGGAGGGGCGCCGGACCCGGTACGAGATCGCCGACACGCGTCTCACGCGAGCGCTCACCGCGCTGCTCGACACGACGTTGGCGGTGGACCACGGAGCCGAGTGCATCGACGCTGCGTGCGCGTTCCCCGAGCGCTGCAGCGCGGAGGTGACGGCGTGATCCTCGCCTCGGTGCTGCAGGCCATCGGCTTGTTCCTCGCCACCAACATCGACGACATCATCGTGCTCTCGCTGTTCTTCGCACGAGGTGCGGGGCAGCGGGGCACGACGATCCGGATCCTGGTCGGGCAGTACCTGGGGTTCGCGGGCATCCTCGGGGCCGCCGTCCTCGTCGCCCTCGGTGCTGGAGCGTTCCTCCCGCCCGAGGTCATCCCGTACTTCGGCCTGATCCCGTTGGCGTTGGGGCTCTGGGCAGCCTGGCAGGCGTGGCGCGATCGCGATGACGACGACGATGACGACGAGGCGAAGATCGAGGGCAAGAGCGTCGCCGTCTGGGCCGTCGCGGGTGTCACCTTCGCGAACGGCGGCGACAACATCGGCGTCTACGTCCCGGTCTTCCTGAGCGTGGGTCCTGCCGCCGTAGTGGCGTACTGCGCCGTGTTCCTCGCGCTGGTCGCCGTCCTGGTCGTGGCAGCGAAGTTCATCGCCACGCGACGTCCGATCGCCGAGCTGCTGGAGCGCTGGGAGCACATCCTGTTCCCGATCGTGCTGATCGGCCTCGGCATCGTCATCCTCGTGGGCGGCGGTGCGTTCGGGCTCTGACCCGCGCCGACCCCGCCCGCCGGTCGCGCGGTCGCACGGCGGCTGGGGCATCCGCTCCCGTCGGTGCATGCCACGACGCTCAGCGTGTGGCACGAGCCTGCGGAGGCGACGTGGTGCACGTGACGAAGCGCCGCTCCCGAGGGAGCGGCGCTTCGCGAGTGGTGGTGCGGGTCAGTCGCCCAGCAGGCCGCCGAGCTCGACGCCGACCTCGCCGTCCTCGCCCTCGCCGACCACGACGACGCCCAGGTCGAGCGCGTCGGTGTCGTCGGAGGCGCCGGCCTCCGTGCCGACCTCGAGGCTCTCGTCCTCGGTCTGTGCCGAGGTGCCGGTGCTCGTGCTGGCGCCGTCCTCGGTCGCGCTGGCCTCGGCGCCCGTGGCGACCGCGACATCCTCCGTCGCGGCGCCCGCGCCGGTCGCGACGGCCGCGCCGTCCTCATCCGCGGCAACGCCCGCGCCGCCGCCGACGGCGACGTCCTCGGTCTCGACCGCGGCGCCCGTGGCGACGTCGATCGACTCCGACTCCTCATCGGCCGAGATGTCGAGGCCCGTGGCGATCGCGTCCTCGTCGTCCTGCAGCATGACGATCGACGTGATGTCGAGTCCGTCCTCGCTCAGGCCGAGCCCGACCTCCGCGTTGCCGCTCGAGTCCTCCTCGGCGTAGCCGAGGCCGAGGCCCAGGTCGAGGCTCTCGTCGTCGCGGTCCGCGGCGTTGGCCGCGAAGCCACCGGTGACGGCGAGGCCGAGGCCCACGAATCCGGCGGTGGCGATCTTGAAGGTGGTGCGCTTCTGCATGGCTTCCCTTTCGGTTGGTGTCGCGACCCGGAGGCCACGACAGCTTCAGCGTGTGCAGTGGTGCTTCGGGATCGCCGCGCCGGATGGATTGGACGCACGGGCGGCCGCACCGCGATCCTCCGCGCCAGCACTGGTGAGTCGACCGGTGCCGGGTTGGCCGTCGCCCGGGCGTGTCGCGGCCGCAGGGCGCGCGGCGGCTCAGCGCCTGGCGCGAGCCGGCGCGATGCGCTGGGCGCGGTCGAGCAGCAGGCTGGCCGCCTCTGGGGAGCGGTCGGTGGCCCGGATGCCGTGGCCCACGAGGTGCAGCGCCGTGAGCGCCGCTGCGTGCGCGTCGCGCAGCCAGCGGTCGGCGGCCTCGTCGGCGATCGCCTGCAGCAGCGCGGCATGCGACGTGCGCCCCGCGACCTCGTTCGTGACGGCGCTCGCGATGGCATGCCCGATGAACGCGGCGGTGTCGTCTGCGGGGTCGCCGAGCCCGGCCGTGTCGACGTCGATGACGCTCGACACGCGCCCGCCGGTGAGGAAGAGCTGGCCGATGTGGAGGTCGCCGTGCACGACGCGCGCCTGGCCGACGCGGCGCAGGTGCGGCACGAGCGCGGGGAGCAGCGCTCGCGCGTCGGCGGCGCGGGCGGGCAGGTCGGCCGCGAGCCGGTCGAGGTGCCAGTCGATGCGCGACCCGGCGGAGGCGCGTGCGATGCGCCGCGTGCGCACCGAGAGCAGGTGCTCGCGCAGCTCGTCGACCGCATCGAGCAGCTCGCCCGCGGGCATGCGGCTCGCGGCGACGGGTCCGGGTGTGCCCTCGGCGTCGCGCACGACGACGACGCCCGCGGGCGTCCAGTGCACGACCTCCGGTGCGGGGACCCCCGCTGCACGGCACGCCCGATGGATCTCGGCGAGGTCCTCGGCCTCGCCCGGCCGCACGACCTTCACGAACAGGTGCACGCCGTGCTGCGTCAGCCGCACGACCGCCCGGCGGCCCGGCCGGTAGGCGAGCACGCGCGCCTCGATCGGGCCGCCGCTGCCCGCGGCGTTCGCGATGCGCCCGAGGCGCACCGGGTCGAGCGCGGTGCGCAGTGCCGGCAGCCGAGGGTCGAGCGGATGCCGCCAGATGCGCGCGACGGCGACGCCCTCGCGCGAGCGGATCACGAACCCCGTCTCGCGCGCGACCGGCTGGCGCGAGCTGTCGACGAACCAGTCACCGGCGTGCTCGCCGGCGTCGATGGTGAACCGGGCGATGCTGCCCTCGCCGAAGGGCTCGACGGCGATCAGGCGACCGGTATCGCCGATCGCCTTCTCCAGCAGTCGCCGCTCCAGCACCTCGTCATCGTCTCAGGAACCGCTGAAGGCTCGCCCAAGACGCGACGGAGGCTAGTCCTCGTGGTCGCGGGCGAGCAGGCGCGAGCGCAGCGGGCCGAAGACGCGGTCGAGCACCTCGACGGCGTCGGCGTCGAGGCAGCCGAGGAACAGCTCCTCGACGTGCCGGGCGTGCTGCGGGCGCGCCTTGCGCAGGCGACGTCGCCCCGCATCCGTCAGCACCGCATCGGTGCCGCGGCGGTCGCCGACGCTCGGCTGGCGCACCACGAGCTCCTCGCGCTCGAGCGCGGCGATGCGGTACGTCAGCCGGCCGGGCGCGAAGGCGATCGCCCGGGCGAGGTCGCCCATGCGCATCCGCCCGCCCCCGGCCTCCGACAGCACGAGCAGCACGTTGAAGTCGCCGAGGTCGATGCCGCTCGTCGCCTTCATGCGGCGCTCGAGCTCGTTCTCGAGCAGCCGCGAGCCCTCGAAGTACGCGCGCCAGGCGCGCGGAGCGACGCGGTCGCTCGTCACGCGTGCCCCAGCATCTGCTCGAACGACAGGAATGCCTCACCCGACTCGTCGAACGGGTCGGCCTCGCGGCGCCGCGGCAGCGCGACCATGAGGTCGGCGAGCTCCTTGCCCTCGCGCTCGATGCGCCGCTCGAGCCCGGAGTCGGTGCCCCAGTCCTCGCTCGCGGCGAAGACGCCCGTCGGCACGACCTGCGCCTTGAGGTACGAGAACATCGGGCGCATCGCGGTGTCCATGACCATCGAGTGCCGGGCGGAGCCGCCGGTCGCGCCGAGCGCGGTCGGGATCGAGGCGAGCTGGCCCTCCTCGATGACGTCGAAGAACGACTTGAAGAGCCCCGAGTACGACATGTTGAACGTCGGCGTGACGGCGATGATCGCCTCGGCGTCCACCACCTCGCGGATCGCCGCGGCGAGCGCCTCCGAGGGGTTGTGCGTGAGCATGTGCGACGCGATGTCCTGCGCGAGCGGCCGCAGCACGACGTCGACGGCCTCGGTGTGCTGGCCGTGGCCGGCGAGCGCGCGCAGGGTGGCGTCGCGCAGCCGGTCGGCCAGCAGCTTCGTGCTCGAGGGCTCGCCGAGGCCCGCCGAGACGACCGCGATGCGGGGCGAGGTCACGCTGCCTCGCCTCCCTGCCGGGCGATCGCCGCACCGGTGTCGAGGTCGGAGCGCTCGCCCTGCGCGCGCCAGGTGCTGCCCTGCTCGCCGAGCTGCGTGCCCGCCTCCTTCGCGGCGGCGACGCGCGCGGCGTGCGTGGGCGCATCCGGCACGCCCGCCTGGCGCACCGAGTCGAACTCGCGGCGCAGCACCGGCACGACCTCGGTGCCGAGCACCTCGATCTGCTCGAGCACCTCCTCGAGCGGTAGGCCCGCGTGGTCGACGAGGAAGAGCTGGCGCTGGTAGTCGCCGACGTAGTCGCGGAACGTGAGCGTCTTCTCGATGACCTGCTCCGGGGTGCCGACCGTCAGCGGGGTCGCCTCGGTGAACTCCTCGAGCGACGGGCCGTGGCCGTAGACCGGGGCGACGTCGAAGAACGGGCGGAACCGCTCCTTCGCCTCGCGCTCGGTCGGCTTCATGAAGATCTGGCCGCCGAGGCCGACGAACGCCTGCTCGGGCTCGCCGTGGCCGTAGTGCGCGAAGCGCGAGCGGTAGAGGCGCACCATCCGCTCGGTGTGCTCCTTGTTCCAGAAGATGTTGTTGTGGAAGAAGCCGTCGCCGTAGTACGCGGCCTGCTCGGCGATCTGCGGCGAGCGGATGGAGCCGTGCCACACGAAGGGCGCGACGCCGTCGAGCGGCGCGGGGGTCGAGGTGTAGCCGGTGAGCGGCGTGCGGTGCTTGCCCGTCCAGTTCACGACCGGCTCGGTCCAGAGCTTCCGGAGCAGGGCGTAGTGCTCGATCGCGAGCTCGATGCCGTCGCGGATGTCCTTGCCGAACCAGGGGTAGACGGGGCCGGTGTTGCCGCGGCCGAGCGTGAGGTCGACGCGGCCGTCGCTCAGGTGCTGCAGCATCGCGAAGTCCTCGGCGATCTTCACCGGGTCGTTCGTGGTGATGAGCGTCGTCGCGGTCGAGAGGATGAGCCGCTCGGTGCGCGCCGCGATGTGGCCCAGGATCGTCGTGGGCGAGGAGGAGAAGAACGGCGGGTTGTGGTGCTCGCCGGCGGCGAAGACGTCGAGGCCGACCTCCTCGGCCTTCTCGGCCATGGCGATCCAGCCCTTGATGCGCTCGTGCTCGGTGGGCGTGCGGCCCGTCGTGGGGTCCTGGGTGATGTCGCTCACCGAGAAGATGCCGAACTGCATGCTGCTCATGGCGCTTCCTTCCGTCGCTGGCAAGTATTTCAAAGTTGAACGACATCTGCAACCGTGGGTGCCGACACTGTATTCCCCGATTCTCAACGTCGCGGGTGGTGGTTGGAGGCGGTATGCGGGGTGTGCGACCACTGGCGACGTTGAGAACTAGGGTCGGAGCATGCGGGCGGATGCGGTGGAGCAGCAGGGCGGGCGGATCGCGGACGTCGTCGTGGTCGGGCTCGGCGCCGTGGGGTCGAGCGCCGCGTGGCGACTTGCCGCGCGCGGGCTCGACGTGGTCGGGATCGATCAGCACGAGCCGGGTCATCCCTGGGGCGGCTCGCACGGCCGGTCGCGGCTCTTCCGCGTCGCGTGCCTCGAGCACCCGGGGCTCACGCCCATCGCCCGCCGCGCGCGCGAGCTCTGGCGCGAGCTCGAGGCGCACAGCGGCGAGGAGCTGCTCATCGAGACCGGCGGCATCATGATCGGGCAGCCCGGCACGCGCATCATCGAGGGCACGCTCGCCGCCGCCCGCGAGCACGACCTGCCCGTCGAGCAGCTCCACGCCGCGGCGATCGCCGAGCGGCTGCCGGCGCTCGCGCGCCTCGACCCGGGCGACGTGGGCATCTGGGATCCGGAGGCGGGCGTGCTGCGGCCCGAGGCGGCGATCGTCGCGGCCGTCGACGCCGCGCGCGCCGCCGGCGCCAGCATCCGCACCGGCGAGCGGGTGCTGGGCATCGAGGTCGACGACGTCGGCGACATCGGGCACGCCGCCGTCACGGTGCGGCTCGAGCGCGGCGACGTGCGCGCCCGGCGCGTGGTGATCGCCGCGGGGCCGTGGCTCGCGCAGCTCACCGGCCTGCCGGTGCGGCCGCACCGCGTCGTCATGAGCTGGTTCGGCGCGCGCGACGGGCACGACGCATCCATCGACCGCATCCCGGTGTTCATCCGCAGCGTGCCCGGCACGGCGGAGTGGATCTGGGGCCACGGCGCCCTGCCCGGCGACCTCGCGAAGGTCGGCCCCGAGTTCGACGGCCCCTTCGACGAGGACGACCCCGACGCGATCGATCGCGAGGTGCACCCCGCCGACACCGCCCGCATCCGCGAGCTCGTCGACGCCGCGTTCCCCGACCTCGACCCCGAGCCGGCCGATCTCACGACCTGCATCATGGCGCACACGCCCGACGGCCAGTTCGTCGTCGGACCGACGGATGCCTCGGGCCGCGTCGTCGTCGCAGGCGGCTGCTCGGGGCACTCGTTCAAGCACGCCGCCGCGCTCGGCGAGCTCGCCGCGCAGCTCGCCGTCGACGAGCAGCCCTTCACCGACATCGGCTTCCTCGACCCCCGACGCTTCGATCCGGACGGAGCGGTCGGCGGCGCCCATGCCCCTCGCGCGACCGGTGGCTCGGTCGAGACGGGCTCGCCCTAGTCGCTCGAGCCCGGCCGCTCGGTCGGGACGGCCGTGCCGGTCGTCGGCGGCCGATCGGTCGCGACCGGCGCCTCGGCGTCGGCCTCGCGCTGGGTGTCGGCGGGGTCGTGCTGCGCCCTGCTCAGCAGCACGAACGGCACCGCGATCGCCGAGATGGCACCGCTCAGCAGCAGCGAGAAGCCGTAGCCGCCGATGTCGGCGCTGCGCCCGAGCGCCGGCTGGAACGCCGTGCTGCCCGCCGAGCCCAGCAGCGAGTCGAACGAGAGCACGGTCGCCCGCTGCTTCGAGGGGATGAGGTCGTTGAGGTAGGCGCGGTGCACCGGGTCGTCGATGGCCGACATGACGCCCCACAGGGCGACGAGCCCGATGGCGATCCAGAAGTCCTGCACGAGGCCGAGCGCCACGAGCACGGCGACGCTCGTCACCGTCGCGAGCAGGATGGTCGAGGTGCGGTGGCGGAACAGCCGGCGCACGAGCGGCGCGATCGCCCCGCCGACCATCGAGGCACCCGAGAGCAGGGCGGCGGCGAGGCCGGCGACCGTGTAGGCGTTCGGGTCGCCCCAGAGCTGCAGCAGGTGCGGCTGCAGGGCGTAGAAGACGTAGAAGCCGACGCCCGCCGTGAACGGGCTCGCGAGCAGCAGCCAGCGCACCGGCGCGTTGCCGAGCCCGTGGCGCCAGGACGCGCGCAGCACCGTGCGCGTCGCCCGGATCGGGCCCTCGCTGCGGTCGGGCTGGAAGCCGAGGTCGCGCATGAGCAGCCCGGCGACGACGATCATCGCCAGCAGCACGCCGGCGCGGATGAGGAACGGCACCCCGAGGTCGGTCACCTGCGCGATGAAGCCGCCGAGCACGGAGCCCGAGAGCATCGCCGCGCCGCTCACGATGAGCGAGCGGCCGAAGACCGTCTCGAGGCTGCCCTCGTACCCGGCCGCCTGGAGCGCGTCGACGAGCCAGGCGTCGACGGCGCCGGTGAAGAAGGTGAAGCCGAGGCCGAGCAGCACCGAGACGAGCGCCCAGGCCCAGAACGGCGACTCCCACACCCAGAGCAGCCAGTAGAGCACCGTCGTGACGGCGAGCGTGAGCGTGCCGAGCAGGTACGACGCGCGCCGGCCGAGGGTGTCGGCGACGACGCCGGTGGGGATCTCGAACAGCAGCACGCCCACCGTGTAGAAGGCGTTGGCCGCGAACGCCTCCAGGTTCGTGAGGCCGGCGTCGAGCAGGAAGAGCGTGTTGATGCCCCAGATGAACGAGGCTGCGAGCGTGTTGCCGAGCGTGAGCACGTAGTAGGTGCCCTGGACGCGGCGCGGCGAGGGGAGAGCGGGCATCAGCGATCGCCGGGAGCGTCCATGGCGCCATCGTGGCACGTGGATCGCCGAGCCTCGACCCCTCTCCCGGGGATCCGCGTCAGCGGGCCTCGTCCGCGGGCGCGGTCGCGGGCGGCGCGTGGTCGTCCCGGGCATCCGCACGCGGTCCGCGGAGCCGCTCGAGCGCATCCATGAGGTGGTAGATCACGAGCGTCGCAACGGTGCCGAGCACGATGCCCTCGAAGACGAGCTGCCCCGCGGTGAGCGTGTAGTTCGCGATCGCGACGATGAGGCCGACGCCCGCGGCGAATTGGTTGCGCGGGATCGAGAAGTCGACGCGGTTCTCGATCCAGATGCGCACGCCGATGATGCCGATGAGGCCGTACAGCGCGGTCGTGACGCCGCCGAGCACGCCGGCCGGCACGGCGAAGATGATCGCGCCGACCTTGGGGGAGAGGCCGAGCACGATCGCGGTGATCGCGGCCACCCAGTAGGCGGCGGTCGAGAACACGCGCGTGGCGCTCATCACGCCGATGTTCTCGCCGTAGGTGGTGGTGGCCGAGCCGCCGAAGAGTCCCGCGAGCACCGTCGCGCCGCCGTCGGCCATGAGCGCGCGGCCGGCGAGCGGGTCGAGGTCGCGGTCGATGAGCTGGCCGACGCCCTTGACGTGCCCGAGGTTCTCGGCGATGAGCGGCAGCACGACCGGCACGAAGAGCAGCAGCGAGGGGATGAGCGCGGGGTCGAGCGAGGGCGTCTGGAACTGCGGGAGCCCGATCCAGGCCGCCTCCTCGACGCCCGTCCAGTCGACGTTGTTCGTCACACCCGCGACGGCGTAGCCGACGACGACGCCGACGAGGATCGCCAGGCGCCCCACGAGCCCGCGGAACAGCACGGCGGTGAGGATGATCGCGCCGAGGGTGATGACCGACAGCAGCGGGTCCTCGAGGAAGTTGTTCCTCGCCGCCGGCGCGAGGTTGAAGCCGATGAGCGCGACGATCGTGCCCGAGACCACCGGAGGCATGAGGGCGGCGATCCACCGGGTGCCGGCGAGGTGCACGATGAGGCCGACGATCGCGAGCAGCGCGCCCACGAGCACGATCCCGGCGAGCGCGAAGCCCTGGCCCCCGATCGTCGTCGCCGCGCCGATGGGCGCGAGGAACGCGAACGACGAGCCGAGGTAGCTCGGCAGCCGGTTGCCCGTCACGAGCAGGAAGAGGATCGTGCCGATGCCCGAGAAGAGCAGCGTCGTCGACGGCGGGAAGCCCGTGATGATCGGCACGAGGAAGGTGGCGCCGAACATGGCGACGACGTGCTGCATGCCGAGCCCGATCGTGCGGGCCCAGCTGAGGCGCTCCTCCGGGAGCACGAGCTCGGATGCGTGCAGTCGCGTGTCGTCGCGGCGGCTCCAGGTGAACATGCGGCTCCTCGGTCGTTCCAGCTGGGGGACGGCGGCCGGCCGCCTCCGGGATCGTACTCGCCGCCCGGCCGCGAGCCGCGCGCAGCCACGACCGCGCCCCGCCTCGACCCCGCCGCGCGACGGACAGCCGGGTCATCCGCTCGGCGGACGCGCGGTGCGGTCGCCCGGGCGTACCGTCACGATGTGCTCTCCACCCTGCTCGCGGCATATCCGTGGCTGGCGTTCGCGCTGCTCGCCGCCGCGGTCGTCGTCGGCCCGCCGCTCGGCTGGTGGCTCGCGACGCGGCCGCGCGCGGCCTGGGCGCTCGCCGCGCTCGCCGCGGTCGCGGTGCTCGTCACGACGCTGTACCCGACGGGCAGGGAGGTCGAGCTCGTCTGCGTCCTCGGCCGCGACGGCACGCTCGCCGGCCCGGAGCCGCTCGCGAACGTGGCGCTCTTCGTGCCGATCGGGCTGCTCGTCGGCATCGCGAGCCGCAGGCCGGCGCTCGGCGCGCTCGCGGGGGCGGTGCTCACCGTGGCGATCGAGCTCGTGCAGGCGCTCGCGCCCGCGCTCGGCCGCTCGTGCGCCGTGGACGACGCGATCGCGAACGCCGTCGGGGCGGCGCTCGGCGCCGTGCTCGCCGCCGTGGTGCTGCTGCTCGCGCGCCGCGGAGCGCCCACGGAGGACGCCGGCGCGCTGCGCTGAGCCGCCGCGGACGCGGTGCCCCGAGATGACCCGCGCTGCTGTGGGCGCCTCGCGCTACCGTCATCCCGTGGCAGAGCACATCAGCGTGCGGGGCGCGCGCGAGAACAACCTGCGGGGCGTCGACGTCGACATCCCGAAGCGGCAGCTGAGCGTCTTCACGGGCGTCTCCGGCTCGGGCAAGTCGAGCCTCGTGTTCGGCACCATCGCCGCGGAGTCACGGCGCCTGATCGACGAGACCTACGACGCGTTCGTGCAGGGGTTCATGCCGCCCGCGCCGCAGCCCGAGGTCGACAGCCTCGAGGGGCTCACCGCCGCGATCCTCGTCGGGCAGGACCAGATGGGCGCGAACTCGCGCTCGACCGTCGGCACGGCCACGGATGCGTACACGATGCTCCGCGTCCTGTGGTCGCGGGTGGGCGAGCCGAGGCTCGAGTCGTCGGTGATGTTCTCGTTCAACGACCCGCGCGGCATGTGCATGGCGTGCGAGGGCCTCGGCCGGGTCTCGACGATCGACGTCGACGTCATCGTCGACCGCTCGAAGAGCCTCAACGACGGCGCGATCGACTTCCCGAACTACACCGTCGGCACCTGGTACTGGAAGATCTACGCCGAGTCGGGCCTGCTCGACCCCGACAAGCGCGTCGCCGACTACACCGCCGACGAGCTGCACCTCTTCCTGCACGGGGAGGAGCAGAAGGTCAACTTCGCCGGCTTCAACATGACGTACGAGGGCCTCATCCCGAAGCTGCGGAAGTCGGTGTTCGTGAAGGACGTCGACTCGATGAAGCCGACGCTCCGTGCCGTCGTCGAGCGGGCCGCGACCTTCGAGGACTGCCCCGAGTGCGGCGGCTCCCGCCTCAACGCCGCTGCGCGCGAGGTGCGGGTGCAGGGCATTACGATCGCCGAGGCGACCTCGATGCAGCTCACCGACCTCGCGCCGTTCATCGCGGCGATCCCGCCCACCGCGGGCGGTGCGGCGACCGCGCCGCTGCGCGCCAAGCTCGTCGACCTGCTCGAGACCTTCGACGCGATCGGCCTCGGCTACCTCTCGCTCGACCGGCCGGCCGGCTCGCTGTCGGGCGGCGAGGCGCAGCGCACGAAGATGGTGCGCCACATGGGCTCCGCGCTCACCGACGTCACCTACGTCTTCGACGAGCCCACCGCGGGGCTCCACCCGCACGACGTCGAGCGCATGAACGGGCTGCTCCGCCGCCTGCGCGACAAGGGCAACACGGTGCTCGTCGTCGAGCACAAGCCCGAGGTGATGGCGATCGCCGACCGCGTCGTCGACATGGGGCCGGGCGCGGGCGTGCACGGCGGCACCGTCGTCTTCGAGGGCACCTTCGACGAGCTGCGCGCCTCCGGCACCCGCACCGGCCAGCACCTCGAGCACCGGCAGCAGCTGAAGGAGACGGTGCGCACGCCCGCCGGGCGCATCGAGATCCGCGACGCCCGGGAGCACAACCTGCAGGGCGTCGACGTGGATGTGCCGACCGGCGTGCTCGTCGCGATCACCGGCGTCGCGGGCTCCGGCAAGTCGTCGCTCATCCACGGCTCGCTGCCGCGGGACGGCGCGACCTTCGTCGACCAGACGATGATCAAGGGCTCGCGGCGATCCAACCCGGCCACCTACACGGGCATCCTCGAGCCCATCCGCAAGGCGTTCGCGGCGGCGAACGGCGTGAAGCCGGCGCTGTTCAGCGCCAACTCCGAGGGCGCGTGCCCGGAGTGCAAGGGGCTCGGCGTCATCTACTCCGACCTCGCGTTCATGGCAGGCGTCACGACGCCGTGCGAGCTGTGCGGAGGCCGCCGGTTCACGGCGGAGGTGCTCGAGTACCACCTGCGCGGCAGGTCGATCGGCGACGTGCTCGACATGTCGGTCGAGGAGGCGCAGCAGTTCTTCACCGAGAAGCAGGTGCAGCCCATGCTCGGCCGGCTCGTCGACGTGGGGCTCGGCTACATCCGGCTCGGCCAGACGCTCACGACGCTGTCCGGCGGCGAGCGGCAGCGACTGAAGCTCGCGATCGAGATGGGCACGAGCGCCGAGGTGATCGTGCTCGACGAGCCCACGACCGGCCTGCACATGGCCGACGTCGACAACCTGATCGGCCTGCTCGACCGCATCGTCGACGCCGGCCGCACGGTGATCGTCATCGAGCACAACCTCGACGTCGTCTCGCGCGCCGACTGGCTGATCGACCTCGGGCCGGGCGCCGGCGCGCAGGGCGGCTCGATCGTCTACGAGGGCACGCCCACGGCGCTCGCGGCGAGCCCCGGCGACTCGCTCACCGGCCACCACCTCGCGAAGCGCCTCGCCAAGGCCTGAGCGGCTCAGCGGCCGGTGAGCTCGCGGACCGCGGCCGCGACGGCGTCGGGGCGATCGTTCGCGATGTAGTGGCCCGCGCGCTCCGCGGTCGACGTCCGCAGGTCGTCGGCCGTGCCGCGCCATGGACCCATGCCCGCCTCGCGTATGACGGGGTCGTCGCCCGCGAGCACGATCCGCGTCGGCGCGGCCAGGTGCCGACCGTCGTAGGGCCCGCGCGCGAGCGCTGCCATGCCGGGGAGGATCAGTCGCCGGTAGATCGACGACAGCGCCCGCGCGCGCTCGGGCGGTCGCCACGCGGCGAGGAACGACTGCCGCTCCGCCTCGTCGAACGTCGGCCGGGATCCGTCGAGCATGGACCGCACGACGCGCTGCCGCCCGCCGCGCGCGACGCGCTGGCCGAGGCCCGGCATCGCGAGCACCGGCTGGAACCACACGCGCCAGAGCTGCGCGGCCATCGCGGCGGTCGGGCGGAACCACGGATGCGGTGCGCCGAGCGCGACGAGCGCGTCGAGGCGGTCGGGGTGGTCGAACGCGATCCGCCACCCCATGAAGGCGCTGTAGTCGTGGGTCACGAGCGTCGCGCGCTCGAGCCCGAGCGCGTCGAGGATCGCGAGCACGTCGCGGGTCTGGGTGTCGAGGTCGTAGCCGGATGCGGGTGCGGAGGTCCACCCGCATCCCCGCAGGTCCGGCGCGACGACCCGGTGGTCGGCGGCGAGCAGCGGCAGCACCCGGCGCCACTCGAACCAGTGCTGCGGCGAGCCGTGCAGCAGCACCACGGGCGGCCCCTCACCCGCCTCGGCGACGTGCACGTCGAGGTCGCCGGCCCGGATCCGGCGATGGGTGACCCCTGCCACCTCCGGCATGGGCGCCTGCATCGATGCCTGCATGGCGGCAACCTACTACGATCGTAGTGATGTGGCGAGAGGCGAGTTCGCGAGCGGCTCCGGCCGTAGGGTGTCGCGGGTGAGCAGCACTCGCGAGCGCATCGTGCAGGCGGCGATCGCGCTGCTCGGCACCGAGGGCGCCCGTGCGCTCACGCACCGGCGGGTCGACCAGGCCGCGGGCCTGTCCGAGGGCTCGACCTCGAACCACTTCCGCACGCGCGCCGCGCTGCTGGAGGGCGCGGTCGAGGCCATCACCGCGGCGGAGATGTCGGAGGTGCGGGATGCCATGCGCCCGCAGGGCCCGGCCGAGCTGGTCGAGGCGCTCGCCGGCCTCGTCGAGCTCGTCACCGGTCCGGAGCGGGTGACGACGACCGCGCGCCATGTGCTCTTCCTCGAGGCGGCGCACGACGGTCAGCTGCGGGCGCGGCTCGCGGCCGCGCGCGAGGGCTACGTCGTCGTCACGCGCGAGGCGCTCGGCGCGCTCGGCGCGGCCGAGCCGGCGGTGGCCGCCGAAGCGCTCATGGCGCTCTGCGAGGGGCTGATCCTGCACCGCATCGCGCGCCACGACGCATCCGACCCGCGGCCGGCGATCGCGGTCGCGGTCCGGGGCGCGCTCGGCTGACCTGAGCGGATGCTGACGGGGGTCTCGGCTGGCGTCCGCACGCCTCGACGTAGACTCCCGACGTGCCCCAGTTCACCGCGCTGCGTGAGGAGTCGACGTTCGTCGACCTCCAGGGCGTGACGATCCACACCTACCGCTGGAAGCCGGGCAAGCCCGTCGGCGTCGTGCTCATCGTGCACGGGCTCGGCGAGCATGCGCTGCGCTACGAGCACGTCGCGCAGCGGCTCGTGCAGGCCGGCTACGCCGTCTGGGCGCTCGACCAGCGCGGGCACGGCGCGACCGGCATCGAGCAGCACGGAGGCGATACCGCCCAGCTCGGCCGGCTCGGCCCGGGCGGCATGCGGGCGGTGGTCGGCGACCTCGTCAACGTGCTGAAGCGCATCCGCGCCGAGCATTCGGGGCTGCCCGTCGCGATCATCGGGCACTCGTGGGGCTCGCTCGTGACGCAGATGCTGCTGAGCACCCGCGCGGAGCTCGTCGACGCGGCGGTGCTCAGCGGCACCGCCTACTCGATGCCCGGCTGGGTGAACGCGGGCGACCTCAACGCCCGCCACGTGCACCTGGGCGACAGCGGCTTCGAGTGGCTCTCGCGCGATCAGGCGGTGATCGACGCCTTCGTCGCCGACCCGCTGACCTTCGCCGCGAAGCCGGCGAAGTCCTTCGGCATCGTGGAGGGCCTGCGCCTCTACCAGGTGCCGAGCAAGCGCATCCCGCCCGAGCTGCCGCTGCTCATCGCCGGCGGCTCGGACGACTCGATGGCCGGCCCGAAGTCGCTGCGACGACTGGGCGAGGCCTACGCCCGGCGCGGCGTGACCGACGTCACGGTCAGGATCTACCCCGGCGCGCGGCACGAGATCTTCAACGAGATCAACAAGGCGAAGGTGCTCGACGACCTCGTCGCCTGGCTCGACGCGAAGCTCGCGCCGAGCGGCCGCACCGAGTAGCAGGCAGCCGCCGAGCGGCCCGCCCTAGGCTGGAGGCATGCACGGCGAGTACAAGGTCCCCGGCGGCAAGCTCGTGGTGGTCGACCTCGAGGAGCAGGACGGCCGCATCGCCGGCTTCCGCCTCGCGGGCGACTTCTTCCTCGAGCCGGACGAGGCGCTCGGCGCGATCGACGCGTCGGTGAACGGCCTCGCCGTCACCGCATCCGCCGCCGAGATCGGCGAGGCGATCAAGGCGGGCCTGCCCGCCGACGCGGTGCTGCTCGGCTTCACACCCGAGTCGGTCGGGGTCGCGATCCGCCGCGCGCTGCAGCACGCGAGCTCGTTCAGCGACTACGAGTGGACGATCATCGACGACGAGCCGCGGCTGCCGATCGTGCACACCGCGCTCGACGAGGTGCTCACCGAGGCGGTCGCGAAGGGCACGCGCGGTCCGACCCTGCGCTTCTGGAACCTCTCCGGCCCCGCGGTCTACCTCGGCTCGTTCCAGTCGTACAAGAACGAGGTCGAGCCCGAGGCGGCCGAGCGGCACGGCATCCCGGTGCTCCGGCGCATCACCGGCGGCGGCGCGATGTTCTCGGAGCCCGACAACGCCATCACCTACTCGCTCTACGTGCCCGGCGACCTCGTGCAGGGCATGAGCTTCCAGGACTCCTACGCGTTCCTCGACGCGTGGGTCATCGAGGCGCTCAAGGGGCTCGGCATCGACGCCTTCTACGCGCCGCTCAACGACATCACCTCGGCGAAGGGCAAGATCGGCGGCGCAGCGCAGAAGCGGCTCGCGGGCGGCGCCGTGCTGCACCACGCGACGATGTCGTACGACATCGACGCCGACAAGATGACCGAGGTGCTGCGCATCGGCAAGGAGAAGCTCTCCGACAAGGGCACGACGAGCGCGAAGAAGCGCGTCGACCCGCTGCGCTCGCAGACCGGCATGGAGAAGGCCGAGGTGCAGGACGCGCTGAAGGCGACGTTCCGCAGGCTCTACGGCGGCACCGACGGCGAGCTCTCCGCGGCCGAGCTGGCGGAGGCCGATGAGCGCATCCGCACGAAGTTCAGCACGAAGGAGTGGCTGCACCGCGTGCCGTGACCTTCAGATTCCAAGGTTCTCGACACCTTGCCTCCCTAGGCTGACGGTCCTCATGGACTTCTCCCTCGAATTCACACCCGACCTCATCGCCGTCTTCCTGACGCTCTTCGTGCTCGAGATCGTGCTCGGCGTCGACAACGTCATCTTCATCTCGATCCTCGCCGCCAAGCTGCCGCCCGAGCAGCAGGCTCGCGCGCGCAACCTCGGGCTCACGCTCGCGATGCTCATGCGCGTGCTGCTCGTGCTGCTCGCAGGCTGGATCATCACGCTCGACACCGACCTCTTCACGATCTGGGGGATGGGATTCTCGGGTCGCGAGCTGATCCTCATCGCTGGCGGTGGCTTCCTGCTCTACAAGGCGATCCATGAGATCCACCTCAAGCTCGAGGGCGCCGAGGAGCACGCCTCCTCCGCCGTGAAGGCCACCTTCACCGCCGTGCTCGCGCAGATCCTGCTGATGGACCTGGTGTTCTCGCTCGACTCGGTCATCACCGCCGTCGGCATGACCTCGAACATGCTCGTCATCATCACCGCGGTCGTGCTGTCGTTCGGCATCCTGCTGTTCTCGGCGAAGCACATCTTCACGTTCGTGAACCGCCACCCGACGGTGAAGATGCTCGCGCTGTCGTTCCTGCTGCTGATCGGCGTCTTCCTCATCGCCGACGGCTTCGGCATCCACATCGACAAGGCGCTCATCTACGGCCCGATGGCCTTCGCGGTGCTCGTCGAGGCGCTCAACCTCTTCGCCGCCGCGCGCCGGAGGAAGCGCGCGGGCAAGGACGTCGAGCCGGTGCACCTGCACGACACGATGAGCCCGGAGTCGGCGATCGCTGGTGCGGCGGCGGGGCAGCCCGGAGCCGTCGACGCCGGTACGAGCACTGCCGACGAGCCGGCTTCCCGCAGCGACCGCCCGTGAGGCTTGTCGGGACCGGCCCGACGGGCTTGGATGGATCCATGACGGAGCAGTCCACGCACGTGGTCGTCGGCGACGACACCGACCGCTCGCGCTACGAGGCGCACATCGGCGATCACCTCGCCGGCGTGCTCGCCTACTCGGACGACGACGAGACCGGCGAGCGCACGCTCCGGCACACGGTCGTCGGCGAGGCGTTCGGCGGGCACGGGGTCGGCAGCGCGCTCGCGTCGTTCGCGATGCAGTGCGCGCGGGATGCTCCGCACACGATCGTGCCGCAGTGCACGTTCGTGCAGGGCTGGCTCGTGAAGCACCCCGAGCACCACGACCTCGTCGCGCACGAATACCGTCCCTGACGCCCCGGGGGTCGAGCCGCACATCGATCGCCCATCCGGGACCAGATCCGGTCACGAACACGTTGCACAGCAGAGGCCCGGCGATCACGACGCCGGAGCGCCCGCAATCACCACGAAGGAGCACGAGATGACCGACACAGGCACGATCACGCAGAACCCGGGCACCGAGACCGCCGTGCTCGCGGGCGGATGCTTCTGGGGCATGGAGGACCTGATCCGCGCTCGCGGCGGCGTCGTCGCCACGCGCGTCGGCTACACCGGGGGCAGCAACGCGCACGCGACCTATCGCAACCACCCCGGGCACGCCGAGGCGATCGAGATCGTCTTCGACCCCGCACGCACGAGCTACCGCGAGATCCTCGAGCTCTTCTTCCAGATCCACGACCCCTCGACGCTGAACCGCCAGGGCAACGACGTCGGCACGAGCTACCGCTCCGCGATCTTCCCGCTGTCGGCCGAGCAGGAGCGCGTCGCGCTCGACACGATCGCCGACGTCGACGCATCCGGGCTGTGGCCCGGTCCTGTCGTGACCACGATCGAGGCAGCCGGGCCGTTCTGGGAAGCAGAGCCCGAGCACCAGGACTACCTCGAGCGCATCCCCAACGGCTACACGTGCCACTTCGCCCGCCCCGGCTGGGTGCTGCCGCGGCGCGAGGTCACGAGCGAGCAGTCCGCGTAGCGCGCGCCGACCGCGCGGCCGCGGCGGCTCCCGCCGCGGCGCGCGGCCCGCGCAGCCGGCCCCTGCTCGCGGTCCCGTCCTGGCGGGCGCCCTGACCCGTCACGAGCGCGCGCGGCACGCCCTCAGGCATGGGTGGACGGTCGTGGCGTAGGATGGGCTCGCCGCTTCGGCGGCCACGCGGATGTAGTTCAATGGCAGAACTTCAGCTTCCCAAGCTGATAGCGCGGGTTCGATTCCCGTCATCCGCTCGTCACGGCCCGATCCTCCGGATCGGGCCGTTCCTCACTCCTGACGAGAATCGAACGATCGAGCGGCCTGCGGCCGCACCGGTTGGATCACGCGGAGGTCCACTGGACCTCCGCGCCCGTCATCCGCTCGTCACGGCCCGATCCTCCGGATCGGGCCGTTCTGCGCGTCAACCGTGCGCGGGACGCTGGCCACATCGCGTGCAGGTCCACCGGACCTCCACGCATCTACGCTCATCGGGTGATGATGACGCGCGGCGCCGACTCCCGACCCGACGAGCGGGATCGCTCGTGAGCGACGTCGCGAAGCCGCGCCGCCGAGGCCGAGGCCTCATCGTGCTCCTCGGCGTCCTGGTCATCGTGGCGGTGCTCGCGGTCGTCGCCGAGCTCGTCGCCCGGCAGGTGGTGCCGGCGACCGTCCGCTCGACCGTCGTCGAGCAGCTGCAGCTGCCGGCGGAGCACCCGGTCGACGTGCAGGTCGACGGCATCCTCGTGCCGCAGCTCATCGCCGGCACGCTCGCCGACGTGCGCATCGCCTCCGCCGACGTGACGGTCGGCGACTTCAGCGGCGACGTGACCGCGCAGCTCCAGGGCGTTCCCATCCGCGCCGATGGGGCCGCGGCCGGCGGCACGGCAGAGGTGCGGATGAGCAACGAGCAGCTGCGCTCGCTGCTCTCGACGATCGACGGCTTCCCGGCCGAGACGATCGAGCTCGCGGCGCCGAACGTGACGGCCTCGACGGAGATCGAGGTGCTCGGCGCCACCATCCCGCTCGGCCTCTCGCTGGCGCCGAGCGCCGCGGACGGCGACCTCGTGCTCTCGCCCGTCGAGGGCACCGTCGCGGAGGCGACCGTGACGGCCGACCAGCTGCGGGGGCAGTTCGGCGGCCTGCTCGAGCCGCTGCTGCAGGATCGCAGCGTCTGCATCGCGTCGTCGCTGCCCGCCGCGCTGACCCTGCAGTCGATCGAGGTGCTCGACGACGAGCTCGTCACGGGCTTCGACATCGACGGCGGCATCATCCACGACCCGGCGCTGCAGGCGAACGGCACCTGCTGAGCGCGTGGCTCGCGCTCAGGGTGAAAAGCCCGGCGGCGCCTCGGCGAGCGACAGGCTGTTGCCGTCCGGATCGACGATCGTCACGTGGTGCACGCCGTTGGTGTAGCGCTCCGCGTGCTCCGGCCGGATGCCGGCCTCGGCCATCCGCTCGAGCATCGCGTCGAGGCCGCGCACCGCGAACGTGATCGTGCACGCCCCCGCGCGCTCCGGGCGCTCGTCGACCACGAGGTGGGCGTCCGACCCGACCCGCCACAGCGCCTCCTCGCCGATCACCTCGTCGGCGGGGCGCCCGAAGAACGCCTCGTACCAGCGCAAGCCCGCCGCTCGGTCGCGCACGCACGCGACCGACAGCAGCTCCTCGAACAGCTCTCCGGGCATCGGTGGATCAGCTCATCGGGTCGTACCCGAACTGGCGCAGCTCCTGCGGGCAGCGGCACGCCTTCGCGATCTTCGCCGCCCACGACACCGCCTCCTCCCGCGTCGGAATCTCGAGCACGGTGTACCCGCCCTCGATCTGCCGCGTCTGCGGGTAGGTGCCCTCGGTGACGGTGCCGTCGTGAGCCACCATCACCGGGGGCACCGACTCGTCGATGCCGCCGCCGAAGACGTAGACCCCGGCGTCCTTCGCCTCCTGGATCACGGCGTGCGACTCGTCGACGACGGTCTGCAAGTCCTGCTCGGCGAACTGCATCTCACCGCTCGGGAAGGAGATCAGGTACTTCGTCATGCCGCCACGCTAGGCCGCTCGACATGCGGACGAAACCCCGGATCTGCCACCGTGGATGCATGCAGGAGCCCCGCCCCATCACCGTCGCCATCGAGCGCACCGTCGACTCCACCCTCGACCGCTACGCCCAGGCGTGGGTGCGGCACGGCGTCGACCTCGCGACCTACTTCCCGGGCTTCCTCGGGGCCGGCTGGGTGCGCGAGTCGCGCGGCAGCAAGCGCTGGCACATGCTCTACCGCTTCGAGGACGCCGAGACGCTCGAGGCGTGGGAGCGCAGCCCAGAGCGGCAGCAGTGGATCGCGTCGGGCGCGGGCTTCGCGAGCGAGGCGCGCGTCGAGCGCCGCACCGGCATCGAGGGATGGTTCGACGCGCCGCAGGGCGTCCTCGTCGACGGCGACCGGGTCGAGATCCGGCCATCGGCGTCGGCCCCGCCGGTGTGGAAGCAGATGATCGTGGTCTGGCTCGCGTTCTTCCCCATGAACGTGCTCGTCACGTTCCTGCTCGGGCTCATCCCGGGCTTCAACGAGCTGCTGCTGCCGCTGCGGCTGCTCATCTCGACGGTGATCCTCACGCCGGTGATGGTCGGGATCATCCTGCCGTTCATCACCCGGCTCGCGGCCGGATGGCTGCACCGCGGCGACCGTCGCTGACCCCCCGCACCCGGTCAGGTCGGGACGGTGAGCGGCTGCAGCACGCCGAGCTGCAGCCACAGCATCGGCGCGACGATCGACAGGGTCGCGGTGAGCAGCAGCGTCAGCACGACGACGATGTACTGCACGCGGCGGCGCCCGTGCGAGATGCGTCGGAACCCCCACGCGATCGGGATGCCGACGAGCGAGACCATCAGCGCGATCGTGGGCGCGACCCAGTGCGGGGTGCACGCGAGCACCGCGAGCCCCGCGACGCCCGCCGCGATCGGCCACATCCGCGGCTCCCGCACACCCTCGTCCGTCGCGGCGGGCGGCTCCTCCCACGGCGGCGCGGGCACGGGCACGCCGGATGCGTCCACCGGCTCGCGGGTCGGTCGCGCGCCGCGCGTCCAGGCCGACGCGGGCGAGTGGGACTGCTCGTCCGCGATCCCACGCCCCTCCGCGACGGGGCGGTCCGTCGGCCGTGCCCAGCGCCGCGCGTCGTCGTCAGCCATGCCTCCATGGTCGCAGGTGACGCCCGCTGCCGCCGCGAATCCCGGTCAGCGACGACGGTACGATGTGCCGCATGACACAGCAGCCTGTCGAGAGCAGCCCGCGTCCGGTGCTGCAGCCGGCTGCGAGCCTGCGCGAGCAGGTCGAGGAGGCGCTCTCCTCGCAGGTGATCTCGGGCCTCCTCGCTCCCGGCACGGTGCTCACCGCCCCGACGCTCGCCGCAGAGTTCGGCGTCAGCGCGACGCCGGTGCGCGAGGCGCTGCTGACGCTCCAGCGGCGCGGCTTCCTGGAGCCGCTGCGGAACAAGGGCTTCCGCGTGACCGCCATCTCGCTCGACGAGCTGCAGCAGCTCGCGCGGGTGCGTCAGCTGCTCGAGTGCCCGCCGATGCGCGACATCGCGGGACGCGTGCCGGCGCCGCTCCTGGCCGAGCTGCACGGGCTCGCGGCCGAGATCGTCGCGTCGGGCGAGCAGGGCCGCATGCAGGACTACCTGGCTGCCGACACGCGCTTCCACCTGGCCCTCATCGAGCTCGTCGGCAACGACCACCTCACCCGCATCGTGCGGGAGCTGCGGCAGCAGACGCGGCTCGGCGGCCTCGCGGCGCTCGTCGAGTCGGGTGGGATGGCGGCGTCAGCGGCGGAGCACGCCCAGCTCCTCGACCTGCTCGTCGCGGGCGACGGCGAGGGGGCGGAAGCGCTCATGCACCGGCACATCGGGCACGTCCCCGGGATCTGGAGCGGCAACGCCGAGGACGACGAGTCGTAGCGAGCCGGGTCGGCGTCACGGCATGGGCGGCAGATCCTCGTCGGGGCTCGAGCTGCGCGGCGCGGCTCGGGCGGTCGTGATCGCGACGCCCGCCGACGCGATCACGACGAGCGCGATCGCGAGGGCGTCGAGCCCCTCGACGAGCTCCGCCAGCAGGAGGAACCCGAAGAGCGCGGCGGCGGCCGGCTCGAGCGCCATGAAGACGCCGAACGAGTGCGCGCTGATGCGACGCAGCGCGAGCAGCTCGAGGCCGTAGGCGAGCACGCTCGAGAGCAGCGCGACGAGCGCGGCGGGGCCGAGCACGGCCGGCGAGTCGACGACGGCCCGGACGGCGGGCACGGCTCCGAACGGCAGCGCGACGAGCGCGCCGACCACCATCGCGGCGGAGAGGCCGCTGAGGCCGGGGACCCGCGCCCCCACGCGCTGCGACAGCATGATGTAGCCGCCCCAGCACGCGCCGGCGGCGAGTGCGAGGGCGCAGCCGAACAGGTCGATGCTGCCCTGGAACCCCTGGACGGCGATGATGCCGACGCCCGCAGCCGCGCACAGCACCCACGCGACGTCGGACGCGCGGCGCGAGTGCGCGAGGGCGACGGCGAGCGGGCCGACGAGCTCGAGCGTCACGGCGACCGAGAGCGGGATGCGCTCGAGCGATGCGTAGTAGAGCAGGTTCATCGCACCGAGCACCGCGCCGAACGCGACCACGTGCAGGGCGGTCGACCGCGACCACGACCCGGGGCGGGGGCGCGCGATCGCGACCATGACGAGCGCGGCGAGCAGCAGGCGCACGAAGGTCAGTCCCGCCGGCGAGATCTCGTCGAAGATCGACTTGCCGATCGCGGCGCCCAGCTGCACCGAGCTGATGGCGGCGACCACGAGCAGCACGCCGACGAGCGGCGCGAACCAGGCGATCGAGGAGCGGCTCATCGGAGTCGACGGTACTGGGACGACGGGGGCGCCGAGCGACGCCCCGCAGCCCGTGTCCGGCGGCGGTCGGCTTGGTTACGGTTTGGTTGCAACAGTGTCATGGCGCCTCGATCTCGTGTGTAATATGTCACACACCGCCGCAGGGCGGTGCAACGATGCACCTGAGGAGTCCCATGTCCGCACCCTCCGCGCGCCCCGCGCGCTTCATCACCGCCCTGCTCGCAGCAGGCACGATCGCGGTCACCGCGGGCTGCTCCGGCGGCCTCGCGGGCGGCAGCCCCGACGCCTCCGGCTCCGCCGAGGGTCCCATCGCGCTCGGCATGCTCGCGCCCTTCTCGGGCAGCGAGTCCGCCTTCGGCGCCTACATGGAGAACGGCGCACAGCTCGCCATCCAGGAGATCAACGAGGCGGGCGGCGTCCTCGGGCAGCAGCTCGAGCTCGTCGTCGAGGACGACGCGTGCGATGCGACGGCCTCGGTCGCCGCAGCGAACAAGCTCGTCACCGAAGGCATCGTCGCCTCGGTCGGCGGCTACTGCTCCGGTGCGACGCTCCCGACGCTGCCGATCTTCGACCAGGCCGGCATCCCGATGGTCATCCCGGCCGCCAACTCGAACGACCTCCCCGACGCGGGCCTGCCCGGCGTCTTCCTCATCAACGGCACGGGGACGCAGCAGGCGCAGTCCGCCCTGCAGTACGCGCAGGAGCAGGGCGCGGCGTCGGTCGCCGTCATCGACGACGCGACGAGCTACTCGGCCGACCTGGCCGGCGCGTTCGTCGAGCAGGCCACGGAGGCCGGCGTCGAGGTCGCCTTCGAGGCGACCGTCACGCCCGGCGAGAACGACTACGCATCCGTCGCGACGCAGCTCGCGCAGGAGGCGCCCGACGTCGTCTACTGGACCGGCTACTACCAGGAGGGCGCGCTCATCAACCGGCAGTCGGTCGACGCGGGCTTCACCGGCACCTTCATGGTCGCCGACGGCTCGGTCGACGCGAGCTTCGCCGAGATCACCGGCGAGGGCTACACCGAGAACGTCGTCGGCACCTTCACGCAGACGCCCGACATGCTGACGGGCGCCGAGACCTGGATCGCCGACTACGAGGAGCTCGCGGGCGAGGCCCCGGGTCCGTACTCGACGCAGGCCTACGACGCGGTGCGCATCGTCGCGCAGGCGATCGAGGACGCGGGCAGCACGGAGTTCGACGCGGTCGTCGCGGCGCTCGAAGGGCTCGACGGCTTCGAGACGTTCGCCGGCCCGCTGACGTTCACCGACGCGCACACGCGCGACAGCGGCGGCTTCGTGATCGTCTCGATCGACCCGGAGTCCGGCGAGTTCGTGCTCGAGGACGACCTGCTGGGCTGATCCCGGTGGAGGGCGGGAGCACGCTCCCGCCCTCCACCACCTCCGCGAACCCGGAAGGAGCAGCACCCCTGTGATGCAGCTCATCTGGAACGGCCTCATCGTGGGCTCGTTCTACTCGCTCGTGGCCCTCGGCTACTCGATGGTCTACGGGATCATCAAGCTGCTGAACTTCGCGCACGGCGACATCTACATGCTCGGCTCGTTCGTCGGGTTCGTCGTGCTCAGCTCGTTCGGCGGCATCCCGGCCTCGGCCTCGATCCCCGCGCTGCTCGCGATCCTGCTGCTCGCGATGGTCGTCACGGGCCTCATCGGCGTCGGCATCGAGCGCGTCGCCTATCGACCGCTGCGCAGGAGCCCCCGCCTCGCGGTGCTCATCACGGCGATCGGCGTCTCGTTCACGCTCGAGTACGGCATCCGCCAGATCTTCGGGCCGAATCCGCGGGCCTTCCCGGTGCGCCTGAGCTCGGAGTCCTTCGACGCACTGGGCGTGCGGGTCTCGGTGTCGCAGCTCGTGCTCGTCATCGTCGCCGCGGTGCTCATGTTCGTGCTCGCTCACATCGTCGAGCGCACGCGGGAGGGAAGGGCCATGCGCGCCATCGCGCTCGACCCGCAGGCGGCGCACCTCATGGGCGTCAACGTCAACCGCGTCATCGCGACCGTCTTCTTCATCGGCTCGGCGCTCGCGGGCGCCGCCGGCGTCATGGCGGGCGCGTACTACGGCTCCATCGACTTCCTGATGGGCTTCGTGATCGGGCTCAAGGCGTTCACCGCCGCCGTCATCGGCGGCATCGGCAACCTCTACGGCGCGATGCTCGGCGGCCTGCTGCTCGGCCTGCTCGAGTCGTTCGGCTCCGCGTGGCTCGGCGGCGAGTGGCGGGACGTCTTCTCGTTCCTCGTGCTCATCCTGATCCTGACCTTCAAGCCGACCGGGCTGCTCGGCAACCGCGTCGTCGAGAGGATGTGACATGGCCTCCCAGCTCGACCAGGCGCTGAAGCACGCGCCGCTGCGCGCGCCGGCCCCGCTCTTCGACCGCGGCAAGCCCGACTCCGGCCCGCGCTCGCAGCGCGGCTTCATGCGGATCCTCGGCATCCTCGCCGTGGTGCTGCTCGCGGCGCTGCCGTTCATCGACGCGAGCGCCTACACGATCTCGATCGCCACGAGCGCCCTCATCTACATCATGCTCTGCATGGGCCTCAACGTCGTGGTCGGCTACGCCGGGCTGCTCGACCTGGGCTACATCGCCTTCTTCGCGGTCGGCGCCTACATCTCGGGCATCCTCACGACCGTGCTCGACTGGCCGATGTGGGCCGCGGTGCCGGCGACGATCCTCGCCTGCATCCTCGCCGGCATCATCATCGGCGGTCCGACGCTGCGGCTGCGCTCCGACTACCTCGCGATCGTGACGCTCGGCTTCGGCGAGATCATCCGCATCACGGCGAACAACCTCGACGTGACGGGCGGCCCCTCCGGCATCCACGGCATCCCCACCTGGTCGTTCGGCGACTGGAGCTTCCGGGACGGGCTCGAGCTGTTCGGCATCCGGTTCTCGGGCACGATCCTCTTCTACTACTTCGTCGCCCTCATCGTCGTCACGCTCGGCATCATCGGCCTCAGTCGCCTCGCTCGCGGCCGCATGGGCCGCGCCTGGAAGGCCGTGCGCGACGACGAGGACGCGGCGGAGGCGATGGGCATCAACACCTACGCCACCAAGATCTCGGCGTACATCATCGGCGCCGTCTGGGCGGGCCTCGCCGGCCAGCTCATGGCGACCCACCTCACGGCGATCAGCCCGAACTCGTTCCAGTTCCTGTACTCGGCGCTCATCCTCATGGCCGTGGTGCTCGGCGGCATGGGCTCGACCCCCGGCGTCATCATCGGCGCGCTCTTCGTGTCGCTCGCGCCGGAGCTGCTGCGCGAGTTCTCGGAGTGGCGCTTCCTGATCTTCGGCGTGCTGCTCGTCGTCGTGATGCTGTTCCGGCCCTCCGGCCTGTGGCCCGCGACGGCGGTGCTGCCATGGCTGCGGGCCCGCAAGCCGCGCGCGTGGCCGGCCACCGCGCCCATCGAGTCGCTCCGCGACGACGCGCGCAACGAGCCGGCGCCGAGGGAGGGGCGGCCGGAGGCCGCCTCGACCGGAGACCCGGCCGACGACGAGGAGGTCCGACGATGACCGCGCTGCTCGAGGTGCGCGACCTGCACCTGCGGTTCGGCGGCGTCAAGGCCGTCGACGGGCTCTCGTTCGAGGTGCGCGAGGGCGAGATCCTCGCGGTCATCGGCCCGAACGGGGCCGGCAAGACGAGCGCGTTCAACTGCATCTCGGGCTTCTACCGCCCGACGAGCGGCTCGATCTCGTTCGACGGCCGGTCGATCATGCGGGTGCTGCCGTCCACCATCACGCGCCGCGGCATGGCGCGCACGTTCCAGAACCTCCGCCTCTTCAAGGAGATGACGGTGCTGGACAACGTGAAGACGGCGATGCACGCGAACCTCCGCGAGGGCATCTTCGACAACCTGCTGCACACGCCCCGCTACCTGCGGGCCGAGGAGGCGTGCGCGCGCGAGGCGCGCGGCTGGCTCGACTTCGTCGGCTTCGAGGGCGACGAGCAGCTGTTCGTCACGCAGCTGCCCTACGGCGAGCAGCGCCGCGTCGAGATCGCGCGAGCGCTCGCGACGAGCCCGAAGCTGCTGCTGCTCGACGAGCCCGCCGCAGGCCTCAACTACGGCGAGAAGCAGGGGCTCATGCGGCTCATCCGCAAGATCCGCGACCTCGGCGTCGGGATCGTGCTCATCGAGCACGACATGGGGCTCGTGATGGAGCTCGCCGAGCGCATCGTCGTGCTCAACTACGGCAAGGAGATCGCGGACGGCACGCCCGCCGAGATCAAGGCGAACCCGGTCGTCATCGAGGCCTACCTGGGCGCCGAGGACGAGGAGGCCGCGATCGACGACACGACGCTCACGCAGTCGGTGCCGATCGCGGCGGACGACGAGCGCAAGGGGGAGCAGGCATGAGCTGGCTCGAGGTCGAGGCCGCCGACGTCTTCTACGGGCGGGTCCACGCGCTGCGCGGGCTGTCGTTCGCGGTCGAGCAGGGCGAGATCGTCTGCCTGCTCGGCAACAACGGCGCGGGCAAGTCGACCACGATGAACCTGCTCTCCGGTCTCGTGCGGCCCAAGAGCGGGAGCGTGCGGTGGGACGGCGTCGACCTCGCGGCCGCGAAGCCGTGGGACATCGTGTCGAAGGGGCTCGTGCACGTGCCCGAGGGCCGCCGCATCTTCTCGACGATGACCGTGCACGACAACCTGCTGCTCGGCGGCTACACCGTGAAGGACCAGCGCGCGATCGCCGAGCGCGTCGATCTCGCCTACTCGCTCATGCCGCGGCTCGCGGAGCGGCGCAAGCAGCAGGGCGGCACGCTCTCGGGCGGCGAGCAGCAGATGCTCGCGATCGGGCGCGCGCTCGTCGCGGGACCGCGGCTGCTCCTGCTCGACGAGCCCTCCATGGGGCTCGCGCCGCTCGTGGTGAAGCAGGTGATGGAGATCATCGCCGAGGTGAACCGCCAGGGCACCACCGTGCTGCTCGTCGAGCAGAACGCCCGCGCGGCCCTGCGCATCGCGCACCGCGCCTACGTCGTCGAGACGGGGAGCGTCACGCTGCAGGGCGACGCGGCGGAGCTCGCGAAGGACTCGCGCGTCGTCGACGCATACCTGGGCGCGTGAGCATGCGGGTGGTCGTGGTCGGCGCCGGGGTGATCGGCGCAGCGTGCGCGCTGCGGCTCGCGCAGGCGGGCGCCGAGGTGGTGCTGGTCGACCGCTCGGGCATCGCGGCCGAGACCTCGAGCCGCTGCGAGGGCAACGTGCTCGTGAGCGACAAGAGCGCTGCCACGTCGGTGCGCGCGGAGGCGGAGCTCGCGATCGTGGCCAATGCGATGTGGCGCGAGCTCGCGGCAGAGCTCGACGCCGAGCGCGGCGACGGGCCGGCGACGGAGTACGAGGCGAAGGGCGGCATCGTCGTCGCCTTCCCGGGGGGCGCGGACGCGCTCCTGCGGTTCGCCGAGGGGCAGCGCGCCATCGGCATCCGCGCGGAGCCGCTCGACCGCGCGGCGCTCGCGGCGCTCGAGCCCGACCTCTCGCCCGCGGTGGAGCTCGGCGTGCACTACCCCGACGACGCGCAGGTGCAGCCGTCGCTCGCGACGCAGTCGATGGCGGCCGCGGCGCTGCGGCGCGGCGCCACCGTCGTCCGCGCCGAGGTGACCGGCGCGCGCATGCGCGGCGACCGGATCGTCGGCGTCGACACGACGACCGGGCCGATCGACGCGGACGCCGTCGTCGTCTGCGCGGGGCCGTGGTCGGGCGAGGTCGCGGGGCGGCTGGGCACGCACGTCGACATCCGCCCTCGCCGCGGCACGATCCTCGTCACGACGCCCATGCGGCAGCGCATCCACCACAAGGTCTACGACGCCGACTACGTCGGCGCCGTCGGTTCGGGCGACGCGGCGCTGCAGACGTCGACCGTCGTCGAGTCGACGCCCGCGGGCACCGTGCTCATCGGCTCGAGCCGCGAGCGCGTCGGGTTCGACGAGACGGGCACGCTGCCGGCGCTCGCCGAGATCGCGGCGAAGGCGACCAGGCTGTTCCCCTTCCTCGCCGACGTGCAGCTGCTGCGCACCTACGCGGGCTTCCGCCCCTTCGCGCCCGACCACCTGCCGGTCATCGGGCCCGACGCGCGGGTCGAGGGGCTCTTCCATGCCTCCGGGCACGAGGGCGCGGGCATCGGCCTCGCCCCGGCGACCGCAGCCCTCATCGTCCACCACGTGCTCGGCACCGACGCGCCCTTCGATCCGGCGCCGTTCCTCCACAGCCGTCCCGGGCTGCAGGTCGCCGCGTGAGCCCCGCGTTCGAGTTCGACGGCCGGGAGGTCGAGGCACGCGACGGGCAGACGATCGCCGGCGCCCTGATCGCGAGCGGTCGCGCGTCGTGGCGCACCGCTGCCGGCGCCGAGCGCGGGGTCTTCTGCGGCATCGGCATCTGCCAGGACTGCATCGTCACCGTGAACGGGGCTGCGGGCGTGCGCGCGTGCCTGCGCACGGCCTGCGAGGGCGACGTCGTCACTCCGGAGGAGCGATGAGCGACCGCCACGTCATCGTGCTCGGCGCCGGTCCCGCCGGCCTCGCCGCCGCGAGCGGTGCGCTCGCCGAGGGTGCGCGGGTCACGCTGCTCGACGATGGCGACCGCCTCGGCGGCCAGTACTGGCGCCACCACGAGCGGCTGACCGACCCCCGCCTGCAGCATGGCTGGGCGGCGTTCCTCGCGCTGCGCGACGCGCTCGCGGCGGCGTGCGAGTCAGGGAGGGCGACCGTGCTCCAGCGCGCGGCGGTGTGGCGGATCGACGGCGAGGCGCGCCGGGTGCACGCGCTCGTGGGGACGGCCGACGCGCCGGGGCGCCGCCGCGTCGAGATCGCGGGCGACGCGATCGTGCTCGCGACCGGCGCGCACGACCGCGCGCTGCCGCTGCCCGGGTGGACGCTCCCCGGCGTGATCACCGCTGGCGCGGCGCAGGCGCTCGCGAAGCGCGACGGCGTCGTCGTCGGCCGGCGCACGCTCGTCGCGGGGGCCGGGCCGTTCCTCCTCCCGGTCGCGCAGTCGCTCGCGATCGCGGGCGGCGAGGTGGCCGCGGTGCTCGAGGCGTCGCGGATGCCGGCGCTCGCCGCCGGCTGGCTGGCCAGGCCCTGGGAGCTGCTGGGCGCCGCCGGCAAGGCAGGCGAGCTCGCCGAGTACGCCGCGTCGCTCGCGCGCCACCGCACGCCCTACCGCACGGGCCACGGCGTGGTGCGCATCCTCGGCGATCGCCGCGTCGAGGGCGCGGTCATCGCGCGCCTCGATGCGCAGTGGCGGCCGATGGCCGGCACCGAGCGCGAGGTGGCGTGCGACGCGGTGGCGCTCGGCCACGGCTTCATGCCGCGCATCGACGCGGCCCTGCAGGTGGGATGCGCCGTGACCGACGCGGCGCCCGGCGCCCCGCGCTTCGTGGTGGTCGACGCGATGCAGCGCACGAGCGTCGACGGCGTGCTGGCTGCCGGCGAGATCACCGGCATCGGCGGCGCCGACGCGGCGCTCGCCGAGGGCGACCTCGCTGGGCGCACGGCAGCCGGCGCCGCGGAGGCGTCGCTCCGCAGGGCGGTGCGCCGCCGCGACGCGACCGACGCCTTCGCGCGTCGCCTCGAGGACGCGCACGGCATGCGCGACGGCTGGCGCACGTGGCTCGAGGACGACACGCTCGTGTGTCGGTGCGAATCGGTGGACGCCGGCACGATCGCTCGCGCGGCCGGATCCGCCTCCCGCGCCATGCGCCTCGCCACGCGCGCTGGGCTCGGCGCCTGCCAGGGCCGCACGTGCGGTGCCGCGGTCGAGGCGCTCTGCGGCGAGCGGCTCGGGCTGGACCGCAGGCCGCTGCTCGCGCCGATGCGGCTGAGCGAGCTCGCCGATGCGCGTGATGCCCCTGGCGATCTGCCGAGCCACGTGTAATATATGACATATTACGGTGCGCGTCCGGCGCCACCGTCGGACCCGCAGCGTCAAGGAGCAGCAATGAGCACGATCGATCTGGGCGGCGTCGTCGTCGCGACGGCCCTCGCCTTCAAGGAGGACGCCTCGGCACCCGCCGGCCTGGCGGTCGACTACGACCGGTTCGGCGAGCACGTCGACTTCCTCATGGCCAACGGCTGCCGCGGTGTCGGCCCCAACGGCTCGCTCGGCGAGTACTCCTCGCTCACGGACGACGAGCGCCGCAAGGTCATCCAGGTCGCGAAGGAGGCGGTCGGCGGCCGCGGCATCGTCATCGCCGGCGTGCACGGCGTCGGCGGCCACCAGGCGCGCCACTGGGCCGAGCTCGCGGCCGAGGACGGCGCCGACGGCGTGCTGCTGCTGCCGCCGACGATGTACCGCGCGAACGAGGGCGAGGTCATCGCGCACTACCGGGAGGTCGCGAAGGTCGGGCTGCCGATCATGGCCTACAACAACCCCTTCGACACGAAGGTCGACCTCACGCCCTCGCTCGTCGCGAAGCTGGCCGAGATCCCCGAGGTCGTCGCCATCAAGGAGTTCTCCGGCGACGTGCGCCGCGTCTACGAGATCCGCGAGCTGTGCGACATCGACGTGATCGCCGGAGCCGACGACGTGCTCCTCGAGATGATGATCAACGGCGCGGTCGGCTGGTTCGCCGGCTACCCCAACGCCTTCCCGAAGGAGGCCGTCGAGCTCTACGATCTGCTGGTGGCCGGCAAGTGGCAGGAGGCGAAGGCGCTCTACGAGCACCTCGTGCCGGTCTTCCGCTGGGACTCGAAGACCGAGTTCGTGCAGGCGATCAAGCTCTCGATGGACATCTGCGGCAACTCCTACGGCGGCCCGACCCGGCCGCCCCGCGGCGAGCTCTCCGCCGAGCAGCGTGCCCAGGTCACCGCCGACACCGAGCGGGCCCTCGCGGCCATCCGCGGACGCTGATGCGGGCCAGCCGCGCCTTCCAGGCGGTCGACTCCCACACCGAGGGGATGCCGACGCGCGTCGTGACCGGCGGCGTCGGGGTCATCCCCGGTGCCACGGCGAACGAGCGGCGGCTGCACGCGATCGAGCACCTCGACGGGCTGCGCGGCCTGCTCATGCACGAGCCGCGCGGCCACGCCGCGATGTCGGGCGCCATCCTGCAGCCGTCGACGCGCGACGACTGCGACTGGGGCGTCGTCTACATCGAGGCCTCGGGCTTCCTCCCCATGTGCGGCCACGGCACCATCGGCGTCGCGACCGTGCTCGTCGAGACCGGTATGGTCGAGGTGACGGAGCCCGTCACCGAGATCCGGCTCGACGTGCCCGCCGGCGTGGTGGTCGCCCGCGTCGAGGTCGAGGGAGGCGCCGCGAAGCGCGTCACGATCGAGAACGTGCCGTCGTTCGTCGAGCGCCTCGACGCCGTCATCGACGTGCCGGGCGTCGGCCGCGTGCCCTACTCGGTCGCGTGGGGCGGCAACTTCTACGCGCTGGTCGACCTCGACGACGTGGGGCTGCCCTTCGACCGATCCCGGCAGGACGAGATCCTGGCGTGCGGGCTCGCGATCATGGACGCGATCAACGAGCAGGCACCGCCCGCGCATCCGACGCTCGAGGGCTCCGACCACGTGCACCACGTCGAGTTCATCGCACCGGGGTCCGACGCGGTGCGCTCGCGGCACGCGATGGCGATCCACCCCGGGTGGTTCGACCGCTCGCCCTGCGGCACGGGCACGAGCGCGCGCATGGCCGAGCTCCACGCCCGCGGCGAGCTCGCGCTCGAGACCGACTTCGTCAACGAGTCGTTCATCGGCACCGAGTTCACCGGCAGGCTGCTGCGCACGACCACCGTCGGCGACCGCGATGCGGTCGTGCCGACGATCGCCGGCCGGGCATGGGTGACGGGGATGGGCACCTACCTGCTCGATCCGTCCGACCCGTTCCCGCACGGCTTCGAGTTCTGATCGACATGAGGGATGAGGCCATGACCGACATCGACATCGACGCCGTCGCCGAGCGCGCGGAGCGCGCCGCGCGGCCCTTCGCCGCGACGGCGCCGCGAGACCGAGCGGCCGCCCTCGTCGCGGTCGCCGCCGCGCTCGACGCCGCAGCCCCCTGGCTGATCGCGATCGCGATGCGCGAGACCGGACTGGCCGAGGGGCGGCTCACGGGCGAGGTGCGGCGCACGTCGAACCAGCTCCGGCTCTTCGCCGAGGCGATCGTCGACGGCGCCTACCTCGATGCGAGGATCGACGCGCCCGACCCCGAGTACGTCATCGGCCCGCGTCCCGACGTGCGCCGCGTGCTGGAGCCCGTGGGCCCCGTGCTCAACTTCGCCGCCTCGAACTTCCCCTTCGCGTTCTCGGTCGCGGGCGGCGACACGGCGGCGGCGCTCGCGGCCGGCTGCCCCGTGATCGTCAAGGCGCACTCCGGCCACCCCGAGCTCTCGCGCGCGACAGCCGAGGTCGTCGTCGGTGCGCTGGCCCAGGCGGGGATGCCCGACGGCGCGCTCCAGCTCATCGAGGGCCAGGCGAACGGCACGGCGATGCTGGAGCACCCCGTCATCCGCGCCGCCGCGTTCACCGGCTCTGGGCGGGTGGGCCGGATGCTCGCCGACATCGCCGCGGCCCGGCCGCGCCCCATCCCGTTCTTCGGCGAGCTCGGCTCCGTGAACCCGGCGTACGCGACCGCGGGCGCGGTGGACGCGGAGCCGGATCTCCTCCGCGGGTTCGTGGCGTCGGTCGCGGGATCCGCCGGCCAGCTGTGCACGAAGCCCGGGTTCCTCTTCGTGCCGTCGGATGCCGACCTCGGCGACGTGCCCGACGCGGCCAGCGGCGTGGCGGAGCACCGGCTGCTCAACCCGGGCATCGGCACGTCCTTCGAGGCGCGGAGGGCCGAGGTGCTCGGGACCGACGGCGTGCGGGTGCTCGCCGAGGGTGCCGTGCGGGTCGACGGCGACGACCAGCGCTGGGCGACGCCGACGATCGTCGAGGTCTCGGCCGACGCGCTCGACGCGGCCGGCGACGCGCTGCTCGAGGAGTCCTTCGGGCCGCTCTCGGTCATCGTCCGCTACGACGCGCTCGAGGCCCTTCCGGCCCTCCACGAGCGGCTCTTCCCCGGCAACCTGACCTCGACGCTGCACGCGACGGACGCGGAGGCCGATGCCGTGCGCCCGCTCGTCGACGCACTGTCCGAGACGAGCGGGCGGGTGCTGTTCGGCGGTTGGCCGACGGGCGTCTCGGTGACGAGCGCCATGCAGCACGGCGGACCCTACCCGGCGACCACCACGGATGCGACGAGCGTGGGCACCGCGGCGATCACGCGCTTCCTCCGGGGCGTCGCCTACCAGGACGCGCCGCAGTCGCTGCTGCCAGCGCCGCTGCAGGACGCCAACCCGTGGGGCGTGCCGCAGCGCCGGAGCGAGCCCGGCCTCTCGTCGGGCTGGGGCGGGCTCAGCGGCGCGTTCTGACGCGAGGCTGCGTCAGCGGAGGCTGAAGCCGGCGGCGAGCGGATCGCGGGGGTCGAGCTCGAACGTGCTCGACCCCACGCGGTGGGCCATGCCCTCGACCTCCGGCAGCACGCCCTCGGCGGTCGTCGCGGCGACGCGGCCGAGGAAGCGCGTGCCGATGATCGAGTCGTGCGTGAGCACCTCGCCGTCGGCGAGCTCGCCGCGGGCATGCAGGAGCGCGACGCGCGCCGCGGTGCCCGAGCCGCAGGGGCTGCGATCGACCTCGCCGTCGGCGAAGACGGTCACGTTGCGCTGGTGGGGGCCGGTCGCATCCCGGCCCAGGTCGTCGACGAGGATCGTGCCGTAGACGCCCGAGAGGCGCTCGTCGTCGAGCTGCGCCGCCGGGTGGCGGTCCATCGCCCACTTGATCTCGCGGCCGATCGCGATGAGCGCCGCCGTGTGCTGCGGCTCGACCGAGAGCCCGACGGCCGAGGCCGGGAGGGTCGCGTAGACGGCGCCGCCGAACACGAGGTCGACCTCGACGTCGCCGCGGCTCGTGGTGAGCGGCACGCCCGTCGCGAGGACCCTCGACGCGACGCTGCGGAACACGACCCGCGTCGTGAGCCCGCCTTCGCGGTGCACGACGGCCTGCACCCGCCCGCTCGGCACGTCGATCGTCACGGTGGCCTCGCCGTCGTCCGGCGCCGCGACGCGACCGGTCTCGACGGCCCACGCGCCGAGCGCGATGGTGCCGTGGCCGCACGCGGTCGAGAAGCCGTCCTTGTGCCAGAAGAGCACGCCGAAGTCGGCGCCCTCGTCGTCCGGCGGCGTGATGAACCCGCCGTACATGTCGTCGTGGCCCCGCGGCTCGAGGCAGAGGAACCGCCGGGCCTCGTCCGGCGCGCCCGTCATCGCGCGCACGCGACGCTCGGCGACGGTGCGGCCCGTCGTCTCGACGCTCGTCACGATGCGGAACGGCTCGCCCGCCGTGTGCCAGTCCTCGGTCTCGAACCTCATGCGGTGCCTCCCAGCAGCGATGCGACGGCCAGGTCCTGCCAGCCCATGCCGCAGGTCTTGACCACGCGGGGACGGTCCCCGGCGATCGGCACCTCGCCGCGCATGACCTGCCGCAGCGTCACGAGGTCGTCGCGCTCGAGGTGGCCCTCGGCGATCGCCATGACGACGTCGCCGGCCTCCGTCGTGCCGACGCGCAGCGTCTCGACGACGACCTGTGAGCGCCCGAGCAGGACGCCCGTCAGCTCGCGGGCGTCGGGCTCGTGCGATCCGATCGCGACGACCGTCGCGGTGGGGGCGACGAGCCGCTCGTCGAGCAGCGGCTCGCGAGCGGTCGTCGCGCACACGATCAGGTCGGCGCCCTCGACGTCGGTCGCGTCCCCGGCGCGCACGGCGACGCCGAACCGGGACGCCGCGTCGACCGCCCGAGCGGTGCGCTCCGGGTCGCGGCCGACGAGGATCGCCTCCCGGAGCGGACGGACCGCGTGCATCGCCTCGACGTGGCGCACCGCTTGCGGGCCGGAGCCGAAGACGACGAGCCGCTCCGCGTCGCGGACCGCCACCGCGTCGACCGCGGCGGCCGACACCGCGGGCGTGCGGATGCTCGTGAGCTCTGTCCCGTCGAGCAGCGCGACGGGCGAGAGCGACGCGGCGTCGAGCAGCACGTAGACCGCTTGGATGCGCTCGAGGCCGCGGGCGGGGTTGCCGGGCGCGACCATGCCGAGCTTCTGCCCCGCGAAGCGACCGAGGTCGGCGGGCATGAGCAGCAGCTGTCCCGACCGCACGTCGACGATCGAGCGGGCCGGATCGTCGTCCGGGTCGAAGCCCTCGCGGATCGCCGCCTGCAGCGCGGCGATCGCCGAGGCCATCGAGATGCGCCCCCGCAGCTGCTCCGCGTCGAGCAGCTGCAGATCGTCGAACATCCCCATGAGTAATATGTTACATAGCGCTCGCCCCGCGCGGTCGGTCATCCCGCAGGATGATTCGCCCGGGACCGCTCGCGTGGGCGGGGCTCAGCCGACAGGATCGAGCCATGCAGCGACGACGGCCACGACGGTGACCCAGCAGGGCGACGGACGCCCGGACCCGATCCCCGCATCCGCCCACCCCGCCTTCGTCGATCCGCTCGCGGCCGGCGAGCCGGCGCCGGGCCTCGACGAGGGCGGCATCGTCGCCCTGCACGTGCACCGCAGCTTCGGATCGGTGCACGCGGTGCGCGAGATGACGTTCCACGCGAAGCCGGGGCGCGTCACCGCGCTCATCGGCCCGAACGGCGCGGGCAAGACGACGCTGCTGCTCATGCTCGCCTCGCTGCTCGCGCCCGACTCCGGCGCGATCCGCATCGACGGCGCCGACCCGATGCACGACCCTCGCGCCGTCCGGCGGGCGATGGGCTGGATGCCGGATGTGCTGGGCACGTGGCGCACGCTCACGCCGCTGCAGATCCTCACGACCGTCGGCCGCCTGCACGGGCTCGATCGCTCGGCGGCGCGCGAGCGCGCGGCCGAGCTCATCGTCGAGGCGCGCCTCGAGGAGCTCGCGAACCGTCCGAGCCGCGTGCTCTCCCGTGGCCAGCAGCAGCGGCTCGGCCTCGTGCGCGCGCTCGTGCACCGGCCTCGCGTGCTGCTGCTCGACGAGCCGGCGGCGGGCCTCGACCCGACCTCGCGCGTCGAGCTGCGCGGCATGCTCCGCGGCTTCGCGGCCGACGGCGGCACGGTGCTCATCTCGAGCCACGACCTCAGCGAGCTCGACGAGATGGCCGACGACGCCGTGTTCGTCGATCGCGGGGAGGTCGTGCGCGGCGAGCGCCTCGTGCTCGCCCAGCAGGCGTCGCGGGAGTGGCGCATCCGGGCCCTGGACCCGAGGGCGCTGAGCTACCAGCTCGCGAACATCGGCGTCGCCTTCGACCGCGTGCGCGTCGAGGGCGAGCTCGCCTACGTCGCGCTCGACCGCGACGAGCACGCCGCCGAGGTGCTCGCCCGGCTCGTCGGCGCGGGCGTGCCCATCACGCACTTCGCGCCCGCCGTCGGCGACATGGAGCGCACCTACCTCGGCCTCTCGGGAGGTGCCCGATGAGCCGCTGGCTGCAGATGCTCGGCGTCGTGATCCGCCTCGAGCTCGCGCAGCGGGTGCGGAGCGTCGCCTGGTACGTGCTGCTCGTGATCGTCGCGATCGTGGTCGGCGGCGTGATCGTCGTGCTCTTCCTGTCACTGCAGGGCTTCCAGCGCGACCTCGGCGGCGCGATCTTCGCGATGACGATCTTCCTCGTCATGCTCGTGACCTCGCTCGTCACGCCCGCGCTCAGCGGCAGCGCCATCAACGGCGATCGCGATGCCGGCACGCTCGCCTCCACGCAGGTCACGCAGGTGACGGGCACGCAGCTCGTGCTCGGCAAGGTGATCGGCTCGTGGATCGCCTCGCTCGGCTTCCTCGCCGTCTGCACGCCGTTCATGCTCGGCTCCGCCATGCTCGGCGGCCTGCGCATCGAGGCGGTGCTCGTCGCGCTCCCCATCCTCGTGCTCGAGATCGGGTTCGTCTCGGCGATCGGCGTCGGGCTCTCCGGCATGATCCGCAAGCCCGTGCTCTCGACGGTCGTCACGTACCTCGTCGTCGCGTTCTTCAGCGTCGGCACGCTCATCGGCTTCGGCGTCGGGACGCTCGCCTTCCAGCAGGAGGAGACGCGCGACGAGATCACCTGGGACTTCGACGACCGCACCGGGAGCTCCACGTGCATCGCGACCGGCAACACCTACGAGACCACGGTGCCGCGACCGGATCGCGTGTGGCTGATGCTGGCCGCGAACCCGTACGTGATCATGGCCGACGCGATCCCGCCGCAGCTCGACGCGAACGGCTATCCCGACGACATCTTCGGCCAGATCGGCCTCGGCGTGCGCATGGTGCAGGAGCCGCCGCGCGCGGAGTCGTGCGCCGACTACGGCGACGACGGCACGTGGCAGGACCCGGTCGAGGGCATCTACGAGCGCACGGCGCCGAGCTGGTTCGTCGGCCTCGGCATCCACGTGCTGCTCGCGGGTGGCGCCGTCTGGGGCGCGATCGCCGCGGTACGAGCACCGGCGAAGACGCTCGCCGCCGGCAGCCGCATCGCCTGACGCCGCGCGGCCCCATCGGGCTGGGCTGGGGCGGCAGGATGGGGGCATGACGCTACCGATCAGGGCCGCGAGCATCCAGCAGCAGCTGCACGACATGGGCATCGACCGCGAGGTGATCCGCTTCGCGGAGGGCACGCACACCGCGAAGGCGGCGGCAGCGGCGCTCGGCATCGAGGTGGGCGCGATCGCGAACTCGCTCATCTTCTGGATGGCTGATGCGCCGCTGCTCGTCATGACCTCCGGTCGCCACCGCGTCGACACGGACGCGCTCGCCGAGCAGCTGGGGGAGGGGCCCATCGAGCGCGCGACGCCCGAGCAGGTGCGCGCGGCGACCGGTCAGGTGATCGGCGGCGTCGCTCCGCTCGGCCACCCGGCGCCCATCCGCACGATCGTCGACGTGGCGCTCGCGGACCACGAGCGGCTCTCGGCGGCGGCCGGCACCGCCGACACCGTCTTCATGCTCACCTACGACGAGCTGCTCCGGATCACGGGCGGCGAGCCGCGCGTCGTGGGCGACTGACAACCTGAGGATCTCCGCAAGTTCGATGCATGGGGGACGCCGGGGAGACAAACGTTCCTACGCTTCGCAGAGAGCAACGTCGCATCCTGAGGAGTGAGCATGTCCAACCCGTCGTCCGGCGTCCCGAACCCGCAGCAACCGCCGCAGTACACCGGCCAGCCGCAGTACACCGGCCAGCCGCAGTACACCGGCCAGCCGCAGTACACCGGCCCCACTCAGCAGGTTCCTCAGCCGCAGCAGCAGGGTCAGGTGGGCCTCCCGCCGGCCTACGGTGGGCCGACGCAGGGCGGATACGGTCAACCCCCAGCGCCGTTCGTCCAGCAGCCGCCGCAGAAGCCGAAGAAGCCGATCTACAAGCGAGTCTGGTTCTGGGTGGCGGTCGTCGTCGGTCTCCTCATCCTGAGCTCGATCATCAACGGAGTCTCGCGCGGCGGTCAGCCGGCGACGGCCCCGACGATCGCGGTGGAGCCGACATCGGCCGTCGCTGAGCCGGAGCGTCCGACCGAAGTCGCGGCCGAGCCCGTGGTCGAGGAGTCAACTGCTGCAGAGGAGCCGGCGGCTGAAGAGCCCGCCGTCGAGGAGCCGGCGGCCGAAGCCCCCGCGGCGGCGCCAGCGCTCAGCCTCGCGCAGCAGAACGCGGTGCGGAGCGCAGAGAACTACCTCGACCTCATGGGCTTCTCGCGCTCGGGGCTGGTCGACCAGCTGATGTTCGAGGACTACGCAGAGGCCGACGCGACGCTCGCCGTCGACTCGCTCGCCGTGGATTGGAACGCCGAAGCCGCGGAGTCCGCGCAGAGCTACATCGACCTCATGGCGTTCTCGCGGCAGGGGCTCATCGACCAGCTCGTGTTCGACGGGTACACCGCAGACGAAGCCGCCTCCGGAGCCACTGCTGTGGGCTATTGACCGGTACCGCGGAGCAGGTGACGGCTGCCCCAACCGGGACCTGCTCCGTGGGTGCGCGTACAAGCGCCGCTCACGTGACTCTCAGCGTCCGTCGCTGGAGGCACCCCTACACTCCGGAGAGTGACTGACACCGCATCCGCCCTGCAGGTCTGGCCCGGCCAGGCCTATCCGCTCGGAGCCACGTTCGATGGCACCGGCACCAACTTCGCACTCTTCACCGAGTCGGCCGAGCGCGTCGAGCTCTGCCTCTTCGACGAGGACGACGTCGAGACGAGGGTCGAGCTCACGGAGGTCGACGGCTACGTCTGGCACGGCTACCTGCCGTCGGTGCAGCCCGGTCAGCGCTACGGCTATCGGGTGCACGGCCCCTACGCGCCTGAGCAGGGCCTGCGGCACAACCCCGCGAAGCTGCTGCTCGACCCGTACGCGAAGGCCACGAGCGGCAGCATCGAGTGGGGTCAGCCGCTCCACAGCTACAACTTCGGCGACCCGCTGAGCCTCAACGAGGACGACTCCGCCCCCTTCATGGCCAAGGGCGTCGTCATCAACCCGTTCTTCGACTGGACCGGCGACCGCTACCCGCGCACGCCCTACAACGAGACGATCATCTACGAGGCGCACGTCAAGGGCCTCACCCAGACGCACCCCGACGTCCCCGAGGAGCTGCGCGGCACGTACGCGGGCCTCGCGCATCCGTCGGTCATCGCCCACCTGCAGAAGATCGGCATCACGGCCATCGAGCTCATGCCGGTGCACCAGTTCGTGCACGACGCGACGCTCATGGAGAAGGGGCTGCGCAACTACTGGGGCTACAACACCCTCAGCTTCTTCGCGCCGCACGCCGGCTACGCCGGCACCGGCGAGCGCGGCCAGCAGGTGCAGGAGTTCAAGGGCATGGTCAAGGCCATGCACGCCGCCGGCATCGAGGTCATCCTCGACGTGGTCTACAACCACACCGCGGAGGGCAACCACATGGGCCCGACGCTCAGCATGCGCGGCATCGACAACCGCGCGTACTACCGCGTCGTCGAGGGCGACGAGCAGTTCTACATGGACTACACCGGCACGGGCAACAGCCTCAACGTCGGCCACCCGCACTCGCTGCAGCTCATCATGGACTCGCTGCGCTACTGGGTCACCGAGATGCACGTCGACGGCTTCCGGTTCGACCTGGCATCCGCGCTCGCGCGCGAGTTCTACGACGTCGACAAGCTGTCGACGTTCTTCGAGCTCGTGCAGCAGGACCCGGTGATCAGCCAGGTGAAGCTGATCGCCGAGCCGTGGGATGTGGGCCCCGGCGGCTACCAGGTGGGCAACTTCCCGCCCCAGTGGACCGAGTGGAACGGCAAGTACCGCGACGAGGTGCGCGACTTCTGGCGCGGCGAGCCCTCGGCGCTCGGCGAGTTCGCGAGCCGCATGGCGGGCTCCGCCGACCTCTACGAGCACTCGGGTCGCCGCCCGGTCGCCTCCATCAACTTCGTCACCGCGCACGACGGCTTCACGCTCCGCGACCTCGTGAGCTACAACGAGAAGCACAACGACGCCAACGGCGAGGACGGCAACGACGGCGAGAGCCACAACCGCTCCTACAACTACGGCGTCGAGGGCCCGACCGACGACCCCGAGATCCAGGCCGTCCGCGCCCGGCAGCAGCGCAACTTCCTGGCGACGCTGCTGCTCAGCCAGGGCGTGCCGATGGTCCTGCACGGCGACGAGCTCGGCCGCACGCAGCAGGGCAACAACAACACCTACGCGCAGGACTCCGAGCTCAGCTGGATCGACTGGTCGAACATCGACCAGCCGCTCATCGAGTTCACCGCTGCCGTCGCGAAGCTGCGCCACGACCACCCGACGTTCCGCCGCAAGCGCTTCTTCACCGGCAACACGGTGCGCACGGGCAACGGCGAGCGCCTCAACGACATCGTGTGGCTGCGCAGCGCCGGCACCCCGATGGAGGACGGCGACTGGGACGAGGCCGCCAACGAGAAGACCGTCGGCATGTACCTCAACGGCAACGGGATCGCGGGTCGCAGCGAGCGCGGCGAGCGCATCATCGACAACCACTTCCTCATCTACTGCAACGCCTCCGAGGAGGAGCGCGAGATCACGATCCCGCCCGCCGAGTACGCGGAGTCATGGGACGTGCTGATCGACACGGGTGCGCAGGAGGCCGTGGAGGGCGCGGTGCGCGCCGGCGAGGTCGGTCGCCTCGCGCCGCGCTCGATCGCGGTGCTCCGCGAGCACATCGCGCCGGTCGACCAGGACTTCTCGGTCGCCGCCTCCGTCGCCGCGGCGACGGGCACCTCGGCCCCCGGGCCGGTGACGACGCTCGAGCAGACGCAGCACGAGGGGCGGCCGCTGCACGCGTCCACCCCGGTCGCCGAGCCCGGCCAGCCGGTCGAGCCGGGCGTCGACGGCATCGTGCCGGCGATCCAGCCCGACGCCGACCCGAGTCCTGAGCACGCAGCGTCCTGAGCACGCAGCGTCCTGAGCACTCAGCGTCCTGAACACCGAGCCCTGAAACACCGGAGGAGTCCCGTGCACGCGCCCCAGAGCACCTACCGCCTGCAGATCAGCGAGGACTTCACGCTCGCCGACGCCGCCGGCAGGCTCGAGGCCCTCGCCGACCTCGGGGTCGACTGGGTCTACCTCTCGCCGATCCTCGAGGCCGAGCACGGCTCGAACCACGGCTACGACGTCGTGTCGCACGCGCGGGTCGACCCCGCGCGCGGCGGTGAGGCGGGCCTCGACGCGCTCGCGGCCGAGGCTCGCAGGCTCGGCATGGGCGTGCTCGTCGACATCGTGCCCAACCACATGGGCGTCGCGGTGCCCGAGCACAACGCGTGGTGGTGGCAGCTGCTGCGCGAGGGGCGCGAGAGCCCGATCGCGGATGCGTTCGACGTCGACTGGGACGCGGGCGGCGGCAGGCTGCTGCTGCCGATCGTCGGGGACGACGACTGGTCGGAGGACGGCACCGTCGCGCACCTCGAGCTCGAGCCCGCGGGTGCGGACGGCTCGCAGGCGCTCCGCTACTGGGACACGCGGCTGCCCGTCGCGCCCGGCACCGGCGACGGCACCGCGCAGGAGGTGCTCGCCCGCCAGCACTACCGGCTCGGCCACTGGAAGCAGGGGAACGACCAGCTGAACTACCGGCGCTTCTTCGCGGTGACGACGCTCGCCGCCGTGCGCGTCGAGGTGCCGGAGGTGTTCGAGGCGACGCACGCCGAGATCGCCCGCTGGTTCGACGAGCGGCTCGTGCAGGGCCTCCGCGTCGATCACCCCGACGGCCTCCGCGACCCGGCCGGCTACCTCGAGGACCTCGACCGGCTCACCGGCGGTGCCTTCGTGCTCGTCGAGAAGATCCTCGAGCCCGGCGAGGAGCTGCCCCGCTGGGCGACCGCCGGCACCACCGGCTACGACACGCTCGGGGTCATCGACCGGGTGCTGACCGACGCATCCGCCGCCGACGCGCTGCACGAGATCGACGCGCGGCTGCGCGGCGGCGAGGGCGTCGACTGGGCGGAGCTCACGCACGGCACGAAGCGCGGCATCGCCGACGGCATCCTCCGCGCCGAGGTGCTGCGGCTCGAGCGCGAGGTGCAGGCCTCGGATGCCTGGGGCTCTCAGGGCGCGCCGGCCGACGCCGCCGACGCGATCGCCGAGCTGCTCGCGTGCTTCCCCGTCTACCGCTCGTACCTCCCCGAGGGCCTCGAGCACCTGGGCGAGGCGGCCGAGCGCGCCAAGGAGCACCGCCCCGACCTCGCCGACACCATCGACGCGCTGCTGCCGGTGCTCGGCAACGCTCGCCAGCCCGCGGCGCTGCGCTTCCAGCAGACGAGCGGCATGGTGATGGCCAAGGGCGTCGAGGACACCGCCTTCTACCGCTACTCGCGGCTCACGAGCCTCAACGAGGTGGGCGGCGATCCTGCCGTCTTCTCGATCCCGGTTCCCGACTTCCACGCCTTCATGGGCCGGCGGCAGGCCGAGTGGCCGCTCGCCATGAACGCGATGTCGACGCACGACACGAAGCGCGGCGAGGACGTGCGCGCGCGCATCACGACGATCGCCGAGGTCCCCTCGAGCTGGGAGGCGCTGCTCGACCGGCTGCTCGTCTTCGCACCGAACCGCGGGCGCGACTTCGTGAACCTGCTGCTCCAGGCCGTCGTGGGCGCATGGCCCGCGAGCGAGGACCGGCTGCTGGCATACATGGAGAAGGCGTCCCGCGAGGCCGACGCGATCACGCACTGGACGGCGCCTGACGAGGCCTTCGAGCGCGATCTCGCCGAGCTCGTCCGCAGCGTCATGGCCGAGCCCGCGTCGCGCGACATCGAGGCGTTCCTCGCCGAGACCGAGCAGGGCTTCCGCGCGAACGTGCTCGCCGCGAAGCTGCTCAACCTCACGATCCCGGGCTTCCCGGACGTCTACCAGGGCTCCGAGGCGCTCGAGCAGTCGCTCGTCGACCCCGACAACCGCCGACCGATCGACTGGGAGCGGATGGATGCGCTGCGGCAGGCCGCGCGCGCCCCGTTGTCGGGCGATTGGGACCTCGAGGTCGCGAAGACGCGGCTCGTGCGCGAGGCGCTGCGGCTCCGCCGCGATCACCCGGAGCGCTTCGAGGCCTACACGCCGCTGCTCGCGAGCGGCGAGGCGGCCGAGCACGTCGTGGCGTTCGACCGCGGCGGTGCGATCGCCATCGCCACGCGGCTGCCGATCGGCCTCGCGGAGCGCGGCGGCTGGGGCGACACGGCGATCCAGCTGCCCGAGGGGCACTGGCGCGACCTGCTGACGTCGAAGGAGCTGCGAGGCGGCGACGTCCGGCTGCGCGACCTCCTCGGGACGCTCCCGGTCGCGCTGCTCACCCGCGGCGACTGACGTGGCGCGGCAGGCGCGTGTCCCGGGCGCCGGAGGTGCGGACCCGGGCCGGCCCGCTGCTGCCGACCCGCCGTGGTCGGTGCGCATCGGGCTCGTGCTGCTGTGGGTCGCGTTCCTGTGCCTCGCTGGGCTCATGGCGCTCCTGACCGTCTTCTACGTCGCGACGATCGACCTGCCCGGTGCGCAGCCCACGGCCGCAGAGCTGGCACTCGGCATCGTCGGCGCGGTCGTGCCGCTCGTGCTGCTGCTGGTCGTCCTGATCTTCGCCAGTCGTCGCCGCGAGTGGGCGCGGTGGTTCGCGCTCATCGCGGGCATCGGCGCCGGGCTGCTCGCGCTGCTCGCGATCGCGGCGACCCGATCGCCCGCGCCCGAGACGGTCGGGATCGCGCTCGCGGCGCTCGTCGGCGGCGTGCTCCTCGCCCTCCCGGCGTCCGGCCGCTGGTACCGGGATGCGCCTCGCGGGGCCGGGGCCGCCGACGCCTGACCACGCCGAGGGCATCCGCGCACGGCGCACACACCGGCCTCCGAGCAGCGTGATGCGAGCATGGGGGACATGAGCGAGCTGCACGAGTACCGGGTGTGGGCACCGACCGCTGCGCGGATGCGCGTGGTGGCGGGCGACGAGACCGTCGAGATGTCGCAGGGCGAGGGCGGCTGGTGGCATGCGCTCGCGAGCGCCGGCGACTACGGCTTCCAGATCGACGACGACGACGCCATCCGCCCGGATCCGCGGAGCCTCCGCCAGCCGGACGGCGTGCACGAGCGGTCGCGCACGTGGGACGCATCCGCGCACGACTGGCAGGACGCGGCATGGACCGGTCGCCCGATCGCCGGCGGCGTGCTCTACGAGCTGCACCTCGGCACCTTCACGAGCGAGGGCACGCTCGACGCGGCGGCCGAGCGGCTCGACCACCTGCGCAGCATCGGCGTCACGCACGTCGAGCTGCTGCCGGTCAACGGCTTCAACGGCAC